>Ga0102589_1001327_pt1 | contig 34820 bp, 24 predicted proteins | sample AraplaMF_Col_mLB_FD_76858 | JGI IMG/M metagenome (GOLD analysis project Ga0102589, IMG submission 76858) | Arabidopsis root microbial communities from the University of North Carolina, USA - plate scrape MF_Col_mLB | ecosystem: Host-associated > Plants > Roots > Endosphere | place: USA...
TAGATTATAAAGTATTCTCTTTACCGACGACATTTTTTGTTAATAAAGATGGAATTATAGTAGATCATGTACGAGGTGTATTACCACCAGATCAATTAGAAAAGAAATTTAAGAAATTAATTGAGAGTTAAGAGCGGATTTTTCTATGGGGAAAATTAGAGTCACTAACAATGTAGAATTTAAGAACGAGGTAGTAGATTTATATTTAAAAGAAGGGATGAGATATAGTAATTGAGTCTTTTTTGTTTGACATGTTTACGTTTTTTTATAACAAACGTTCTGTAATTGCATACTTGGCCTATATGTAGGTGTACCTATAAAATGGTGATTATTAACAATATATTGTTAATATCCGAACATCAAAGAGTTAAGTGAAACACTAAACTCACGACTTTTGAAGGCATCTGCAAAGGGTATAGCTAAATTAATTAGTGAAACACAAGCTGAAGCAGAAGAGGCTGTAGTTTCAATGCAAAAGAGCTCAAAAGAAGTCGAATCAGGAATAACTCCTGTTCAAAGTAGTGGTGCTTTCTTCGAAAAAATTTCAAAATCTGCACAAGCTGTTACAAATCAAATTAAAGCGACTTCGAGTAATTCAAGTGATATTTTTAAAAATAGTCAAACTATAATTCAGATTGTAAATGAATTATCACATATTGCCAATACATATGTGGATAGCAGTAGTAATGTAGAGACTAGTATGAAAGAACAAGAAGTATATGTACAAGAGATTGCAGAACTAGCAACATCATTAAGTGGGCTATCACAAGAGTTACAAGAATTAATTGGAGAGTTTAAAATTCAATAAGGATTATATTGATTCATTTGAAAAACCTTTTTTAATTGGAATGTATTAATGTAAATCACACGCTTACTTAAATAAATATAAATTTTGCATATTTAATTGGAAATAGAGCATGATATTACCAATTAAATGGAGGTGTGTTAGAAATGCAAATTCGAGAAAATAATAATTCAAACGAGATTTTGGTAGCGGCGGCAGCAAGTGCAATTGAGCAAATGAAGTATGAAATTGCTCAGGAGTTTGGCGTTACACTTGGACCAGATTCAACTTCACGAGCAAATGGTTCAGTAGGTGGAGAGATTACGAAACGTTTAGTTCGTATGGCGCAAGAGCGGTTATCTGGTCAATATAAACTTCACTAAAGTTAAAGGTATATCCTATTGAAGGGATATACCTTTTTAATTTGTTTTTAAAGAGGATCGTTAAATTTTTTATTGTTGGTTAAGTTTAGAAACTGCGAATAGAGCTGTGAAATTCATTTTCTTCATGTAAGAAGAATTTACTCCTGCTTGAAATTGAACAGAAATATTACCGTCTTTTTGTGCTTTGAATACGCGACCATATGGTGAATTAGCATTGTATGTGCCAATTACTTGATTATCTGCATCAAAGACTGTATAAGAAATTGGAAACCCGGAATTTTGTACAAAGACAGTAAGTTCTTCCCCTTTATTAAGATTAAATGATTCTTTTTGGGAAACTTCATAGGAACTCATAGAGTAGTATTTTGTAACTTCTTGAATTTCTAAATTTGTAGTTGCTGCACTTGCTTTTGATGCCTCTACTCCTGATAAATTCATACCTGATAGTACTATAATTCCTAGTGCCCCTGCTAAAATAGCTTTTTTCATAATGTTAGTGCCTCCTTTAATATATTTTGAGATTTGAAAAGGAAGTAAAAATACCACTTCTTGAAACCATTATAGTTACAATGAGAATGATTTTCGATATGGCTTGATATGTAATTCTGCATACATAAGGTGGCGATATAAGATAATCTATTTGAGATTTTGAATATTCTTAGAAGAAGAGGAGGACAAATTTTTAAAACTATGAATGGACTTGTAGCTGTTTTTTTTACATACGTTGGTTTTATAGTGAATATTTCGTTGAGTTTATTTTTGTATGGAGGGGGTATTACAGTTGATTGATTACTATTCCAAAAATGTAAATAATATCTATTAGTGGAATTGGATTTGTATTATAATTCACTAAATGAACTATTATTGTTCGTTTCATTTCTTGATGAATGAATGTATGTATGCTCTTTCTTAATTGTAAATATGTTCGATTTTATTGGTGAAGAGGGGAGATATCCCTCTTCTTTTTTTATGGGATTTTTGGGAATGAACTGAAAAAGAACCCTATAGGGTTCTTTTTCTAGGCATATTAACAGTAAGGAGAGTATTGAAATGCTAATTTCAAATTTTTATTAGGAGAATAATTTGAAAAAGCTTATCATGTTATTATTTTTACATATATGTAATATAAAGTGAATTGATAATATGTAGATTCACTATTACTAATATTCAATTAAGATAGTTAGCACTATTTTAATAGTGTTAACTATCTTAATTGGTGTGGAATGTGATAGAAAGCATAAATTTACCGCAAACTTATACTTTCAGGGTTTGAAGAATATTCTTAATATGAATTTTAAAGAAAATACAAAATTTTACTAGACGTGAGAAAAAAGGAACTGAAAATATTCTTTAAAATAAGATATATTTTGGTCAAAAAATTAGAGGACACCAATTCATTAAAGCGATAAAAAAACGTTTTAATGAATTGGTGTCCGTTTTGTTTTAAAAAGAGAATATATTTTCTCATTTCCTCCATTTTAGATATGTCTTTTTAGGATTTCAAATCTTACCTTTTCATCAAATTTATCTGCAATGTATATTACAGTTCCGGCAAGATATTTTAGTCCATAAGCTACGGGTGTCATCCAAAGTTTATTTAGAAAAGAAAGATCTTTAATTCGGTGCTTACTTGAAAAGAAAATCATATTGTTCACTCCATTTCTAAAGGTAATCGATACTTTAATAGTCGTCTTATTTATTGTTTTAGTTGCGTAAACAAGGTAAGGTACAAAATGTACTTTGCTATTTTGAGCAATTTCTTAGTTTGGAAATTTGTATAGAGATAGAAATAATAGGAATATTAAATAAACCCTACTAAAGTTTAGTAGGGTTAAGTAGATAAAGATGTGTAATGGATAATTTAGGAAATAAACGACATAAACTGTGCTTCTTAATTTTTTTGTGTAAGACTTTTAACAAATAACGTTAAATAGTATGAGGAAGAACCAACTAAAATAGCAAATGGTATTAGAATAATATCAATACCATTTACAATTACATAACCAAAAAATCCAGTCCAAAAGCCATTACAAAAAGAACAGTCTAAAAAAATTTCAAACAATTCATGAATACTGCGTAATCTTTCACGTGTGTACTGAAATTTTATTTCAAATAAAAATGCGCGTACCCCTAAGGATATAAATAGCAACAGGCTTATACTTATATCTAAATTCATTTTCTCACCTCCAATTCCTATTTAAAAGTCGTAATAAGTTGTTAGAAAGTTGAGGGTTACAAAATAATTAATATTTAGCCGGGATATTTATTAAATCATATGAAGGATAGTTACTTCAGTAAAAGCCAATTTAATAAAATGAATTAAAGTATATTTTTTTCTATAGATATGGCCCAATGAATAAAATCTAATCTATTAACCTTAACTTTTCTGGCTCTATAGACCATATGATGGAGTCCCTCTAAATCAACTAAAATATAGCGTTGAGGGTTAATATCCTGATTAAAGGTAATTACAGCACTGTATTTAGATCGATTGTCCATATTTTCGATTAAGCTATAAGGATTTTTTATTCCAATCGCATTTTTTCCTATATCGTATCCAACAAATAAGAATTGATTACTTGTAGTAAGAACGACTCTTATCTGTTTATCATTGTATAAAAATGAAAAATATTTTTTTATATCAGTAGCATTTAAATTTCTATCTTTATGTAAATTCAAGATATCACCTCACTGTAGTTATCGAGATTTAAGTAACTATAGTTGCAAGTGAATTTTAAAGAGACTTATTAGTTTAAAGGTTGTTGCTGAATCACAAAGTATAAATTGCAGCATTTAATTTAAAGGTAAAAGCTGAATCAACCATATTAAAGCTAAATAATATTATTAATAAATTATTATCTATTATTTAATAATGATTATTTGATATAAAAATAGATTCAATGCTATCTCATTTTAGAAACTAAAAATATTTAAAACCATTATTTTTATATTGAATTCCATCAATTTCAAAGTGGATTTAATTATTTAGTGTAATTTATAAACAAATTCAGAGAAATAAATCGTTTACATGTTTTATGTTAAATGACAAATACTTCTTTTAATAGAATTGCTAATTTGTTAATTGAAGAATAAATAAGAAAATCTTTGATCACGTCAATTCAATAGTTAAGAATGTACGTGAGTGTTTAATAGAATCTAAGTTTAAAAATCAATTTCGTTAAGAGTAATTATGGGGTGAGATAGAGTTTGACTAAATTTATTCTAAGTGATGTTAAATTTTCATTGTGATTTTCTTATATTGTTACTGCAAATACTTACAAGAGGGTTTGATGAGTTGTTCTTTCCACGTATCATTGATGTTTATGCTTGCATATATAAGACATTGAGAGAAGATAGTGTAATACGTAAATGTATGGGTCTTAATAATATTACAGTAGATATGGAAAATGATATGCACATACAAAAGCGTATGTCTCCTAAAGAGGCACTAAATAAACAAATTCCTTTAATTGTATTTTACAATTCATTTGTTCAAAAGGAACGGAACAATAATATTCATGTGGTAACATTTGACTTCGATATTTACACAAATGATGGTGTGGAATTGGCATTAGACCTTGCAGATAGAATAAATCAATTATTCGATAATCAATCTCTGCGGTTATTTAAAGGAGTATTTTTCAAGGGTCAGTATGTAGGATTTGCAGAGGTTGCAAGTGAAATAGAACACTCTTATAAGTATTTCACTAGATTTGAATTTATTTTTGAAATTGAGGGGTGTAGTTAATGTCACAATTTGACAAGTTTAACAGTAAAAATAAGAAAATGATTATTAAAGGTGCAGGTAAATTTATGGCTAAAATTCCAGGGTGTGATGAATTAATTACACTAGGTCACATGGCGAATATGCGTCTTGATGTGCAGTTGGATATGGTTGATATTGAAGGGGGAGACTCTTCAGCACCTATTGATACTTTACTACGTAAAAAGGTAATTGATATTACTGCAGAGGATGCAAAATTTGATTTAAACATGGTACGTCTTGTGTTAGGGGCAAAACTTCGAGAAGGAGTTAGCGGATTAGCCTATGAATTGAAAAATGAAACAGTAACAATTGCTGGTGATACTGAACCTGTTTCTATTAAATTATCTAGTCCAGTATTAACAGGTAGCGGAGCACCTAAAGTACAAATTTTCAACCAAGTTGCAGGTTCATTTGTACCAGAATCAGCAATTACAGTAAATGGATCAGCAGTAACACTAAAAGGTGGTGCGGTTGAAGGTGATACTGTAGTAGTTTATTATCCTGTAGCGTCATCTTCTATCGATCCTGATGGTTTTGTATGGGTATTAGAAGAACGTCATGATGTTAAAGGTGGACTAGTAACTCTTAAGAATCCTCTATTTGGTGGATCTTTAGGTTCAGCTTCTTCTAAGACAGAGCATGTATCTGTAAGATTAGTAAAAGAGAATAAATTACTTAAGAAAGTAACAACTAATCCTGCAAAAGGTGAGTATACAATTGATCCTTCTACAGGGGAGATTAAGTTTAATGATTATCTTGAAGGAGAGCAAATTTATGTGAACTACAAACGACCAGAAGTTGTAGATGTAATGGCAATTGGTTCTCGTGATTTTCCTCTTACAGTATCTGTTGTTCATGATGGACATTTTGAACAAATGGATGGTAGCATTCAAGGATTCCAAGTTGAATTGTATTCTTGCCGAGTGAAATCTAATTTTACATTAGACACAGCACGACAAACAGCAGCGACTCATAGTATTACACTTACAGTTATTGATGGGGAACGTACAGACAGTCGTTTAGGTTCTATTAAGCGTTATCAAATTGAAAAAAATGGCGATGTTTGTTAATTAGAGAGGAGGATACTAATGTATCCTCTTTTTTTATTAATTCATTTTTAAAACTTTAGATAAGGGTGAGAATGGATTATAAAAAATATCTATCACTTAAACCTTTTTTCATAAGGTTGTTACATTTAACACATAAATTCTTATATTAGTTACGAGGTCGTTTAGGTGATCCCCTTCCTTGCGTCCTCTATAAATTTATTAAGGGGTAATAGAGTAATATAGGGGGAGATTAAATGAGTGAACGTAATTTAGCAATTCCAAGTAGAGAAGAAGCTATTGAGGAACCTACTCTTGTAGAGGAAGCAGAGAAAAAGGTTGAACAGCAAGAACCTAATAAACAAGAGGAAGTAAAGTTAACTAAGCAGGAATCAGAGTTTATTGAAAAAGTATTCTTCGAAGAGGATGAAAAGGTAACATTACGTGATGGAAAAACCTATGCTATCCCTCCTTTAGGATTAAAAGATGCTAAAAACCTAATGAAAAAGTTGAATACAATTGATACAGGTGTCATTATTGCTAATTTAATTGCAGATGAAACAGGTAATGATAGTTATGATGAACTATTAGAGGTCCTATTGATGGGCTTTAAACCGTATTATAAAGAAATTTCAGCTCAGTATTTAGGGGATTATATTGATATTGTAACAGCTAAAGAAATTATAGATATTATGATTGGACTTAATGGCTTAAAAAAGTCTTTATAGACTCTGAGGAAGAAGAAAAAGAATATGACGAAAATGCCTACGTTGATTGGGCAGAAATTTTCTTTAACTTAGGTCACTACCTGGGGATGAAAAAACAGGATATATGGGATTTGACATTACCTCAGTTAAACTATTACTTAAAGAAATGCCATAAGCATATAGAGTTTACAGTTAAGGTACATTCAATGTCCTTCACTGGGTTATTTGGGGGCGGTTCAGCTCAAGCTACCGAACAGGATAATCTAAAACATAGTGATGGAAAAGAAGTAATTGACGGATATGAGGTTGCAAATGCTGATGACATGGAGTGGTTAGCAGGTATTCTCTAATAAATAATCCTGCCCTTCCTTTTTATTTGAGGATAGGGCGGGATTTTATTATGTAAAAGGAAGGTGAAATAAGTGACAGTCAATAATCAAAATATTGGTGCTACTATTGCACTAGAGTTTGATAAGTCAATAAAAAATATGAAAGAGTTTGGAGTACAGTTGGAACAGCTAGATCATCGTTTTGGTAGTATAGAAAAACGTATAGATACTATGAAAAGCTCTTTATCTTCGTTATCGGCTCAGACATCTAAGGCAGCGGGAAGTAACCTTAGAGCAAAACTTGAGCAAGAATTAAATAATATCGTCCAGGCAAATGGTATTACTTTATCTTCAGTTGGGACAGCACCTTTAAGTATTAAACAAGAAACCGTTCAACAATTGATGTCTAAAGTAGATAAAGAGTTAAATAAAACGATTGTAAAGATGATCAAAAATATAAACATTAATATGGATTCTGCTATGAATAATAGCGTAGTACCAGTTGGAAAAGATGAATTTAATAAAATTAATAAAGAAATTTCTAAGTTAATTAGTAATCAAATTAAACAATTAGTAAATTCCATTCGCGAAAATGGGGGGGATTTAGTAAATGCAGATAACTTGAGTGGACTTAAATTAGATATTTCTAAGGGAACGGTTAAGCAAATTTTAGTAAGTATTAAAAATCAATTAAAACCTATTTTACTGAACCCTGAGGTTGCTATTGAAGGACAGACATTCACAATTTCATCGAAAGATTTATCTGAATTAACGAAAAAAGTAAGAGGGAAAATAAAAGATTCTATAAAATTTGATTTCGAGGGTGTTATTAGCGAAGAGAATAGCATTGATAGCGAGATTATAAAAACAGCTAAGCGTATTGATAGTTTAATAGAAAATTATATAAAAGGCATACGAGGAGGGCTGCAAAAGATTGATCTCAAATCTGTAGAAGTACCTATGAAAAATATATCTAAACAACTTCAAAGGTATATTGCAAATGATTTAGGTGTTTCTCCAGCCGAGTTAGCTCATACTTTTCATTCTGTGGATAGAGGATCTCTAAGAGGATATGCTTTAAAAAGGCAGTTTGAGGGTATGGAAAATACAATTAATAAAAAATTAACTGCAGGAACAAATAAAATAATGATGTCAATGAAACAATCAGTAAGAGCTGTGGACTTTGAACCTCATTCTAATATTACGCAATATTTAACTAGTGAAATTAACAAGCTGAATAAGCAAATTATTAAAAAAATCAAGGAGTCCGTTGATAAGCAGTTTGCACATATAAGAAATGAAATTCTAGAAATTAATACTAACCCTCAAAAGGCGAATAGTAATAGACAGTTAAGCTTTATTGCAGGAAATAGTGCTAATACTTTAAATAACTCAAGTGGATCAAATCATAGTAATACAAATAAAAATAATAGCGATTCTAGTACAAGTAAATCCACAAAACAAGACAATCCTTTTGACGGGTTTGGAATGGCTGGAGCGGTTACCAAACAAGTTAGGAGCCTTGCTTCGGGCTCAATGCTAGATCCGATGGCTGCAATATCTAAGGCAATGGAAACCTTTAAAATTGCTCAGTTAGAACAGTTAAAGATTACACAAAACTTCTCTTTGAAACCAGAATATAAAAACAAAAATGGAAATACAGATTGGTTAAAATTAGATAATGATACTGGAAATCTAATGAATAATGTACGTGATTTATCCACTCTTTACGGTATTGATTATGAAAGAATGTCTAAGGTAGCTGGTATAGCATCAAATGTAACAGGAGATAAACAATCTGCACGACAATTTGTTGATCAAGCTTCTAAGGTTTATCGCTTAGATAACAAATCAGACTTAGTTGAAACAATTGCTCCAGGATTACAGACAATTATGGCACAGTTTAAATTATCTGTCTGGGAGTTGGATGGAGTAGTTAACTCTTTTGCTGTTGCTACGAGTCAAACTAAAGCGAACAGTGAAGATGTTATGAAGGCTATGTCAAAATCGGGTACAGCACTCCATTCAGTGGGAGTGAATGCAGAAGATGCTGTGACATTAAATGCTTTAGCTATTCAAACTTCAGGAGAAACAGGGGAGAATGCAGGTGCAGCCATAAAAACGATTGCAGAGCGTATTACTTTACCATCTGTTTCTAAACAATTAGAAAATTATGGTGTAAAGGTATTTGAAAAAAATGAGAGTGGTATGAAAGTACGTCGGAATTTCATTGATATCCTATCAGACACCGCGAAAGCAAGCAAAAATAAATATATTGGAGAAGATAAAGTAAAATCCATTCTGTATGGAGAAGGTGGGGCAAATCAGCCACCAAAACTGATGTCCTTTTTAGAGACCATGCATAAAGAAGGGATAAATAACAGTAAGGATTTATCGTATTGGAAAATTAAGCAAGAAATTAATGAATTTAAAAAAGATCCTGCACGTCTTCAAGAAATGATGGCTGTGACAATGAAATCACCTTCTGTGACAATGGAACGAGCTGGGGTATCTGTTAATAACGCATTAGTGTCAGTATTAGATGCGCTAAATCCAGAGGTACAAACTTTAGCAAAAATTATTACAAACTTAGCCCAGGGAATGAAGGAACATGCAGGGCTATTTGCACAGTTAATTACGATTTTAGGTAATGCCTTGGTAGGTTTTGGTGCTATTCATGGAGTAAAACGATTAGGTCAATTGAGTAATTATGAAGAGTATTACAAGAAAGCCAATATGGAAAATAAATTCTTTGGTGGTACATCTCTAACAAATCGTAAAGAGGACGGAGCGGTAGGTTTTTTAAATGATCATGTTTTGGGAGAGAGCCAAAATTTACGTAATCAAGTAAATAACAAAAAATTCTACCGTGCGGCTATGAAAAATGATACGTTAAAAGGTTATTTTGAAGAATTAGCAAATTTAAAAGAGGATAGAAAGAATGAGATAAAAGAATATGTAAAAGATCATGGTGGAAAAGCTGAAAATATGGCCGATTTTCTTAGCATCATGGATGAATCTAAAGGCTATTATAAAGGTGAAAAGAAAGAATTAACAGCTGATGAATTACATACTCGTTCAGCCTATAATGCTCGCAACCTTACCCAAAGTAAATTATTAACAGACGTTTTTACTACAAATTTCTCAGAGCATTTAGTCAATACCTTATCAAATAGAACTAACTTTGACAGTATGAATGAGAATCAAAAATCAACAGCTGGTCGTTTGGCTCAAATGGATGATCAAAAACGTATTGGATTTGAGACCTATCTAGATCAAAACTATCAAAGTGTAGGCAAATCAATAAATAATATGGATGGACTTAATAAGGCACTCGATGAATATGAGGCTAATAACCGTAAGGTTACTATACAAACAAGACAAAGTACCACTGCGTATAGAGATTTATCGAGTGCTGTAAAAAAAGTGGCTGATGAAGCTGAAGGTGCATCTAAAAATAGAATGAAGGGATTTCTTGATTTTCTTGACACTATTCCTCAACGTGCAAAAGGTGCTGGTGGTGCAATTGTAGGATTAGCACGTAGCATGGGCCGTTTTGTAAAACAAATAGCGGTTGCCATGGCTGTGGGTGACGTTATATCAAATAGTGCTGAAACTCTAGGGTTAACGGCAAACCAGGAAAAAATACGTGATTACCAGATTAAAACTACAGGGGCCGCAGATGCTTATGTTAAAAATGAAGAAGGTAATAGTTGGTATGGAAATATTTTACGAAAAGGAGGATTGGCTTGGAATGGATTAGTAAATTTAGCATCGCCGGGACATCCTGAATTAGATATTACAGATGTAGAGGGGTTTGAAGGAAACTTTAAAAATTGGATGAAGAAAGAATATGGAACATCAGATTGGAATGAAGCTTTAGGAAAAGAGAATGAGAAAAGGGCAAATGATGCAAAATCTAAAGGTCAAGATGGGAATTATTCAAAAGCATCTTTAACAGATTTAACACAATCGTATTTAAATCAATCTGGAATGTATGCTAAGAAGCAGCAATTGGAAAAAGAAGAGTTTATAGATCAATATACGAAAGCAGCCATCTCTGAATCAGAGCAGAATATGCGAAGGGATGATGCAGAAAAAGCTCGTAAAGCCCGGGAAAATAAAATGTTAGGTGAGGGTCAATATGATTCCTTTTCTTATGATGATTTAAAATCTCGTATTCAAGAGAGCCAGAAAGTTGCTAATAATAAGGGAGAACTTAACTTAATTACCGCCCTTTTAGATGGTGTGAAAGCTGACTCAAAAGAGTATATGAAACTTAGATTACAAGTAATTCAACAAGAGCGCGAAGCTTACAAAAAAGAGATGGACGAGCTTCATAATTTTACTCAACAGCGAGAAGTTGAGTTGGAATATTTAGAAAAAAATGGAAAAAGATATACTGAGGATCCAGAAACTAAAGAAAGAATAGAGACGGATGATTATAAAAAAATTAAAGAATCTGTTGAAAGAAGTAAGGACAAAGAAAAGAAATTAAAAGCTGATTTTGATCTAGAATATAAGAAAAAACAAATTGAAGCACAACGTATTAAAACAGAATTTTATGTTAACGACACTCAGAAAGGGTTTTCTAGAGCTCAGGCTAAGAAACAGTATAAGGATACATTAAATGCTATTAGTATGAACACAGAGAGCCCTACTTATATTGATTCGCAAATTGTTTCAAGCCAATCTATGATTGGAGAAATGAAAAGTAAACTGGCAAATCTGCAATCCCAACAGTTAGCAGATCCAGATGGTCAGTTACAAGATACTATTCAAGGATTGAGTCAACAAATCGCAAGTGCTGAATTAGAAGTTAAAAATTTAAGGATACAAAGGCTTACAGCTTGGAGACATGATTTCGGTAATAATATGGATGATTTGGAAATTAAGTACATGCAGGAACGTGTGAACTTTGGACCAAGTATAGGAGATGATAGTTTCTTAGCACGTGACCTAAGAGTAAGAGAATTACAAGATCGTAAATCACTTATAGATAAGACCTTAGCGGTAAGAATTGCAGAGCGAAATAGTGGTAAGTTTGAAGAAGGTTCATCTGAATACGAACAAATCATGAAAGATATTCGAGAATTGACAAAGCAATCTTTACAAGCACAGATTGGTATCCACCAAGAGTTAAGAGCACAAATGGGTGGAACGTTTAATCTTCCTGAAGGCGTACAGGTTATGTCTCAGTATGATTATCTAACAAGTAAAGGTACACATTCAAACTTTAGTGTTCAATCAGGAGATATGTATGTCAATATTACTTTACCTAATGTAACTGGACAAACTTCTAGTCAACAGTTAGCGAATCTTGGAATGAATTTAGGAAAAGGGTTAGCACAAGGTAGAACAACACCACTACGAAATCAGTTAAATTCAGCCCCTTGGGGATATCCAACATTCTAATTACAAAACCCCATCTAATTATTAGGTGGGGTTTCTTATAATACTAAGGGGTGATTAAATGGCACAACAAAAACCAAGTAAATCTAATGATGATGTATTTAAACGTAAATTATTTTATGATAACGGGATTCGTTTTGTACAAGTAAGGGGGCGTATGACTGGCGATTATAAGCCACCAACACCAGTATTAAAATCCCATATAAACGAAAATATTCAATCTTCTGCAGGATTGGTAGGGAAAGGGACTTCTCATTATTCTACTACCATTCAATTTTTATTTGCGAGCAAAGAGGAATTTGCAGATTGGCTGCAGTTTATTGGTGCAGAACACAAATACTATGATGAAAAAGGCACAATTTATTTAGGGATTGTTAATGGTGATTTAGATATTAAAACAGCAGAATTTGAGACGAAATATATCATTACTGTAAACCTTATGTTAATTCGAAAACAAGATTTCGAATATCGTCATCAATATCCTTTTATAGATATTGAAAATCATTGGGCGCAAACGTATATAGATGAAATGCAAAAAAGGGGCCTTGTCACTACTTATGCTAGTGATGGAACACCTGTACAATATTTTCAACCTGAAGTTTGGATTACAAGGGCTCAAACGGCATCCTATATGACAAGGACTTTTAAATACATCGAAAAGATATTGAGGGGGTATTAAAAATGCCAAAGCGATGGTTAGATGTGGGTCCAAAGGATTGGTTTTATCGCGCAGTATTAGAAACAGATAATATGTTTATTGATGCAAAAAAAGAAGAAACCTTATTTAGTGGAAAAACCTATAACCAATTTATTGGTGGCAAGTCACGTCAGGTTCATAATTTTACTTCCACAGAGGGACAAACCAAGTTTGAAGTAAGTGGATATAAACCTGATTCTAGGGAAATGGTGTTTGTTTATATTGATGGGGTGCCTACACTTCCATCTAAACTTGAGGATAATTTTATACATATTGGTTACCCGTTAACCAATGGAAGAGAAGTTAGTATTCTTTTATCTGGTGTAGTGGAAATGCATGAAGGAGATCATACACCTGAAAACTGTCAGATTTATCCTTTGATGAGCGGATGCTCATTAGCATATCCGGCAAAAAAGTTAGAAAAAGCAAATAATTACGTATTTGATATCACTTACTCTTTAAATGAAATAGCAGTTTGCATGAACAAGAAGTTAAAGAGAATACATGTAGATGTAAATGAAGATGAATCCATACAAGATGCGCTTACAAGAACTTTAGGATTTAAACGAGACTGTTTTACTATAATTAATGGATATCTTTATGTATCTTATAATTTAAATCAATTTCCTATTTATGTAAATTATAATTATCAAAAGGGTGCTCAAATCAAAAATAGGCAGGGAGAAAAAGTTGTCCCTATGTCAAGTTGCGCACTCTATAATGATAGATTCTTTCCTGATATAACGATATATAGAGGAGAGTTTTTTACTTTGTTACAACGTTTTAGAATGAATATTTATAATCGATATACAGATAGAGGATATGTGAATAACACAATTAAGCAAACAGAGAGATACATTAAAGATAAAGATAAGATTGTAGGAAAATGGTATGCCGAATCAGTCTTAAATATATTAGATGAAAAATTTAATGATGGTTGTTATGTATTTCCACTTTACGCAGATGATTCCTTTCAACCTGAGGTATGTGTAACTAGAGCTGAAGCAATTGTATATTTACATAGATTTACAGAATGGGCACTAGAAAGATTTAGATAGGGGGGAATAAGGTATGCCGAACGTATTTGATCATAGAACTCCTGCGCCTCAGTTGTTAAATGACGTAATGAGAAAAGTTAATGCTTTAGGTCATGAACCTAGGGTTATTATTGAATTTGACAAAATGGCCTATGTACCAGGAATGAAAAATAAGTTTGAAGTTTGGGACAGAATTCGAGAAGCATCTATTGTGCATCAGGCAGCAGAGGCGACTTTAACAACACCAGTAGCAGGTGCTGAGCCAAGTTCTGTTACAAAAGGTGGAGAGTCAGGGGATAGATTTGAGTATATTAAATGTGCCTTAAATAAATGGGTAAAACATTATAAGTGTCCCAATGTTGCTTATTTCTTTCTATTAGCTGTAGCGAAACATGAAACAGGATTTGGAACATTGGGACAAGGGAAACCTGAAAATGGAAGTTATATAGTAGGATATGGTTGCCCGGGTTCATGCAAGCCTGCATATAAAGGTATAGATACCCAAGCGAAGTATGCTGCAAAACGTTTTTCCGAGGCAATGAGGAGCAGATACGGAAAAATTTCTAATGGATATATGGATGCTAGTGATGTTGATTATTTCCATGAAGGTGGAGATAAAGGGTATAAAAAATGGAAATGGTCAGCAGATGGACCTAATTGGAAAAAACTTGTGAAAAGCTATTTTGATAGAATTATTGGTGAATCTAGTCAAAAAAAATGGCATTGTAAAGAATCTGGTTCTATTATTAATAAAAATCTGTTTCCAAAGCATTCTACAAATCTAAATGTTTCGAAGAAGGAAGACTGTGGTTGTGAGAAAGCTGAGACTTATACAATTGAGGAACAAAGGAAAGAAGTTCATAATGCAAGCTCTAATGCGTTATCCGGTGCTACTTTTCCTGTTGAAGGAATTTCATTTGGAAATGGTGCGAAAGTATCTTCACACCATATGAAACATAAGGGCGGAGGTGCACGTTCAGGGCATAAGGGTACTGATATTGTACATACATCCCAAGGTAAGATTAATGGTATGTGGGTAGTAGCGGCTTGGGCTGGATATGTACATAAAGCTTATAAAAGTACATCTTATGGTAATTGTGTAATGATTCAACATGGTAATGGATATATGACAGTTTATGCCCACATGCAAAATAATTCTTTACAGGTTCGAAAAGGTGATTTAGTTAATCCAGGAACACGTTTAGGAAAAGCCGGGAATACAGGTCAATCTTATGGTGCTCATTTACACTTTGAAATTTGGAAAGGTGAATGGATTTATGGTGGAAATAATCATATTGATCCATATCCTGTTTTAACAGGTGCTCAAAAATTGGGAGTAGCACCAAGCGGTGGAGATAATAATGGCGGTGGTAACACGGGCGGAAATGGTGAAGGTGGTGGAGATGATAATAGTACAGGAAATGGAAGTGGTGTTAGTCAACCACCACCCCAAATGACCATTACCCAAAATATTAAGTTTAATAAGTGTTTTGATAGGGATGCAAATCTGGATGGAAATTGGCACGGACAAGAGAACATAACCCATTTTACAGCTTGGTCAACAGGTGAAAAGTATTTAGGCTTTAATGAGAATATTGCCAAAGGAGCCGTTGAAGATTTTGGATATAAACATAACTTCTCTTCAGACGGATTTTATGAATATGCTTTCTATGCAGATCTTAAAGAAGGAGATTCTGTAACGGTTACATATGACGGAATGATTGTAAAACGATATACAAAAGAGAACAATACAACACAACCTACATATGAACCTCCAGTTTATGCAAAATGGGTTGCAAGTGATATACAAGGAGTCAATTCACATATATTAGATTTCTCCTTAAATAATGTAAGTGGTGAGGCTGTATTTGGACTAAAATGCTTTAAAGTAGTGGAAATTGAAACTCAATACGGCGCACAATATGTTGATGAAAGAATTAAGGCTCGTAAACGTGATGTATGGGTTGATACAGGGGCATTTGTATACGATAAAACCTTTACAGTAGACCAAGATGTATTACAGTGGGAGATAAATAGCCATTTTGACGCCAGAGTCGCAACTGCAAGAATTACTTTAGACAATAAACATGGTATTTATTCTCCTACATATGAACGAGCCAATATCTTCCCTGAAAATTTAAGAGAAGCAGAGATGTCATATTATGAGAATGGTGCAATCAGACATGTGTTAAGTGAAGCTACCCCAGTACGTATTTATGCAGGCTATGGTGAAAACCTAGTAAGGGTTTTTACAGGACGTATAAGAGGAGAAATTGAGCAAAATTCTGATGAAAAAACAATTACTATTAATTGTGTAGATATGTACGATATGTTAGAAGAACATGTTTTTGATAGGGTCCTAACTTTTCCTCGAAGAGATGAGATACATGGTGATGAAAAACAACCAGTAACCATGTGGGTTAAATCATCTATTATTCATAATATCGTAAATGAGGCAGGAATGATTGGATGGAGAATCCATGAAGATGATTTGAGATATGCTGATGCAATCATTGAAGAAACGTATTATATTGATATTGATAGGGGTGGGAAAAAGGCAATCGTCTGGGATACTAAAAGTCAACAATATGTTGAAAAAGATATAGCAACTGTACAAGATGCACAAGGTTATAAAAATCCTTATGTACAGGCGATAGATTTTTTAGAAGGTACAAGGGCATCTGATGCGGTTCATGAAGTGATTGGAGATATTATGTATCGCTCCTACTGTGATCGTTATGGAACATTTAGATTGGAAAATATCCGTAAAATTAATGCAAGTGAGGCAAAATGGTCATTTATAGATGGTGAGAATTTATATTCTCTTTCCACTTCTATTGACCATTCTCGTATACGTAATCATCTTATTATTGTTGGTAATGGTGGGCAAATTGAGCATTTTGTAGATAAAGATCTTCTTATATCTACAAAGGGTAATATGAGAACGGCTAAGATTGTTGCTGATTGGATTGATGAGCGATTTGGTTCAAATGCAAGAGGAACCAAAGAGGATATTTCGAACAAATTATTTTTTGATATGAAAAGACAAGCCCGTACTTTTAATGCCGTTGTTAAAGGAAATCCAATGATAGAGTTATTAGATGGTTGTTATGTTTATGATAGTAATACTTCTAATGCAGGGTATTATGTCATAAAAGGGAACCGACTTGTTGGAAATAAGGAAGGGATGTTAAATTTCCTAGAATTTACTTGGCATGACAAAGAGAATTATTATAGCTAAAAAAACAAGGAGATTCCTACAGAACGTTAGGAATCTCCTTGTTTTTTCTTATAATGCTATGGAAAGCGAGGTGGGAAAATGGCGCAAAAGAGTCATATGAACGTAAATGATGTATATCCAATACTTGATATGATCAATAGAAAAGTTAATCAAGGAAAGGGAACAAGACACCATTTTACTAGTCCGCTATTCAATAATGATAACGACAATGGTGTAACAACATTGAATTCTTCTCAATGGCAAGTAGAGTCATTTGAAGTCATAAGGGAAACAGAAAATTCAATAGCTAATCATGTAATTAATGAGATTAGAATTATTTATCGAAATGGTGCAATAGATAAAATCTCTTTAGTCCGTGGGCTCAATCCACCTGTATCTGATGAAATTCAAGATTATGAGTACATCAACAATATTATGATTACAGAAGTTTCTATAAGAACAGAGTGGTTTGGTAAATTCCAAGAAGTTGTTGCAAAGATTACAAGGGAAAATGATTACGGTAATTTTAAAAAGGTTAAACTTACGTATTTTGACTCGGAATGGGGCTCGAGTGAGGAAGAAATCGAAGAAGATTCTATACCGTCTAAATATGAAAATCCATCTGATTTTTATAACGGTAAATATAGTAATTATGAAGAAGTGATAGTAGAAGATTATGTAGACTATGCAGAAATAGGATATGCATCTAATGAAGAAATTGAAATCTCTCCAGATGGTTGGTCTGATGGATACAATCCATCGTCTCCTGTAGATGTGAATGTGGAACTCGGACCAAAGGTAACAGATGAAATTTAGAGAGGAGGTCCTACATGAGTTTTGGAGCAAATGTAGTAGTTGGAGGGGAAATAGATAGAGTAGGTAGATTGGGTGGTGGACGTTTAGATTATCCATTTATGCCTACAAAAACAGTTCCTTATATAAAGGGGAAAATTTTAGAGGTACTAGGTACTTTAGGGCACTTTGATATTCAATTTATCCCTGATTTTGATATTGAGCTGGTTTCCGTAGCTGTAGGAGCGTCTAGATATCATTCCTTTGATAATTGGAGTTTGTTTATTGGAGATAATCATAAAAATAACTACATATTTGATGAAATATATACGAAGGATTTACCAGAAGGTGCTTATTTAATGGCTGTGAAAACAGTAAAAGCAGGTACCCCAATTACATTCCGCTTTGATAATAAAGGTGGGCAATCGAAATATGTTTGGATAAACTTTCAATGTTTAAGGGATAATCCCAACAAATAAGAGAGGTGGATATAAATGCCTTGGGTAGAGGAAACATTAAGACACGATAATTTTTTAGATGATATGTTTGATAAAGTATTTAGAAGATTTAAAGATAAATCAGGTAATTACTGGTGGCAGAATTTTAACAATCAAGTTCCAAAAGTAGATCTATATAAAATTACTTTTGAAAAAGGGTTATTTGTAAAAGGAGAAGAGGGATATCTAACCCCTTTTGAATCTCGAGAAGGTATGTTATGCATCACTCGGCATATGATTATGCGTAGGTGGGATAATGAGTATTTAGCATTCGCACAGTCAACAGGGGCTGTAAAAATTAACACTAAAGATATTCCTAGAGAAAAAGAAGGTTTCTTAGAATGGATTTCTAATTTTTATAGAAAATCTGTAGACTATACAACTGTTTATTCATACACACTAGACACATATGCTGGATATACGCATTATGTATCACCTAGTGGTGAACTTGCTCCAGTTACTATCATGAGTGAAAATCATGGTTTGGATATATTTAGGGATAGCATGGATATAGAGTACTACGGTGAGGATGAATACTATGAAAGTATGAAACAATCACCGATTATTACCATGCAATTAAAAGGAGATACAGGTGATTTAGTTGCCTCCATAGGGAAATTAAATTATCGAACTAATACGAATTGGTGGGGGGACTCTTTAATTCAGTTAAAAGGTGTATTTGATGAGACAAGTGCATTTTTCACATTAAAAGTAGATTCGGCTCCTAGCTGGGAAAATAATATGGTGACTTTAATTCCCTTTTTCTTTGGAAATCTAGTATCTAAAAATACATCTTCGAAAAATGAAACACCAATCGCTATGCTTGGAGGTAGGCAAGTAGGAGAATTTTTTGACTTTGATAGTATAGAGACTAAAACTGAAATTTTACAACCTATCACAAGAAATTATGTAAACCATCCATCAAACGGAGTAGATTCCGTTATGATCAAAAAAACAAAATATGGAGCACGTTATCAAGAACATTTTTTACGTTGGAACGTGCCACCTAATCTAATGCCACCTACTCGTGAAGAATTAAGAATGGTCAAAAATGCACAAGGAACCGAGAAGGAGGAAGAATATGCTCGTAAGTACCCAAGGGCATGGAATTATTTAAGATATGGTTACTATCAATACGATTTTCATGCATCTAGGTATAGTAATAAGATTCATACATCTCGTGCAACAGTCATGCATCCTGAAGATGGGGTATTAGGGTATATTCCTAATATCGTACTTCTGCCCGTTATTAATGTTTCCGAAGGTGAGAAGTTAGTGTTCCCTTATTGGTGTGAAGAATGTAATGAATCTCAATATCAACCTGAGGTACCTAAAGAATCTACTAAATTAGAGTGGGGAATTGCTAAGAGTACAAGCGAACTGAATAATCTTCATGTGCATTTAGGAGATTCAACCAATAATTCTAATTCCAATTCTGATAAAGGTAATAAATTTTCTTATTATTGCGATGGGGCAGTAAGGGCACAAGCAGTAGATGATACTTATTGGAATCCCTCTGTTATTACGCAAGATTATTTGGCTAACAGCACAGATGGTATTGGAAAGGAATTAAGCAAATCGTTCTGGGAGGGGCGAAATGATTGGTTAGATTATTTACAGGAGCCTCAAAGTCAGTATCATTTGGATAACTCTAAAATAAAAATTGAAGATTTTCATAAATTTTTATGGAAAACTTTAAAAGATATTAAAGATGAAGGTTATAGTTTACAAGATAGATGGCTAGATTTTAACGAGTGGGGAAAGGCAAATTTACCTTGTTTAAATGAATTGCAAAAAGCCTCAGTATTTATGTCAGCTAAACTCAATAAACCTGTCTTATTTTTCCCAGGTTCAGAGGGGTTTTTAAAGGGCGATATATTAGATAAAATGCTTCCTTTAATTAAGAAAGTACCAAGTGCTATATATGATTGGATTGACTTTAATAACGTATTTATTGAAAACGAAGATGATACAGGTCTTGTTGGAGCTTGGGTAATGGATAGTTTTGCTACAGCCATGCATAGTAATGGGAAAAAGGAAAATATTTTATCTTCTTTTCGTTCTCTAGTTAACTTTGAACCTCAGGTGCTGCTTTATAATATTTCAGCTGCCAAGGCACATCGCCCATATGACTATATAAAACCTAACATAGGTTTTGGCAGTCATGTTGTTGATGGAGAATATAAAGCATATTATTTACAGGATATGACTGATGATAATTATATACCTTATGTTGCCGCAGAAGTAGCTGTACATGAGATGGGTCATGCATTATCTAATTATGGATATGACATATTAGGTGAAAAACTACATGAAATGCAAGAATGGTTAAATATTAGTGGGTGGATCGAGAATATTGATGGTTCATTTAATGAACTAACGAAAAGCTCGCCGGGTACAGCGTTAGATAATGGAAAACTTGCTCCGGTATCAGATTATGGATGTTTTAGCCCGGCCGAAGATTTTGCTGAGGCCTTTATGATGTATATCATTAATAGACAATTTTTAGCTAGAAATTTTAAAGATAAACACGATTTTATAGTTAATAAATTAAAAGAAATGGGTATTGATCCAAAACTGTAGGAGGTAAAATATAATGATTCTTAAGATAAAAAGAGGAGAAGATTTTGCCTTTATTGATAATGAAGGTGATATTCAACATCAAGTCAGAGTAAGCGGTAATAATGAATCTCTTGTAAAATCTTTGGATAATATTTTGAATGTTCAAACTGGAATAAGGTTTAGAGGAGAAATTAAGGGGATTCCACATAAATTAATTACAAAGAGCGGAAAAAATCCTCCAACAATCAATAAATCTAATAAATTATATCTTATGGAATATTTTAAAAGAGACTTAGAATTACAAGGCTTTACCGTGGAAATTATAAAAGCGTAGAGGTGATTTTGATATGGCATTAACTCCCGTTCCTAATTTATCAGTACCGCAAAATAAAGGGTTTAAAGGAACTGATTCACTACCAATTATACATTCAATTAGATGGAGGCATTTACCATCCAGGTACATTTTTAAAGACGTAGATGACGTAATTACATATCATTCTCATGGGCCACTTACCATAGATATTAACAAGCATGGTGTATCTTACCTTGATGTTTATTTCCTAAAAGATACTGATATCGTTGAAGTAACAGCATATATCAGATTTTTAAGAGAAAAAGATCAGCTTTTAATAGAGGAACCCTATAAAATTGGAGAAGCTGGGGCAGTAATTGCTTTAGAGGATGATGAAGTAAACCATGAATTAAGGAGAGTTAAAGGAATTGCTTTTACGCAAAAAGACCTAGGTGATGGTACACCTATGTACGACTTTATGAATATGTCTAAAGAAGGCATTTATGAAGTCTGGATAAAAGTAATTACAGGGTTAGGAAAAGAAATGCATTTAAGGGTTCCTTTTCAATGGGACAACTTGGTGCCTAGCGTTCCTCCAGAAAAAGATGGTCATGATTCTGATGATGCGGGCAAGGATAACAAAAAATCAGAATATAATGATGAATATTACGTGACGATTGTAGAGGGGGACTCAGCTTTTACTAAAAGGCCTTCTACCCATTTTAGAATGGCAGGTATAGGTATGTTAAAAGATGCGGGTTGTTTTAAAAGAATAGAGACTCCTGTATTAGAACCAATTTCAAGGCCTTCAAAAATACAGATTATTAATGATATCCCAATTAGTAGCTGTGGTTTAAATTTAATTACATCACGATTTAATAAGGTAGTAGGAGAGGTTGTTACATTCTCGCTTGTACACACAAATAAATCTGGTATTCTACGCATTGATACGAACTATGATAAGAATGGTTTAAAGAGTCTTGGGAATGGAACATTTAAAGTTATTAATAAGGGCGTATATAAAATTACATTTATTGTAACGTATAACGATGGACAAGAATGTATAACTGAGGGGACTATTATTGGCGAATTTATTTGTGAATTAAACATTATTGGTCCTTCTTTAAAATCACATGTAGGAGATTCAATTGTTCTTCATTTAGATCATGGACAAAATAGTTCAGCTTCTAATATAGGTGTACTTGTTCAAACCCCTCCTAAAGTCATGCAGACAGGAAATTACACTTTTACTAGTAGTTCACCAGGAGTATATTCAATTAAATTTATCGTTGATTATGGTTTTGGAGTTTGCGAAAAAATAGTGAATATTGAATTTATATCAAAAAATATTCCCCCTGGAAAACCAGAAGGCGAAGGCGGAAAACCAGAAGGCGAAGGCGGAAAACCAGAAGGTGAAGGTGGAAAACCAGAAGGCGAAGGCGGAAAACCAGAAGGTGAAGGTGGAAAGCCAGAAGGCGAAGGTGAGAAACCAGGTAAAAATGTACTAAAATGCGGACAAACGGCACAGGGTGGCATGGGATATGGGGAATATATTCATGCTGTAAGTGAAGATGGCATCTGCTATGTTGAATATGATTTCTTCTCTGCACCAGATAGGATGCGAGTATTTGTTAATAATGAATTAATTTATGATACTTCACGTAAAATGGAAAAAGAAGGAAGTCCGTTTGGTTTTTATTATAAACCTGATGATGGGGAATTAAGAGTAGTAATGAATGATGGTCAAGATAAAGGAAGCAGGTGGAGTTATACCCTTTATTGTGGAAGTAGTGTACCTTCGGATGTAAAACTAAAAGCTAAAATTATTAATTAGACATGAGTGTTGTTAACAGAATAAAAAGACTACTTATAATGAATTTAAGTAATTAGTTGCAACTTATTACCTACTCATAACGATAACTAAGTTGCAGAATAAGGGCGGGTAAAATCTCGTCCTTAATTAATAGAAAGAGAGGTGTAGAAATGCCGTATATTGATAGCACACCTGCACTTTCCCCTTATAAGGTTCGTGAAGGTAACTTACAACACGGTTTTATGGATTTACTGATTAAACACGGCTGGACCAAAGTAGTAGAGTTTAAAAAAGCTGTAACAGGGTCTTATTATGTTACAGATCATCCTTTAGAAGGAAGGCATGATGAAAAATTTACAGTTGCCAATCATATTATTCTACGTAATGCACGAGGTGATTTGTTTGGTTTTGCTGTAGTTGCAGATTGGAAGGAGTTTACTGCTCATGATAAAGGGATTCCATATTACAATGCTTTTAAATCAACAGCTACTGAAAAAGAGGCCCTTATTAACTATATGGCCAAAGAATTTGAAAAAAGAAAAGTAAATACATCTCTTTATTTTTATATGTTGGAAAAATTACCAGATGTAAAAGAGGGAGATAAATTATTTACCCCATGGGGAACGGGATCTAGTGCAGATGAAAAACGACTTCAAATGGCTTTAGATATTGAAGTTACACAAATTGATTTTAAATCTACAAGTGCTGGTTCAGAATTTGTAAAGCAAGCGAATCCTGTTGTGATGCAGTCGCCTATTGTAGAGTCATCTCTACGTTCACCATTACTTGAAAATATTGATTACCCTTATATGCATACAAATTGGTGGGTTGATTCGGAAATTAATATTAAAGGACATATTGACAGTAATAGTCTTTTCTTAATTATCCAAACGGATAATACACCAATGTGGGAAAATAATGTCGTACCTATTGTACCGATTTACTTTGGCGATATTGAAGCAATAGATGAAGGTGATCCTGCTATCGCATTATTCGCAGGAACTGTTCCAAAAGGTACTGATACAAATGGCGTTGCTGCTTATAACTTTGATGATATTAAGATTAAAGGTGGGCGTCAAATTATGCCTGTCCTGAAAAAATATCCTTCTAATCCATCTAATGGTGTTGACTCTGTAATGGTGAGTCGTACTAAATTAGGTTCTCGTTATCAAAGTTATTACTTGTCTTGGAATGCACCTGCACAAGATATGCCTCCTAAGCGTGTATCTGAAGTAGGTAATAAACAATACCCACGAGCATGGGAACGAATTAATAATTATCAATTCAATCCTTCACGTTATTCGGATAAAGTACAAACTTCATTTATTTATCTGATTCATCCAGAAGAAGGAGTAAGAGGATATTTAAAGAACTCTGTAGGATTTAATTCAATTAATATGGGATCTAGTGAATTAAGAATTCGTCAAGAGAGTTGTCCAGAAAAGGTTTTTGATGTATATCAGTGTGTCCCAGTTAGTGCAATTTCACCACTAACGAAGCGACCATCCACACAATTTCGACCAATGGGATTAGGGTTGTACAAAGAAGCACTAAATACTTCTAAGAAACCAGCAGCGAATAAGACTCTAGTTAATGTTTCTAACCTAAAAGCTACAAATCTACAAGAAGGAACTGTATTACTTACTTGGACAAATCCGAATGATATGGAGCTCTCAACGGTTAACATCTTCGTAAATGGTATGAAGTATGCAACAGGTGTCACTGAAGTAGAATCATATACTATTAAAAATGTGACAAAAGGAAATGGTGTAAAAATTAAACTAGTTTCTGTAGACATGAAAGGAAATGAATCTGCAGGTATTGAAGTATCTGTGAACGTAATGTAGTAATGCAACTTACATGTTATGAAAGAAAGGTACCTACCTATAATATACATGACATAGAAGAATTGCTATTTATAAAACTAATTAACCTATTATTAAAATAAAATGATTAAGTGGGTGATGAGATGCCATATATTGATTCAACTCCTCAGGATTATCCCTCTAAGTTTGAAGAAGATAACTTGCAGGACGTATTTGCACAAATGTTAATTGATAACGGTTGGACGTTAGTGAGGAACTTTTATAAAGCTGCGGTAGATACTAGGGCGTACAATCGCCGAACGGATCAAGTCAATTATGCAATTGCAAGACATACCATTTTTAGAAATGCAGATGGGAAATTGCTAGGTTTTGCGACAATTAGCCAATTCCCTCTTAAGTACAAGTATGAGAAAAAACAGCCTATTCGTAGACCTCACGATGATACCGATCCTAATGATCCTAACTTTAAAATGAAACCTACTTGGGATGAATGGATTAAACAAAAGTATGTAGATAATACAACAAGAACAAACTTGTATTTCTATATGTTAGAGAAGTTACCAAACTCTAATCTTGTTAAAGAAGATGGTATTGTTTCTATCGTTACTATGCCAGGTATGGGTGGTACATCCTTTGAGCAAGACAGAGATAGGGATAGAGATGACTGGTCTAAGTGGTGGTATGAGTATTTTGAAGGAAACTACCATGTAGAAGATAGAGACTACGATCCAGAAGACTTAATTTATGAAGAAAAATTATTATCAGCTTCTCCTTTCCATGTAATACGTTCAGCACTAGATATTGAAGTGTTAGAAACACGTTGGGATACTGATATGCAAGAAGCGGTAATTGAAAAAGCTGATCCTCGTGTAATGCAGTCACCAATTGTTAAGACTACATTGCGCGCTGAATTTTTAGAGCATATAAACGATCCTTTATGGCATACGAACTGGTGGACAGATTCAGAAGTTCGTGTCAAAGGTCATATTGATAGCACAACATTTTTCCTAGTTCTTCAAGCTGATACAGCCCCTGTTTGGGAGAAGAATTTGGTTCCGACTATACCGCTATATTTCGGTAAAATAAATTCTTTAGATGGAGATAAAGATGAAGGCTATGCATTATTTTCAGGAACGATTCCACCTGTAAAGCGTGTGGATTCAACTAGAAAAGAAACTACATTTTCTTGGCGGAAAATTATGCCTGGAGATACAATCCTTTATGTAAATGATGCGACGAAATTACCTGAGGCACCAGCGTTGTTAACGATTAATGGTACAGAGGTAGTTAAACTTATTGAGAAAAAAGGTAACTATTTAACTGTTGAACGTGCGCAACTTGGAACATTCATGCGTGCACCTTATTGGGACACAGGTGCGACAATTGCTCGTCTATCGACTAACAACGCTAGCAAACGAGTGAAGAATGAAGATGTAGTATCTTTATTTGATTTTGATGATCCTGGCGCAACTGTTGGCGAAACAATTTATCCTTTACTTAAATTGTATCCACATCATTCTTCAAATGGTGTAGATTCTGTAATGGTTTCCCGTTCAAGATTTGGTGCACGTTATCAGGCTCACTATCTCTCATGGAACGCACCTTCGAACCAGCTACCACCAAATAGAGTAGATGAAATTGGTAAGAAATATCCGAGAGCATATAATCCGGTTGAAAAAACTAACAATTATAAATATCAATTTAATACTTCCCGATACTCAGATAAAGTACACTCCTCTCGAATTTATGTAGTTCATCCTGAAGAGGGTGTGAGGGGGTATTTAGATAAAGCAATTGGTTTTAACTCACAAGGAATGAGTGCAACGAACTTACGTGTTGCAAAACAAAACTGTCCGGAAAAAGTTTATGAAATGTATAAACCACATAGTATAGGTGCGGTATCTCCTCTAACGAAGCTACCTGTTACACCTTTCCGTCCTGTAGGTTTGGGGATTTATTCTGAGGACTTTAATCCAAATGAAGTTCCTCACGACATTAAGAATGATAAAACTCCTCCAGGAGAAGTGAAGATTACTAAAGTATTAAGTCCAATATCACAGACTATTGATGTAGAATTTGAACTTCCTACAGATAAGGATTTAAAGCATGTCAATATCTACTTAGATGGTAAGATCTATGCTACTGGAATTACTGGAACAACTTATTATAGATTAATGGGATTAAACACAGGATTTAAACCTGAGATCAAAATTACTACGGTGGATTCAGCCGGTAACGAATCTGTAGGTATTACTGCAACACCTATAGAGGTTTCTTAATAAATATAGAAGGGGTGACCAATATGTCATTAATTAATACAGATGGATTTTTCGATATAGATTTGTCCGTGCAACTTCTACCTTTAGATTTAGAGAAGTTGTTTAATGCGGGAGGATGGAGTACTTTAGGGAAATACCGTGCGGTATCGCCTTTAACAGATGCAAATGGAAAGAAGGATCCATACCGAAAAACTTTTGCTGAAACTTTTCTATTTGAATCGAAAGGTAGTGATAAACAACATCGCTACTTTGGATTCACGACAGGTTATGGTGGAAATGTGAGAAAGCTTGGAGAGGAACCTGTAATTTCAAAAGATACATTTTTAGGTGAAATGAAGGATGTAACTCCTAGTGGGGCCAAAAAAACAAAGACAGTATTTGAATTTATGGTTAAACCCGTTATTCCTTCTAGTGTAATTTTATATCGTGAAGATGGTTCAATGATTGACCAAGCTACAACAAAGTATTTAATAGATGGAGAGAAAGGGACGGTAACATTCAATGATAGTCAAGTAGGTAAGGTTCTTTCTACATACTCGCTTACAGATAATGCTCCTGATCTAGTAAAACGCTTATGGTTCTTTACGTTTGAAGGATTTATCCCTACTCGATTTATTTTACGTTCTGAACGCCCTGACTTGGCTGAGTTAGAAGACAAAAAAGGTGGAGTATTTAGCTTTAAAATGAAGAAAGGGAACCAACGTATCCGCGAGAATTCATATAAGTTCTATGATAAATTAACTGGAACAGTACCTCTTGATTCCGCTGATTATACTGTGGACCATGAGGCCGGTACAGTAACGTTTTCAGGAGGAACTGAGCCGTTAGCATTATTCGCTGACTATGAACTAGAATATGTAAAAGATGCAAACGGTAATTATGGAGATATTGAAGTAAATAAGTTTAATCCGCAAGTTCCAACAGAACTTATGGGGGCAGCTTATGATGCAGTTCGCTTTGTTTATCCTTCATTACCAACAGCCGTATCGTTTATTCCGCAAAATGATATCGGTTTAGGATGGGGACGAGATTCTCAAGTTTATTATTGGGGAAATATTACAAAGGATCGTATCGTTTCTTACTTCCGTTTAGATCCTGCGCCGGATCCTGAAAGTACGTTCTTTGCACCATTATATATTGGACGTCTATCGACAATTGGTAAGACTCCTCGAATGAATAATGTAATTATTGGTGGAGCTCGTTCTGATGATGAGATTCAATATAAGGCGGGTATGAAATTAGGACGTAGTGTAGTTGACTATGGTGTAAATACATCTAATGGTAATAGTTCTGTACTTGTACAACGAACTGTTGGCGGGGCAATGTATCAAAAACACTATTTAGCATTTATTACTCATGATGCTGACGTAGATCCAAGCCATGAGTCTCGTTTTAATCCGTCTGTATATTCTAATAAATATCACATTTCGCCAATGTATATTGTTCATCCTTCTGATGGTTATGTGGGTAGACTAGATGAAGTTTATGCAATTCATCCAAAAAATATCTCACAATTAGATGAACTAGAAGTAAAAGAACGATCTGAAAACGAGCAAGTAGGTACAGGAGATGGAGCAATCAAAGAGTTTCATTTATTCCATAGACCTACAATCGATGATGAATTTGAAGTTCGCTTAGTAAGTTCAGCTGGATGTAATACGTTAACTAAAACGAATTATGTTGAATATAAAGCAGATACACCTCCAGCTGCTGGGAAATTTACAGTAGATGGTTCTACCAAACGATTAATTTTGGGTGATGCTCCAAAAGATCGCGTAGAAGTGATTGTTTCTTATAATTACGCCCAAACATATCGTTACACTTTAGCAGATACACCTAGAACACCTTTCCGTTTAGCGAACATGACTCCATATGCTCCTATTGGACTTGGTTTCTTAAAAGAAAATTTATAATAACCGCAACTAAGTCATGACTTGTACCGAATACTACGGTGCAAGTCTTACTTTGTCGAAAGGTGGGTGGTGGAAAATGAGTAACAGTAAGCATTATTTACTCAGTTTCACTACCCTTTTTTATAATAAAAAGGGATATGTATTCAGGTTCAATCGTCATCAAAATGTACCTAATCTAGATGTTGTCCCATTGGCTTTTGATCCTTGGAATAGGTATAGTGCGTTAGCTTTAGATGATATGAAAATGGGTACAAAAGTGAAACGAGCGGCTGGTGCGATGCACTCTGTATTAGCTGATTACAAAACTATATTTGAAGGCTCCAATTTAAATTTAGAAAAAGGTAGTCTTATTTATATAGCGGAGGTAGGAGAAGCGTTAACTAGAGGGGATAAAAGTGCACGACAAGGGAATTTAATAGAAATAACAGAGAATAAGGATTTTTACGCTTATTTTGGAGAGGTTATTAGTCAAATTAATACAAATCTAGTTAAGAAACTAAACAAATATGACTTGAAATCTAGTAAAAAGTCGATGATTCATACAGAAACTCCATTTGAATTTAAAAGTAGTAATAAGAGGGTTTATAGTGAAAGGAATTCGTATGATTTTGGCTTTTTGAAAGAGTTAATTGGAGAAAATATTAGTTTAGAACTACTCGAGTTATTACCGAGTTTTGGTCATAATCAAGTAAAAGAATTAGCAGATGTATTATTTAAAAGTGGGCAAATCAATACTGAAGAAAGGTTACTAACCTTACAATATGGCGAGAAAGTTGTAGAAATAGCAAAAGCTAATTTTTTAAAAGTGGTTTGGGATGCTCTCTATAGCCAATTGGATAAGGGTAACAAATTAAGTGAATTTGGGAAAGAGCCCAATAAGATTGAGAATTTTAAAGTTATTTTTACAAGTTATCCTGATGAAGGAATATTAAAAGGAAAAGATACACCAATTCAAGGCGTTCTGAATTTAGGAGATATAGGTGAATCCTATAAAGGAATTTTAGGTTTTCTAGAAAAGCATGAAATGAGTAATGGAAATAAGCTGTTATCAAGTAAGGTTGCAAATACTGAAACAGGATCTTTAATTGCATTAGAAGGAAACGTTTCTCAGGATAGTAGGGGGAATTATCATTTATATGGATTAGTCCCATTTGATGTATATGAGGCGTATATTGAACCTAAAATTTACGAGGGTGTGTCTCATATAGCTTCATTAAGTGAAGCTAGTGAAGTCTATAGATTAATGAATCAGAAAGCTTCATTAGATGAAACAAGAAACGTACATGATGTAATTATTCAGGGTTTAGGTGCAGGTAAGAATATTTCAGACGTAAGAGTAGATTCAATGACAGTGCCAAGGGCAAATGTGAATTATACTTTGAACGATTTTAGTCAGTACATTGGTAGTACCTCTTTCAAGTCTGTAAAACAGCTAATTCATAAAATGGAAGATAGTAAATCTTATCAGTATACGAAGAATAGTGAGAAATTTATCATTGCAGATAAGTATAAAAATGTTCAAAATAATTTATCAGGATTTGAATTAGGTCAGGTTTACCATTCTGGTTCTGAGTCACTGAATATGGAAAAAATACAAAGCAAATCATTTAAGTATGGATTTGAAGATTCAGTATTAAATAGTAACTTTAGTAGTCATTATCAAGCGAATGTTACTACTTTATTGGATAGCACAGAATTTATTCGTGAAGCAGAAAAGTTAAATCTACTTAGTGGGGATAGAAATTACCAAGTTGGTGAAAAGGTTGTTATAAATTCCGGTGAAACATTTCAGATTCAAAATGGTCATTTGAATAATTTAGAGAATGGCGCTAATCGTTATGCTTTTAAAGGGGAATTAATAGCTATAGAACAGGCCTTTAGCAATGAGGATATGATAGATGTTGAACTTAACGAGTTAAATACAATGCAAACTCACTCTTTATTAAAGGACGCTAAAATAGATGGTTTTTCTTCAAGTGTGTTGGAACAATGTGAAGATGTAGTGGTTACACATGTAGTAAAAAAGAGTGAAAAGAAAAAAACAAATGAAACAGAAATTGAACAAAATATTTCTGTTAAAAATAGTGTAGCTGATTATGAGGTAACTATAGAAAATGAAATTAAGTATCATCTAGATAAAGAATTTGACACATTTATTTCAACAACTATCTTAAGTGATCAAAGAGAAATCTTAGTTGATATTTCGAATGACTATGGAGATTTTGGGGAGATAGAGAAGAATTTAGAACTTTGTGTAGAAGAACAAAGTGTAGTAAATAAACCCGAAAAGAACATGGAAATTCAGCAAGACACACTGATTAATTCAAAACTTGAAAAGATATTTGAATCTTATATTCAAGATAGTAATGTAGTAAATCAATTGAAACAAGAAAAAGAAATAAATTTAGTGAAATATTTAGATGCTAAAAGTGAAAAGGTATTGAATACGGATGTATCAACCAGCATGATAGCAGATGATATACAGAGAGAAGAAAAAGCTCATGTTGATAATCTAATTGGATTGGAATTAGAAAATATAGTTGAAACCTATATTCAAAATAACGATTCAGCAGCGCTTGCAGAACGAGAAGAAGAGCCCAATGAAATATATCTAATTGATGCTGTTCTAGATAATACAAGAGACTTGTATTTATTAGATAGTAATAGAGCGAATCAAACTGATCATAAAGAACAGGTATATATTGAGAAGTTAGTGAGTTCGAAACATGAAAAAATATTAGAAACGTATGTACAAAGCGGTAATATGGCAGAACAAAATGAAAATAGAAAAGAAACGCTTGAGACGTATGTACAAAATAGTAATAAAGCAAAACGAATGAACGAAGAAGAACTACATGTCGAGAAGCTATTAAGCACTAATCTTGAAAAAACGTTAGAAACGTATGCGCAAACTGGTGAGATAGCAGAACAAATTGAATACGAAGAAGAAACAGCTGTAGAGAAACTGTTAGGCATGAATCTGGAAGAAACGCTAGAAATGCATGTGCAAAGTATGGATAGATTGGATCAATTACAACGTGAAGAAGAAATACATGTCGATAAACCACTAAGTATGAATTTGGAGAAAATACTAGAAACGTATGCGCAAAGTGGTGAGATAGCAGAACAAATCGAACGCGAAGAAGAAACAACAGTAGAGAAATTGTTAGGCATGAATCTGGAAGAAACGTTAGAAATGCATGTCGATAAACCGCTAAGCATGAATCTTGAAAAAACACTAGAAACGTATGTGCAAAATGGTGAGATAGCAGCCCAAATTGAACGCGAAGAAGAATTACACGTCGATAAATTACTAGATATGAATCTGGAAGAAACGCTAGAAGTGTATATGCAAAGTGACGATAGAGCATTTCAAAATCTTCGTGAAGAGGAAAATTACCTCATTAATCTAAGTACAGCAAAATCTGATGGGATAATTGATAGTGTTGTCTATAAGGAAAATACAATGTCAAATATGGCTGAAAAAGACAATGGTATTCTATTGGATTATGTATCAGAAGGTATAGTAGGAGAGACTTATGAAACGTTAATAGAAGAGGTAGAACCATTAATTATTCATAAAGAATATGAAACAATGATACAAGATGTAGAAAGCGCATTAAGTGGAAGTGAAATCCACGTTGCAGTAGAAAGAAAACATTTAGCTCATCTGTTTAACATATTTGATATTGAAATGAACAATCAAGTACTAACCAATATAGGGAAAGAAAAGGATGCTACCATTGAAGATACAGTTTCAGGTAATCAAACAAATGAAATTGGAGTTGTAGTTACTGATGGGGCTCTTATGAGTTTGGGAGATACTTATGAGTCAATTATTGATCCTACTATTAAAGGTGAAATGGGTGCAACTATAGACACTGTAGTTATAGATGCGAATTTAGCAGATCACCATGCATCAAATGAAGTGGATATTGCAACAATTGAATTCGTAAATAGTGGTAATGATAGAGAAACAACATTAGAAGAAATAGAGTTTGCAGGTTCAGAAAGTAATTTCGAAACTACTATAAATCACTATGATTTTGCGAGTAATAGTCAAGAAACAGATTCAATTATAAACAATAATGAAATGGCAATTTCGGGAATTCATGTAGATACAGAGGTAGAAGAAAGTACCTTAGCAGAATGTAATGTATTCTTAGATGTTATCGAAGAACAATTTGATAAAACAATATTACGTAAAAATAGAAAAATGACAATAGAAGATGAAATGCAAACAGAACAGGTAAATAAGAAGAAAATAAGGATTTTCCAAGAAGAAGAGGGAAGTTCAAGTAATGAAACTATAATGATACTGGATGAAGAAGAACAGATAAACATTAATTCTGCTTCAAATATCACAATAGATAGTGAAACTACAACGAAAAAATTAATATCAAATACAATGTCTATAGAAGATGAGGAATTGTTAAATATTAATAAAGGGAATTATGGATTTATTGATGGAATTGATGAGGGAATGCATTCGAATTCAAATATAATTTCTATAGAAAATGAAGTGGATTTAAATATTGAAAGAAAGCATGAAATGAATGTAATTGATGAAGATGATACAGGTATAGGCTTACCTGAACCAGATAAGCCATGGGATGAAAAAGAAAAGGATAAAGTATGGCTCATTATGGGTAAACCATTCCCTGCATGGAATGGTTGGAATATTAAGAAGACGCGATAGGAGGAAGTTACTATTGAGCATTCATAGGGTTCAGACTGGACTTATTTTTGATGATAATTTCGAAACACTTGATTCACGTTGGATCGTATCCCCTACTGACTCTTATACGTACAGTGATTCTGATAAACAATTAGTACTTAAACACAACTCTACTGATAGAAGTACAAATGCTCTTTTTTCTCTTCCTCAAAATGAAGATGAATTGTTACTACAAGTGCATTCGAACTATACACCAAAATATTTGGGAGATGAAGGTGGTCTCGTTATTTGGAAGAATGCTCTTGAGAAAGTTGAGTTTTTGGAAAGTGAAGATAGCATTCATGAGAATACCTATAATATTTGGAGAACAGTAAAAAAACAAAATCTGTGGACCTTTTTTGCAGAGCGAGGAAATGCGTGGGAGCTATTTGACTCAACAATTTGTATCGATCCAGCTATGGCTGGAGTTGTATTAAAAGGGACGCCAAGAGATGGGTATACACCCCTTATTGTAGAAAGGGTTATCTTATGTAAGGGTACAAATATTAGTGTTGGTAATTTAAATAGTTTTTATAAAGTTGAGTTAATTGATTATGAAAGAAATGTTGTAACTACTCAAATAGTTCCAGATGGATATTCAGGTATAGACATCGAATTACCTACCATTCCTTTTAAGGGGAAAATTAGAGTTTACGATAAGAATGAGACAGGTGAGTATGTTTTAATAGATGAACAAAAAGAATATGCTGAAATGTACGGCGGCGATCTGTTTTTAAGAGGTACAAAT
>Ga0102589_1001329_pt1 | contig 34778 bp, 37 predicted proteins | sample AraplaMF_Col_mLB_FD_76858 | JGI IMG/M metagenome (GOLD analysis project Ga0102589, IMG submission 76858) | Arabidopsis root microbial communities from the University of North Carolina, USA - plate scrape MF_Col_mLB | ecosystem: Host-associated > Plants > Roots > Endosphere | place: USA...
CGTAGGTTCTACAGGTAATTTAGGATTAAGTATCGGCATTATGGGCAAAAAACTCGGCTTTAATGTCGTTGTACATATGTCGAGTGATGCAAAAGAGTGGAAAAAAATCTTGCTACGTGAAAAAGGTGCGACAGTTATTGAGTATGAAGCTGATTATAGTGTTGCTGTAGAACAAGGTCGCCGAGAGGCCGAACAAAATCCTATGTGTCATTTCATCGATGATGAAAATTCGAAGGACTTATTTGCTGGCTATGCAGTGGCAGCGAAACGTTTAAAAGCACAGTTTGAAAAGACGAATATTACTGTGGATGAAGCCCATCCATTGTTCGTATATTTGCCTTGTGGTGTAGGCGGGGGACCAGGCGGAGTTGCGTACGGCACACGTGAAATTTTTGGAGAGCATGCCCATATTTTCTTCGCTGAGCCCGTAGCCTCCCCTTGTATGACAATTGGCTTAATGACAGGTTTACATGACTCCATCGGTGTAGAAGATATTGGTCTAGATAATAAAACAGAAGCAGATGGTCTTGCTGTTGGTCGCGCTTCTAAATTCGTTGGAAAGGTTATGGAAACGTATATTAGTGGATGTTATACAGTTAAAGATGAAGAATTATTTACATCACTCGGTTTGGCCATGGATAGCGAAGGGCTATTCTTAGAGCCATCTGCACATGCAGGGATGTTTGGGCCGATTCAGCTAATGAAAAATGGACAAAGTTATTTAGAAAAGTATGATTTAGTTGATAAGATGGAGCAAGCTACCCATCTTGTATGGGCAACAGGTGGAAGTATGGTGCCGATGGAAATGCGTGAGGAATACATGGCAAAGGTAGTGCAAGTAGCAAGAATTAATGATTAACGTAGTTAGTTAATGAGAAAACGCAAGAATGCTATCGGAATCAGCATTCTTGCGTTTATTACTTTAAAAAAATTGATTTGAAATTATTAAAAGTGTATTTGCTCATTGAGAATTATTTATATAAATAGTCCAATGCTTGATAATCTTGTTGATATCGTCCACCGTCCGCTACTTCAGCGTGATATAGAGCTTTTAAAGCATAATTTTTTTGCAAATCCATTTCGGACATTAACTCTTTTAGGCGATCATGTAATTCACGGTTTTCTTTCACAAGTTGCTGCATTTGTGGTTTAAAATATTTCATACTGTCTAACTCCTCAATTTATAACGTGCTTATTAGTATAACACTTTTAGCTTATAAAAAACGCACTAATATTCATAATTCTAGCTATAAAAGATTATTCAGTCGACATACAATGTAATATTGGTCTAAATTGCAATTTTACTTACGTGTATCGTTCGCTTACAACTTACAATTTCAATGCTCGCTTAACCTGTATAAATAATAAGAAAACCTCCAAATCCATATAAAAATTTGGAGGTTTCATATTGTCAAAGATTTATCGTTGCAATTGTTTTCGCTGGGCGGTTAAAAATACTTCTTGTGCTGCCCGTACACCTGCACCTAGCTCAAAGTCATATTCAAAGTCTTGAAGTGCGGCTTCCATTAAAGAAATGGCCTGTAAAATATCGCTTGGGAAACAATAGCCCATATGACCGAATCTAAAAATTTTACCTTGCAAATGACCGAGTCCCCCAGCGAAGTCTAAATGATATTGTTGCTTTAAATGTGACAAGAAGTCACCGAGTGCAATACCTTTTGGTGCCATTATCGCTGTAATGGTTGGAGAAGCATGCTCATCCGTAGTGAGAAGTTCAATATTAAGGGCATTCATTGCATGACGAACCATGTTTTTCATTAGTTCATGGCGGGCAATGGTAAGTTCAATACCTCCTTCTTCCTCTATGAGCTTACAAACCTCATGAAGTCCATATATTAGTGTGACAGTAGGCGTATTTGGGGTCATCCCTTTTTCTGCCCAGTTACGATAGCTTAATAAGTTTAAATAATAGGACGGTGTATTATTTTCTTCAATAACGTTCCAAGCTCTTTCACTAACGCTGACAAGAGAAAGTCCTGGAGGTAGCATCATCGCTTTTTGAGAACCAGTAACAAAAATATCGATTCCCCAAGTATCCATTTCAGCAGGAGCGCCACCAATGCAACTTACACCATCGACAATACATAGTGCATCCGTTTCTTCACGAACAACTTGCGCTAATTCAGCAATGGGGTTTAAGATACCGGTCGAAGTTTCATTGTATGTGATAAAAACAGCTTTAATATCTTGTAACGGCTGCAAAAATTCTCGTAGCTCTATAGCAGTGCAAGCTTGTCCCCATTCTTTTTCAAGCTTATGTACATGAAAGCCATATTTCTCACAAATCGAAACGAAGTAGTCTCCGAAAGCTCCAACAGTGATAACAACAACATTTTCACCAGCAGAAACAGTGTTAACCGCTGCAGCCTCTAAAGCTGCTGTGCCACCTGATGGAAGGAGTAAAATATCCTGTTTTGTTCCGAAGACAGGTTTTACTAATTCAATTGTTTCACGGTAAAGCTCCACAAACTCATTGCTACGATGACTAATAATATCACGATTCATCGCAAGCTGAACCTTTTTTGGGATAGGAGTAGGCCCAGGATGTCTTAAAATATTTTCATACACTATCATCAAACCCCTTTGTGTTAAATTTTATAGATTCTAAATATTCTAATTATAGTGTAACATACTTTTTGATAGCTAACTTCTTTTTCAAAAATATGGTGCCAATTGATAAGGAAATATCGTAAGAAAATATTTATAATTGAATAGCGGATCTTTCGTATAGGCGAAAAGCTAGTGAATAATTCAGAATATCTTAATATAGTAATATTTTTTAAAAAGGGGGTTGAATGTGATGGAGTCGAAAGAAAACTATCCATTTATATATTTTTTGATGGAGTCAAATACGGTTTTTGTCTATAAAATTACAACAGATAATTATTTGAACGCTTCGGATTTGATAGATTATAGTGAATGGGAGGTGTATGAATTACAGCATCAGGCTTTATTTGAAAAATTCAATCATGAAGAAAGTGAATCAATTGAGGGGTGGGGATTCTATTTAGAGCACGATGAAATATGCAACTTTGTAAAAATCATCAATGATTGTATTCAAAAACACCGTTCTGTCGACCAACGATTAATAACGCAGGGAGTTCATATTGTTAGCTCTGAATCTGCAGCAGGTTCAGTGAGAGTAGCGCTTGCACCACCTAAACACGTTATTGGATTCCCAGATTGTTTGTCAATTGGACCATTGTGGAAGTTAGAGGAGAAAAGAGGTCAAGACTTCCGAAATGATTGGTTATTTGAGAATATTAACGATGGACAGGAAGATGTTTATCAAAATAAGTTTACAAATACTTTGCGTGAAATAGAAGATATTTCAAATCATGTTCCTATCTATATTTGGTATGGTAATAACGCCAATGAACAATGCGGACTGCGTTTTTTCCTCTATTTACTGCGAAATAAATCAAATGAGATTTTTCTTATTAATACAACAGAACAGAGTAAGACTAATAGTGCGACATGTCAGCTAAATTCACAGCAATTAGCGCAACTATTTGTGGACATAAATGAAAAAAAGCCATTAACTACCGAGGATCGTCTTATTTACCAAAATGAATGGGAAACTTTATCACAAACTAACGATGTGCTGCGCCTATGGATTAATAGTGAAATAAAAGAGGTACCAGAGAAATATTTTGATTCACTTATTTTAGAGACGATAGAAAGGCTACATAATGAACAAGTAATGAAGGATTTTATAAAGACCGGAACAGTGATTGCGGAACTCTTACCTTTAATGGACGAGTTTCCAAGTGTCTTCTTTTTAGAATGTAGAATAAGATTTTTAGTCTATAGTGGGGCGCTTGCATTGAAAGGTATTCCTAAGTCCATGAGACACTATAGTGTAAAATTACGTGATTACTAAGAAAACCTCTTTACCCTTTAAAAGGTGTAAAGAGGTTTTCTATTTTGCATATGTAATTATGCAACGAAAGGTTTATTCATCTTCATTAAGCCGTAGATAAAATAGAAAAGTCCGAATGTAATGAACGATAAAATAATATAAAGTACCGCTCTCCCGGGCTCACCAGACCAACGATAAAAGAGGCGATATGTGAAATACAATACATAAATACAAAGACCTAATGAAGCAAGTATACCGATAAATGGAATGAATGAAACCAGTAAAAATCCTGCATAAATTAGAACATTCTTTTTCGCTTCGGCACGAACTGTTACGTCATCCTCACCTTTTGCAGTTAGTAGGAAAAGGCTATAAACGTTAATAATAGGAATCCAAGCGACATAGGCAAGATCATCAAAGCCGTTTGCTTTAGATGACTGATAATAAATAAGTGAACTAATAATATATCCTATAATACCCATTACAAGAAAAACCAACATAATAATGAGGAAAAAACCAGCGAAAAAGGCATCAGTATCACTATAATAGTAAGAAGAATCGTACATTGGAAAACCTCCTTTCAAAAAAATACTTCCTAATAATAACAATACTAAAGTGTTAAAGCTATAGTGGGGAATGTTGGATATTCGGTGATAATCGTACATATATACTATTTTAGGGCGAGATGTATCTTATTTCGGTGATGAATTTTTGATAAAAGATTGATCGAATTGTAAAAATGAATTGGAATTATAAGAAACCTAGTTGTGAAGAATCATTTTATGCATATTTTTAAATCCATCGAAGAAAAATGTAAAGTCTACTAATAGAAGGTAAGATGGTGAACCCTTTTAACCTTTTGTCTAAAAAAAAGTAAAATAACTTACCTTTTGTAAAAATATAAGACAATCGATTTTTAGTAAAATAAATGAATAGACTACCACAGTCTCTTTTTTCTGCTTATTCAAAATATGCAATAGGAGGGAATTAGATGCAAGCGAACATTGTTTTTTTTAATGGTGAAGTAATTACTGTAGATGGACAAGATTCTATCCGAGAGGCTCTAGCGATTTCTGATAACAAAATAGTAGCAGTTGGCTCGAATGAGGAGATAAAAGATTTTATTGGTGATTCTACACAAGTAATTGACTTGGAAGGAAAGTCCGTTCTACCAGGAATTATCGATGCTCACTTACATCTGGTCATGTATGGTACTTCTCAACTTAGTATCAGCTGTAAAGAGCCCGGGATGGACTCCATCGATGCTATTTTAACTGCTTTAAAAAACAAAGCCGCAACTACACCAAAGGGTCAGTGGATTCGCGCTTGGGGTTTCAATGAACAAACTGTTAAGGAAAAAAGATATCCTACTCTTGAAGAGTTGGACAACATTACGATAGACCATCCAATCGCCATTACCCGTACTTGCGGTCACATCGGAATTGTAAATTCAGTTGCATTACGACTATCAGAAATTGACGAAACAACACTTAATCCTCAAGGAGGTTTAATAGAAAGAGATGCGAAAGGTCAACTAACTGGACGGTTAATTGAAAATGCTTATATGCAGTTTAATAGGTTTGCAGCTTTTTCAAAAGAAGAAGTTTATCAAGCTATTCAAATCGCGCAGCAACATTTCTTAAAAGTTGGCATTACAAGCGTTCATGAAGCTGGAACGTTTACAAAAGAAGATTACCGAATGTTACAATTAGCCTCCCAAAAAGGAGACTTGAAAATTCGTATCTATGCGATGATTGCTAGTATAAATGACTGTAGACAGTTCACATTAAATATGATGGAATCTGGGGTATTAACTGGAACTGGAAATGAATTCTTTAAAGTGGGTCCTGCTAAGTTGTTTACAGATGGTAGTAGTACTGGTCCAACTATTGCTACCCGTGAAGGTTATACAAGCAATCCCAATGATCATGGAATCTTATATTACAGCGAGGATGAAATTTATGAAGTACTTGGTAAAGCACATGAATTAGGCTATCAAATTACTGTACATGCACAAGGTGATCAAGCTATTGAGATGTATTTGAATGTTGTAGAACGCGCTTTAAAAGAAAATCCTCGTGAAAATCATCGACATCGCATTGAACACGCTGGAATTTCAAGCCCTGATTTACAGCAACGAATGAAAGAGTTAAAGATGATTCCAATACCTAATCCACCATTTCCGTTTGAATTTGGTGAAAGTTATTTAACGAACTACGGTGAACGTACGGACTTTATGTATCCTGCACGAGACTTTATTGATCAAGGAATTATTGCTGCAGCTGGGTCAGACTCACCAGTTACAACGTACAATCCGTTTATTGGAATTCACGAAGCAGTCAATCGACTCACTGCTAAAGGAACTGCATTTGGTGAAAATCAAAAAATAGATGTTCTTGAAGCCATTCGTTTATACACCTATAACGGTGCATATGCAAGTTTTGACGAGGATATAAAGGGGAGTTTAGAACCCGGTAAATTAGCAGATTTGATTGTACTTGATCGGAGTATTTTGAAAACCCTTCCACAAGAATTAAAAGATATTCAAGTTGAATTAACAATACTAGATGGCGATATTCTTTTCGAACGTTCTAAAACGAAAATATAGTAATGAGGCTGGGGGACTTTTATGACCACAAATAATTTTGAGCTGTCACAAATTGCAAAAGGTTCATAAATGTCCCTTCCTTTAAAGACCGAATTTTACGTGCATTCAATGATGTGCTCTTACCACAGATTTTTCGATGTTTTTTCTAATAACTTATAACAATTACAATCAATTCACAGAAAAGGAATCCGTGTTTTGAACTCCAAATTTCCAGGTTTATTCTCATTAGACTGAGAGTTACACTACTTTTTTGAACGATAAAAAGGAAATTCAAAGGAGGCTTATATGAAAAACATTAAACTGTTATTGTTGATACCGTTTATTGGAATGTGCTTATGTTTGCCCTTTGCAAATAAAATAGAGCCTTATATTTTTGGTTTACCTTTTCTCCTGTTCTGGATTATCTTATGGATGATTTTATCTTCATTAATGTTAGCGATTGTGTATAAATTGGATCCAGAAAACCAAGGAGGCGATGAATAATGAATATAGCTTTACTGATTATCTTTGCATTTGCATTGATTGCTCTTTTCCTAGGTATCCGAGCAACACATGGGAAAAAGATGAATGTCGATGAATTTGCTGTTGGTAATAAGGGGTTTGGTACATTATTCATTTTCTTATTAATTGCAGGAGAAGTTTATACTACTTTTACATTCCTTGGTGGTAGTGGTTGGGCTTATTCAAATGGAGCCGCTGCTTTTTATGTACCTGCATATATTTGTTTAGCATATGTTTTATCTTATTGGATTGCACCAAAGATTTGGAACTATTCTAAAGATCACCATATTATTTCTCAACCAGAATATTTTGCTTCCCGCTATAAAAGTCCGATATTAGGATTAGTTGTATCATTTTTAGGTGCTATCGCATTGATTCCATATATAGTTATACAATTAAAAGGGTTAGGTATTATTGTTTCAGAGGCTTCTTATGGAGGGATTAGCCCAATTATTGCTAGTACTATTGGTGCGATAATTATTACAATTTATGTTACAATTTCTGGCATCCATGGCTCTGCTTGGACAGCTGTATTGAAGGATATTATGATATTGGGAGTCATTGTATTTTTAGGAATTTATATTCCATACCATTATTTTGGAGGTGTGCAACCTCTATTTGAAGCTGTAGAAAAAATAAAACCGGAAAGCTTAACTCTCGCTAGTTCTGGCTTAAGTATTTCTTGGTTTGTCTCAACTATTATTTTAAATGCGTTCGGATTCTATTTATTACCCAACTCTTTTTCAGTAATATTATCAGCTAAGAGTGCAAAAGCATTGAAGAAAAATGCCATTACCTTACCTTTATATACGCTATTACTCTTATTCGCATTTTTCATTGGTTTTGCAGCCATTATAGAGATTCCGGGATTACAAGGGGCCGAAGGAGATTTATCATTACTCCGATTAACGATTCAAACATTTGATCCTTGGATAGTAGGCGTTGTCGGTGCTGCTGGGTTATTAACTGCTTTAGTACCTGCATCTGTCATGTTAATGTCAGCTTCAATTGGATTAATGACTGGATTTTACAAGCTTGTGAAACCAAAGGCAACAGATCGCCAACAGTTATTTGCTTCAAAAATGTTTGTATTTGCTATAATATTGGTTGCATTCATCTTCACGATTACTGGAGGGGATGCACTAGCAATCTTAAACATTATGTCATACAGCTTAATAACACAACTTGTTCCGGCACTCCTATTTAGTTTCTATAAAAATCGCATTCTTAACAAAATCGGTACAATGGTAGGGATTTTAACTGGTGTAGGAATCGTTTTTTATGGTGCCATAACATCACATAAACTAATTGACTTTTTCCCGAATATCCCACACGTAATTAATGACATCAGCACAGGAATGATTGCAGTTATTATTAACTTTGTAGTAGCTATTGTAGTAAGCCTTGCAACCAATCATTTAGTTGCGAAAGAGAAGGTCGATATTGATACACTTGTAGCATAAAAGTAACTTGATCATCATTTAACTTATTATATAAAAGTAGACGTTTATTCGAATGTGAATAATCGTCTTTTTTTCAAATTTGAGAGTTAAATATAAGAATGTCAAAAATATACTTGGTAAAATTGGTATAATACTTTTGGGAATTATTGTTTTTTTATGGAGTGGAAAAATAATGGGATAGGGGAGTTTATGTTGCTAATTACTTTCTTTGTATTGATCGTTTTAAGCTTTTACTTCATGGAAAAAAATTATCGGAAAAGTGTCTATTATAAACTGACAAAAAATAATTTCTTTGCTGTTAAATTCAATAAAGGGAGAAATGGTGAGTACTTAACATCGAAAATTATTGAGAAACATGCCCTACAAAGTCATAGGCAATTATTAAATATATATGTTCCAAAGAGAAATTCAGATGAATTAACGGAAATTGACCTTTTATTTATCGATCGAACGGGACTATATGTGATTGAGTCAAAAAACTATAGTGGTTGGATCTTTGGTAATGAAACACAACAGCATTGGACACAATCGATGCCAAACAAGAAAAAATATAAATTTTTCAATCCAATCCGTCAAAATGCTACGCATATTCGTGCAATTCAAGATTTCCTAGAACTTCCGATAGAAGCAATGCACTCTGTCATTGTCTTTAGTGAGCGCTGTACATTGAAAAAAGTGGCGGTAACTTCCCAAAATGTACATGTTATAAAACGAGAGAATTTAAGGCGTTTTATCCAAACACAAAAGGAAACTGCAAGCCAGCTTTTCTCTCAAGACGATATTCAAGTAATTTACAATAGGCTTATGCCTCAAATGCAAGTATCCAATGAAGTCAAAAAGCAACATATTCAAACGATTCAGCAGAAATACAAGAAAAAATAGTATATTAAAAGGGGAATGTTGGAATGCCAGTATACAATAAATTAGTACGTGATTTAATTCCGCAAGTAATTGAAGCAGGTGGTAAAACATGTAGTATACGAGTATTAGAACAAGAAGAACATTTAGAAGAAATAAAAGTGAAAATGCAAGAAGAAGCATTAGAATTTCTAGTGGCAGCCTCTCCAAAAGATTCCGTTGAGGAACTTGCGGATATTTTAGAATTAGTACATACAGCTATACAAATGTTCGACGTGTCCTACGAACAATTAGAACATATACGTATTCAGAAGAAAAGGCAACGCGGAGGGTTTTCGAAAGGTATATACTTAATTGAAGTTGAAGAGGGAAGCTGAAATTATTAAATTATTATAAATATACATTTACATAGGATACAGAAAAATATTTACTATGATTGAGCCTAGTCTATAAATTTATTTATAGGGGTGTTGACATGAAAAAAATAATTTTATCAATTTTGATTGTTACTCTTTTGAGTGGATGTAACGGTATTCGAAACGGTACTTTTAGTCAGCCAGAAGGCAAAGTTATTGTGAACGGAGAACAATATACAATGATTTCAAGTAATTTCGAATGGGATGAAGGCGATGTAAAAATAACGGAAATGCGTTCTCGTGATTTAAATGAATTAGTCGATGATTTTAAAACAATAGATATCGAAAAAAAAGATATATTAAATTTTGAAATTGAAAAAAATCCTTCTTTTATTACAATAACTAAACAGAATGAAGATGGTACAATTGAGAATGTTGAACTTAATGATTATAAAATAACAATGCCATCTGAAGAAGGATATTATATTTATGACATCACACTAGCGAGATTAGGTTTTTCCTAAAAATCGGGATATTCGTTTGTATAAATAAGTTCAAAACCTCTTAAACACTTTTAAAGATGTTTAAGAGGTTTTTGTACGTGCATATGTAATTATGCAACGAAAGGTTTATTCATTTTCATTAAGCCGTAGATATAATAAAATAGTCCGAATGTAATGAATGATAAAATGATATAAAGTACAGCTTTCCCTGTTTCACCAGTCCAACGATAGAAAAGGCGATAAGTGAAATATAAAGTAAAGCCGAAAAGACCTAATGAAGCAATAATACCTATAACTGGGATAAATGATACAATTATTAATCCAACGTAAATAAGGGCATTCTTTTTCGCTGCACTACGAACAGTTGTGTTATCTTCACCCTTTGCCGTTAATAGGAAAAGGCTGTAAACATTAATAACTGGAATCCAAGCAATATAAGCTAAATCGCTAAAACCATTTATTTTTGATGCTTTATAATAAATGAGTGAACTAATAACATAGCTTGCAATACTCAACACAAGGCCAATTAACATAATAATGACAAATATACCCCCGAGAGCAGCATCGAAATCATCATAATAATAAGAATCGTACACTATAAACCCTCCTTTCTAAAAAATTACTTTATTATAATAACAATACCAAAGTAATAAATCTACAGTAAAAAGTATCCGTAATTTAATGGTAATGTTATATTTATACTATTTTTTAGGAGACATATTTGATTGTATTAATATATTTGTAGTATTCATTTTTAAGACAACGAAAATTAGTGATTGGACCAAAAAGGAAGTAATGATAAGGAATACCTTATCATTGTCGTTACTTTCTAGTTTGATAGTAGTGTCGCTATCGCTACGTTGGCACTGTGCTTTCGCACAAAAGGCATCTGCCACTGTCACTACGTTAGCACTACGCTTTTGCACAAAAGAGCATCTGTTGTCCTAACGCCTCCGGAGGTGTTACTTTAATAATGAATATTGTTCCTATCCTTTATTTTACAGCTGTAGAGAGTCATGTTATATTGCATGTAGCACGTTTGTAAAATAATAGGCGGAAGGGACGCGTAGAAATTGAAAAAACAAATTGGTACATTGATGTTGTTGAGTATTTTTACACTTTCAGGATGTGGTGATAAGCCAGCAACAGCTGCGGAAGAGAAAGTAGAGGCTTCTACTAATCAGGTAGCAAAGCAGTCTGAGAAACAGAATGATGCAAAATTGATTGAGGCTTCAGATGATAAAAAAGTAAAACTTTACGCACTTAATGAAGAAAACAATGAAATAAAAAGCGTAGTTTTGGATATTGATGGAAAACAAAAGAACTTTGACTGGGAAATCCCTAATACAGGAACTAAACCCCAGCTATTTTATACAGATCTTACAAATGATAATAAGGAAGAAGCCGTAGTTATAATCCAAACTGGACGAGGAACAGGATTAAATAACTATGATATTCATGTTATTAATGTTGAGGATTTATCAGAGATTAAAGTACAAAGTTATGAAGACATTGTTGCTAATGAAATTAAATCAAAAGTTGTTAAAAATGACGATGGTACATTAACGATTACAGCTACAGCGCAAGGAAAAGAATCTAAATTTGATTATGATTTTGATCCAGCGCCAAATCTAAATCAAGATGAACTTGCTTTCGGCGGTGTAGTTGTTTATACATTGGAGAATCAAAAAATAAAATTAAACATGCCTGGATCTGTCGGAGTATCTCCAGTATATGTAAGTGATTTCAACATCACATATAAATTCGATAATGCCAAGAATGAATTCATTGTTGATCAAATTGAAATGATACCTACAAAAAAATAAAAGGAAAAGCTGAATATAATGTATACTTTTTATAAATGACGATAAGCTTTAGGACATTGAAGAAGATGATGACTGTATAATACAGGCGTCATCTTTTTTGATTCATGAGCGTAGTAAAGCTGTGCTCATACTATTAATACTTCGCTCACAAATTATTATCCTCTTACATTTTTAGTATTTTTGTTTGTAAAAGCACTAATAGTCTAACTTAAAATTGCAATGGGAATGGCCTGAATTGGGAATAAGGTTGCCATGAATATTTGAAGTATAGATACGAAAGAAAGTACACAAATTGAAGTAATAATTTGATTTCTTTAAGGAAGGCACTAGAAAAGGCCAGATTTCGCAATCTAACTTCTTAACAATTCCATTATTTCATGCGTTGTCACGTTTGATAATCCTATTATTTCAAGATATAGTTCTTATTACAGATACATTAAGGAGGAATACATATGGCAGAAATTAAATACGAAATTATCGAAACGATTGCGGTATTATCAGAGGGGAATAAAGGCTGGAAAAAAGAATTGAATTTAATTAGTTGGAATGATCGTGAACCGAAATATGATATTAGAGATTGGTCGGAGGATCATACAAAGATGGGGAAGGGCGTTACATTATCCATGCCTGAACTACAGCTTTTGAAAGAGTCGTTAGCTAAATTGTAAGAATAACAAAGGCGTTATGAAGTGTTTATTAGATAACAACGTAAGTCGGGATTCATGCTCATGAAGCGGCAAATATAGAGTATAGTCTTTCACCTGACTAACGATACAAGTGGAAAAACATAAATCTTTTGAGGATTTTCCGTAGAATATATTTCATAAAATTGGTAGACTAGCAGTAGCAACAATTCATAAAGCAGGTGGCGGCTGAACTCCCTTTTGAAAGGGGGTGAGGCGGATGACAGTATTTGAAGCATTCAGTTTAATTGTACAGAGTAGCCTATTGCTAATTGCAGTACTTACACTGATGCTTAGTATTATTGTCTCTCAAAATAAAAAGAAATAGCCACCCTGCCGGCTAAGTAAGGTGGCAATCTCTATGAACTTTAACTTGGTCAGCCGCTATGTTTGCGGCATGATTGTTGCTTTTGGCTGGATGTTAACGCATCCAGTCTTTTTTATTCTATAGTCAGTGTATCATATTTATTCTAAAAAGAACATTTTGTATCGTCTTAAATGAATTTTGCAATGTCATTTAATGCTAAACGAGAAGAGCCATAAGCCGGTATTGCTGCTTTTCCGATGGCGATTAAGACAATAGGCACTAGATTATCTGTTAATTCAAAGCGTTTGGCAAAAGCCTCTTTATTGAATCCACCCATTGTAACCGTATCGTAGCCCATCTCTTTTGCTAAAAGCATGATTTGCATAGAAATTAATCCGGCATCAAACGTAGCTATATTTTTTAGAACTTCTTTCGGAAGGTTTGAATAAAGCTTTAATGAATTTTCAATCATCATATTTTTAGTTGCTTCATCCATATAGCCAAGCTCGAAGTTTTTCGTATAAACTTCTTCTACATTATTGTACATTTCAGTATCGCCTAATACCGCAATGATGGCAGAAGCAGTTTCTACTTGCTCCTGGTTATTAGCAATCAAACGTAATTCTTTTTTTACTGCTTCATCTTGGATGACTAAAAAGCGCCAAGGTTGTAAATTGCTCGATGATGGAGAGGTTGTTGCCTCTACAAGTAATTCCTCTAATTCAGATTGTGGAATTTTAAAATTTGGCTCATATTTACGAACAGATTTACGATCGTGCATTACTTTATTTAAATAACTTTTAGTTGTAGTCATGTTAAAAATCTCCTTTAATTTTGATGAGATTTTTACTATACGATATCCTTTTTGAAATTCCAAGTAAATTGCTCGAATTAGAGAGTTTTAATTTTTTGATCTTTCATTATTACTTAAATTTAAATGTTTCAAAGTGAATGCTTAGATCCTTATTGCAGTTTTTCAATTGCTTGGCAAAATGTTTAAGCATTTTTTGGGGGCCACACATAAAAATACTCGTATGCGCGGGCACTGAAAAATTTTCAAATGAAAGCCTGTCCATTTGGGCAGTATCAATAAAGTTCACGCTAAATTGTTGATTAGTTTTTGCATACTCCTGTAAAAATTCTTTATAGATAGCATTGTCTTCACCATGATAAGTGTAAAATAACTTGGTATTGCGATCGACGGGCTGCTGTGATTGCAAATAAGATAAAAATGGAGTAATGCCTATGCCACCTGCTATCCAAACTTGTTGTTGTGACGCTTTTTCAAAATTAAAATGACCATAAGGACCATCAAGGGTGACTGGTGTATTCAGTTGAACGGTATCATATACTTTTTTTGTGAAATCACCAAGTACCTTCATAGAGATAAATACTTTTTTTCCATCACTACCTGAAATAGAAAATGGATGAGGAGCCTTTTCTATGCCATCTTGCAAAACTTTGATAAAAATAAATTGTCCATGTCGAAACGGTATTGTTTTTTCAAGTGTTAGCTCCAGTTCAATAACATTTGGCCCCAATTTTTTGATCCCCGTAATGTTGCCATTATATTTAAAAAACATATCCTGATACATCGTCAACATATATAGTGCTGACAAAAATCCAATAGTGGCCGTTATTGCGGTAAAAATTCCTAAAGGAGTAGGCTGTAATAAATCGTATCTGCTTGAAAAATAGGCATGATAAATTCCAAATGTATAAGGGATCAGCAATAACCGATGAAAGATCCGCCAGTGCTCATATTTTAGAAATTTAGCCAAAAGCGCAATTAAAATAAGTGCAATGAAACCATATTGCCCAAGTGACCCTAGATCTTTTGCAAATTCGCTGAATGAAGTTCTTTCTACTTTATCCGAGTGGGGGACTACACCTTGTAATTGCCCATGGATAATTACCAATACTAGTGAAAATATTGCTATATATTTATGAAAAAAATAAACATTTTCTAGCCCATGAAACCAACGCTCAAATATCTTCATTCTTGTTGCTAACAAAAAAACAAGAAAGAAGCCTGTTATGGCCATGCCTCCAATGATGTGACTAAGCCTGTTAACTGCCTGGATAGGCTCTATAGGTGTAGCAAAATACCACAGGTAAGCACTACTACACATAATTAATATGATAAATAAAATTCCTTTGATAGATTTCATAAATAACCTCCAATACTCATTTTTATCTCTAATCTTCTTACATATACAATGAGAACTTGAAATGTTTCTGATATTTTTAATTTTTTATATGAGAGTTTATTTTGTCTACAATAAAAAAAGGGATTGTACGTTCGGAATATATGTTCCCTTTTGCGATGTGATGTGTTAAATTAAGAAAGGTAAAAATATAGAGAGAAAAGGAGTGGAAGTAAATAATGCAAGGGAATACACATATAGTTGGAGGCATCACTGCAAGCCTTGCCTTTGCACAAATTTCTAATGATAATCCGCTTGTTTTAGTAGGAGCGGGGGTTGTCGGTGCATTACTTCCAGATATTTGCCATGGAGGCAGCAAAATCGGTAGGAAGTTTCCCATCATTTCAAAATTGGTCAATACTCTGTTTGGACATCGTTCCTTTACACATAGTTTGCTTTTTTTATTTCTTGTTTGGATGCTCCTACATACGTTTATACCTTACGAAACCATTTCACTAGGTATTTTATTAGGGATGGCAAGTCATGTTTTTCTTGATATGTGTACGAAGAAGGGTGTTAAGCTGTTTTTCCCAGTATCCATTTCAATACGTATGCCAATTACTACAAAAACGGGTAGTAAAGCTGAAAAGATAGTGTATATGATGTTAACGATGCTTTCAGTCTTTTTTAGCTATGAAATTATTATTAGGCTTATTGATATCGTATAAGCAAAGAAACCCAATACTAGAGTGAGATGCTCCTTCTTAGGTAGACAGATCAATAAATCTGTTTATTTAAGGGGAGTATTTTTTTCATTCGAGGGAGCATGAAGGACTTTTTTTAGAGGTTTTAATATTGATAATAGAGTCCTTACTTACTGCTCATTTTGCTGTATTTTTCCTGGGGAGTTTTTTATTACCGAAAATATTAATCTTGCTGTTGACCTTTGTGTAACACAAACCTTTATAGTCAATAACAACAGAAGTCCAACTATCAGATTACTGGTGATGCTTTGCAAATTATGCATCTTGATATTACGATTAAGGATAAACCGAATGAGATCACCTTTGAAATCCAAGTTCCAGTCCGAAAACTGTAATTCATGAAAAAAGTAACCCCTGTACGAGATAACTCTCATGCAGGGGTTTTGCGAATCTTAATGGGCAATTTGAGACCAATTAGTCAGCCTGTACCTCTTCTACCGTTTGTTCTACTTCTGATCGTGTCATTTTTTCACGACCTTCTTGCATCGCCTTCAATGTTTTGTGGGCTAAGGCAAGCGGTAATCGACAGAATAATAATACCGTTCGTTTATTAATATCTTTCATATAAAGATCTGCTTTTGCAAGATTTTCCTCTGCGTATGCAAATAAATCGTTGCGTGTCCAGCCGTCAGGAACGAAACTTACGCCGCGCTCATCCATATCTTCATGCTGATTACGTAAAATATTGACTGCTTGGAGACCTCGACCATAGCCAATCGCTAAATCGCGATCTGTTTGAATGTCTGCACCCCACGACCAAAGCTCGGACAGCATTGTCCCAACGAGCCCTGCTACGTAGTATGTATAATCATCTAAATCCTCTCGCGTATGCACCTGCCAGTTTGCCTTTGCCCATTTTGCCATCCCGAATGCCATTTCACTCGTTGAATCTTGAACAATTTTACGTGAGCCTTCAGGACAAAATGTTAGCCAATCTGCTAAACGAAGAGATACTTCAGGTAGCTGATCTGCATATGGCGCTAATAGTGCTTCATAAGCTTCGGCATTAAATGTACCCTTTAATAAATCACTTGTTGCAGTTAGTAAATCAAATTTCACATCATTTGAAAGTCCTTCATGGTCCTCAATCTCATCTATAGCGCGCATTGCTAAATATGCGGCTGCCACTGACAATTTTAAATCATTTTTTAAAAAAGTAATCGGTATATAAAAAGTGCGACTAGTTTCCTTTAAAACTTGCATCGCTTCTTTATAAAGTTTCTTTTGCTCTTTCACTTGTATTCCTCCGTTCAAATGGTAACGCATCTATAGTATATCGTATCGTAAAAGTGAAGAAAGATAAAACAGATTGTTCAATTTATAATCAACTATTTTCAAATTAGATAGATTAAAGTCAAAGAGGGTGGATCACAAAGTTTCGATTTGTACGTCAGGGATGGTCGCAGCATTGTCAAAATTGTTTGCGATAAAAATTAATTAGTGATTGATGGAGGATATTCAGCACGTTAATTGCTAGAATTGCATTAGAAGTGAAACTGTATCAGCGTGTTTCCGCTTCTTTTGTTTTTTTAGAAGAATAATGTTAAAGTTATAAAAATGCGACGAAAATCGCGTGAATAATAGAAGAAATTTGATGTTTTTCGTGTTTTTTTCATGAAAGTTTGCTAAGTTATTGCACAATTATTTCAACAGCGTTAAAGTTTAGGAAGGACAAATATGCAACTTCATCTTACAAGAAATTTTTGCTGCCGCTTCGCTTTCGCACAGAAAACATTTTTAGCTGTTGTTTGCTTTCGGTACAGAAATACAATACATCGGATTTTGGCACAATAACTCCTTGCAAAATCCGTGAAATTTGTGGAGACATGAACATTATTCAATTGGCATCTAAACGCCTCTTGAATAAAAGCAAAATCTAGTATATATCTCACCTCTGAAATAGAGATTGTACGTAAAGTCAAAGGAGAATGGTATGCCAAAGGCTATAGGTATTGATGCAGGCGGAACATTGACAAAAGTTGCTTATTTAGATGAGCATAACGAGCTTGTTTTAACAACTTTTCCGTCAAATGATTTGCTAGCTGTGAAGAATTGGATTATTAATCATCCAGATATTGAGGATATTGGAGTTACGGGAGGGCGTACTGAACAATTACTTGATGTCATTAAAACAATGAAATCGATTCATTATATAGTAGAGTTTGAAGCCACTTTGAAGGGCGTTCGATTTTTGTTGCATAAAGAGGGCTACTTCTTCGAGCGGAGTATGATTACGAATATTGGTACTGGTACTTCAATTCATTATATGGAAGATAATACGCATGTCCGTGTTGGTGGGACAGGCGTTGGTGGTGGAACATTGATTGGATTGTCAGCGCTTACAACTGGAATCACAGATTATAATGAAATAAGAAATCTGGCTTCTATGGGAAATCGTGAAAGTATTGATTTACTGGTCAAAGATATTTACCAAGGGATGGACACACCTATTGATGGGCATTTGACAGCTAGTAATTTTGGGAAAGTTGGTATTACCGAGTCAGTCAAACATCCAACAGAAGATATTATCGCAACTGTACAAGGGCTTGTAGGTGAAGTTATTACTACACTTAGTATTCAATATGCTGAAGAGAAAAATGCTCAGCATATCGTTTATATCGGTTCTACTTTAAGTAATAATGATCATCTTGCACGTGTTATTGCCAATTACACACGAACGAAAAAACATACACCAATCTTTATAAATGACCACGGTTTTTCTGGTGCAGTCGGTGCATTATTAAATATAACTGAATATACGATTGTCTAAATACAATGTACATTACTAATTAATATTGGTGATGTACATTTTTTTTGGTAATGTCCGCAGTAATCCCCAAAGCATAAATCGTTCTATCCTGAGCACATTAAAATTAGGAGGTGAACATCCGTGGGCAATAGAAACACGAATAAAAACAACAAAAATAACAATAAAACAATGAACATTAGAACGCATAATCCTTTTGATACCTACAAAAAAATAGACCTCGATGAATCAAATAGTAATAACAATAACCCGAATGACAATCTAAATGAAGAATTCTCTGCAGAATTCGATGCGAAAGCCAAAAATAAAGATAATAAAACGAACCATAAGAAAAATCAACAGTCCAACAAAAACAAATAGTGGAGGCTTAAAAAATGGCAAAGAAGGGTAAAACAAGCTTCAAAAAGAAAAAGAAAGAAGATACACATAAAAGAAATGATCGTGAAGAATATTCAGCAGAATTTAATCAAGTAATTCATAACAATCCTCAACAACCAAAACAATCCAGCAAAAGATAATAAAAACTGCTCCTTAAGTAATTGAAAAAATACTTAAGGAGCACTTATTTTATGCTGTTTTGGCGAGTTTATGCCAAAAAAATATGAGAGGTTGATTCACTTGCGGAAATTTTTTGTAATGCTAGTATTTTCTCTTGTATTGTTTGCCGTATCGACCTACATCCCAACAAGTGTCTATGCTCAGCAAGAAATACAATCCCATGCTCAATGGGGAAAAGTAGCTATAAAAGAGACGCAGGCAAAATATCCTCAAGCCAAAATCCTCGACTATTTGTATGAGGGAAGCGAGGTTAATGAAGACACCACTATTGAGAAATTTAAGCTTTGGATAAAACTAAGTGACAAGGAATTTGGTGTACAAGTTCGCATCAAATATGTAACCAATACAAATAAATTGGTAAAGATTGAATTTCGAGAAATCACTTCATAAAATAAGAGGGTGCCTAAGCACCCTCCTTCTACTAGTTTTCTAGCTTATGAATAAATTCTCGCATTAATCCAGGTAAATCTGGCCATGCATGACCACTAATCAAATTGCCGTCTGTATGAAGATTAGCATCGATATACGTTCCTCCAGCTACTTGAACTTCTGGCTTGCAGGCAATATAAGCTGTTAGCTCACGTCCTTGCAGAACTTTTGGAATGGTCGCGAAAATTTGTGCTGCGTGACATACAGCAGCGATTGGTTTATTTGCTTCAAAGAAATGGCTCACTAGTGCTGGCACATGCTCATTTAAACGAATGTATTCCGGCGCTCGTCCACCAGGAATGATGAGTCCGTCAAATTGTGTTGGGTCTACTTCGGCAAAGGATGAGTTAGCTTCTAAGCCATATGCTGTACGCTCGATGTAAGTATCAACTCCATCGACGAAATCGTGCGATACAGTTTGTAATTTCTTTGCGGATGGTGCTGCAATCGTCACATCATAGCCAGCCTCAAGACAACGATAATAAGGATAAAAAATTTCTAAAGCTTCAACTGCGTCGCCTGCAAGTATTAATACCTTTTTCTCCATGCTTCCTTCCATCTCCTTTTATTGTAATCTAGTAGCTAAATTCGACACTTTCAAAAAATTCCCTTCTAATATGATAGAAAAGCTATAAGGAGTAGTGAAATCGCTGATAATTGCGTGGGGATCCGAGGAGAAAATGCAAGAATCGCCGATGCCATCCAGTCGACACTGGATCATTGCCACTAAATGCACTACATAAACTGCGTGCTTTACAACGAAAAAAATGAGGCGTATAGTATTTATTTAGCTAGGTAAATAAATTAGGGAGGTCACAAACATGAATCCTTTATTTCATGCTTTATTCCAAAAAAGTCGCTATTTAACGAATTGTTTAAATGAAGTACTGAAACAGCACAACTTGTATAGCTCACAATGGACTATTTTATATTGCTTACATAATCATGGACCAATGACATTAACACAAATATGGAAGTATTTGAACGTTGAAGCGCCGAGTATTACAAGAGCAATTACTCGACTCGAGACTTTGGGCTGGGTGCTAAGAATAGATGGTGAAGATAAACGGGAAAAAATTGTTACCTTATCTCCATATGCAGAGAAACATTTGCCTGTTATTACTAAATCCATTTTAGCTTTTGAGGAAGAAATGGTAGGGGCATTGACGATCGAGGAACAGCAGCAATTTATGATTTTACTGGAAAAAATGAAAGGTTGATTGATATGCAGCAAGAGGGGAATACAAAAATATGGACGAAGCGATTTATTAGTCTCTTTTTAACAAATATCTCGGTATTTTTTGTTTTCTATGGGTTAGTATCGACTTTGCCGCTTTATGCGATTGGTGAATTGCACCAAACTGACAAGGAAGCAGGATTGTTACTGTCAGGATTTTTATTATCGGCCATAATCGTTCGTCCCTTTTCAGGTAAACTATTAGATGTATTTGGGAAGAAAAAGCTTTTAGTTATTTCAATTATCGGCTATTTTTTATGTACAGTTTTATATTTATTTATACATCCTTTTGGACTTTTACTAGGGTTACGTTTTATTCAAGGGATCTTCTTTAGTATTATTACAACCGCAGCCGGCTCATTAGCAGCGGATATTGTGCCAGCCAATCGGAAGGGTGCAGGTCTAGGCTATTTTACAATGTCTACTAATTTAGCAGTAGTTATTGGGCCATTTATCGGTTTACTGTTTATTCAATATAGTAGCTTCAATGTACTATTTATTGTTATGAGTATTTGCATATTAGCTGGGGGCATTTTAGCTGTAACGATGAATACGGATGATTTACCTAAGCCGGAACATCAAGGTAAATTGACATTTAAATTTAATGATTTATTTGAACGTCGTGCACTTCCGGTAGCGGCTATTGCTAGTTTAGTAGCTTTTTCATATGCGAGTGTTTTATCGTTTTTATCAGTGTACGCACAGCAAAAAGGTTTAATCGATGTAGCGAGTCTTTTTTATGCAGTTTTTGCAGCGGCAATGCTTATAACAAGGCCATATACAGGTAGGCTTTATGATACAAAAGGGCCGCAATTTGTTGTTCTTCCGGGAATTATATTTTTTGCAATCGGACTTGTTATGCTCGCATTTGTCTCAGGACCGACATTGTTTTTATGTGCAGCCATCTTTGTTGGAATTGGCTACGGAGCGGTGAATACAAGCTTACAAGCAGTAGCTGTACAGTCTACATCACATACACGTAGTGGTTATGCGACCGCAACGTACTTTACGATGTTTGACATGGGCATTGCACTTGGCTCTTATATTTTAGGAATGGTGGCCGTGCAAGCTGGCTATAGCTCTGTATATCTAATTGGGGCAGGCATACTAGTCGTTGTCTTTATCCTTTATTTAGCGCGTTTAACTTCTTTTAGCGGGCAAACATCCGCTGAATAGAGGAACTCAGTCTAAAAACGCCACGTCTGTGGCAACGAATGAGTGACCAACATCTTGTTGTTGCTGCTGCTTCGCTTTCGCACAGAAACATTTGTTGGCTTAAAGCCTCCGGAGGATGTCACGTAATCAGAAAGGAGTTCTTTGTGCCGACACAAAGCCGATTCCGAACGTAATTATGCCGAGACATAATTGATCAAAAAAATAAAATCGAATAAAGTAGCGCATGTATAAGTGCAAAATAAAACAGTTGGGATATCCCAACTGTTTTCCTTTTACACTATAAACGACCATATCCAGCAAAATGCTTTTTCCAATAAGTGCTGTTAATGTTAGCAACAGAAACACCACTGTTATCCGCGTTAATCATTTGGTTATTTCCAATATAAATGCCTACATGTGAGATACCAGCTTTATACGTATTAGCGAAAAATACTAAATCGCCTGCTTGGGGTGAACTAACTTTTTTAGCTGCACTATAAAAACCTGCTGCTGACTTACGAGCAGTCGAAATACCTGCGTTATTAAAAACGTAAGTAATATAGCCTGAGCAATCAAAGCCTGTACTCGGTTTACTTCCACCAAATGTATATTTGACGCCTAATTGTTGTTTAGCGATTTGTACTAGGCTAGCTGTTGGTTTAGGTGTAGTTATTGGTTTTGGTTTAACTGTTGATGTTGATGTAGTATTAAGGTTTAACTTTTGTCCAACACGAAGAGTTGAAGAAGATAAGTTATTCCATTTCATTAAAGTTTGGTAGGAAACACCGTACTGATTGGCAATCTTCCATAAAGAATCACCAGATTTTACTGTATAAGTTGCCGCCGATGCTGTGTCAATTGTTGATAAAAGTACAGATGAACTTAAAACCAATGTAGCTAATTTCATTCCCCATCTATACTTTTTGCTCTTTTTCATAATATGTATCCTCCTAGAAAGTTAAAAGCTTAATATATAAATGATATTAACATTGTAATATTACAATAGTATGTCAATAAAATAACATTAAAGATACAAATTTTGTTAATAATAATTAGAAAATAATCCGTTTTATGGTTTATTAGCTAAAGTCAGGATAATGCAAGGTAAACGTATTTTGGGATGGGAAATGACATTTATAGGGACACAGTTCTATAGAAGCATGTATTTAGAAATTGAGATGATAAAAATGAAATATTGGGGGATAGTAAGTATCTAAATAAAGTGAAGGTGGAAAAACGAAGGAGACCGGCTCTTGGTTTAAGACAAGGACAGTCCCCAGAGTTTAATTTTTTTCTTTTTGAATGGCTTTACGTGCAAGTGCATCCGCGGCTTTATTTTGCGTATCTGGTACCCATTTAATAAAAAATAAATCGAAGCTACTTACAAGTGCAAGTGCCTGCTCAAGATAAGGTTTAAATTCTTCATTTTTCACATATTCTTTTTCCATAGAGGCTACAACAATTTTTGAATCAGAGCGTACTGATACTAGGTTTGAACTAAGCTTGAGTGCTTCCTCAAGACCACGTACTAATGCAGTAAACTCGGCAATGTGGTTATTGGTCTGTCCTATATACTCGCTTATTTGTATATGGTGGCCCTCTCCTTTAATAAATATTCCAATACCACTGGGGCCAGGATTTCCTGCACTAGCAGCATCAATGTAAACTTCTAACATAAAATCACCACTTTTTAATTTAGATTTTACATTAATTGTACATCAATATATCTTAGTTGTTGTTAAATATGGATAAACAAAATAGTTGCTTGTTCAAAATGTTCACTTCATAATAGTAAGAAGCGAAATTTGGACGTGAAAGGAGCGAGAGTTCAAATTGGATAAAGTGACGGTTATGAAAGATATTGATGAACTACATGATATGTATTGTGCTGATTGCTTAGTGATCAAGCAATTACGAAAAGAGCGTGGTAAACCTGGAGCTCATCGCTTCTGTATTGAAGCCTGCACAATAGGGGAGCGACTACAATTTCTCGGAGAAGAGCTCATGAAGGTATATAGTAAATAATGTTACCACATATTATAGAAATGTATTTGAAGTAATCATAGGACTAAATGGACTATGTTTAAATAAAGAAAAGCTTAATGATAAAAATCTTGTTACTTATTTCGATGCATAAATAACAACATGTTTAGAAAAATAAGCTACTTTGTTGTTGGATCACTACCAAAAACAAATGTAGCGTTTTTCATTGAAAATAAAAATGCGCAACACACTCTAAGATCTGTTTAGAGCGTGTTGCGCAAAATAATTTGAAGTATTATTTAGTTTCAGCGTAGGTACTTAAGTCTTGGTAGTATTTTGTAAGAGAGGAAGCTGAAATATCGAACGTCGCTGCAATTTCTTTTACTGTCATTGATAGCGGTTCGAACAGCTCTTTTTCCTGACCATATCGTATCGCACCAGCAGCAATCGCAGCCTCTTTGCGCGCAGAAGGTTGTCCTTCAATTAAGTAGTCTTCTAAAAGCTCTAACATAGGAGCTGTTTCACGATCATTTTGCTCAAGGAAATCTTTCACTTGTGTGATTACATTGCTCTCAAAGTTTGTGAATTCCTCGCCTTTATAACCATTTGACACAAGTAACTCCCAGAAGGATAAATGTTCTTCTTTTAAGAATGCGCCAACCTTCTTCTCAGAAGCCTCGAAATTTTTCTTAAATTGCTCAAATACCTTTGCATGATCTTCAGGGAAGAAGATAAGCGTTGAAACAGCTAAATAATGCTCTGATTTTTTTGTGCCATCCGGTAAGATGAATGCAAAGACATGCATACCTTCAGGGATTGGTTTGTCGTTTTCACGACGAATATAAATTTCTTCATTTGTTAACACATGTGTTGCCTTGAAATAATTTTCTTCTACAACTGACACAGAACCAATAAATAGATGAGGTTGTGACCAGCCTTCTAACACTTTTACAGTAGAAGGTCTTACCGCTTTTTTCTTTGTTTTCTTTAAGTAACCTTTCCAAATAGATGGCTCTTGATGGAAGAAGAAGTCGTCTAACGCGATCGCTTCAATAAGCTCTCTTTGTAGTACGCTCTCTAATTTAGGCTGCCATGTACCTACATGCTCGATATAAGCATGAACATCTTTGCGTTCTGGATATTCTAAGTAAAATGTTTGTAGCACACGCTCTAATTCTTCGATTGCTACAGTTTCTACTGTAACCTGCTGTTTACCTTCACAACATTTTTTGTATTTTTTGCCGCTTCCGCAAGGGCATGGATCATTACGTTTTACCATAATTAGAAACACTTCCTTTGAAAATTGTTAGTCGAATTTTGCTAAATAAATTGCATCTACTTAATAATAACGGTACATTTGTATGAAGAAAAATGATTGTCTATTTAGAAATATCAAAAAACGGACGCCCTGATTCTATTATATGAACATATTTTCCAACTTAGAACTAAAAAAAGAAAACCATCTACGCTTTAGAAATAGCATAGATGGTTCTAAGCTTTGTTTAACTTTTGATAGCTTCCATTTCTGTCGTTAATCGTTCAAGCTCATCAACGAGGTGACCAATGTAAGCTATCGTATCTCGAAGCGGCTGGTCTGTCGTAACATCGACACCCGCCATTTGAGCTAGCTCTACAGGTGATTTCGTACCGCCAGCTTGAAGGACTGCTAACCACTCATCTACCGCCGGCTTACCTTCTTTTAAGATACGCTTGGATACTTGTGTAGAAATTGTTAAGCCAGCGCTGTATGTGTATGGATATAAGCCCATATAATAGTGTGGCTGACGCATCCATGTAAGTTCTGCACCTTCAGAAATGTCGACAGCTTCGCCCCAGAAATCTTCAAGGACAGAACGTTTTAATTGATTTAAAACGGAAGCATTTACAGCTTCACCTGCGTCAATTAATTCATATACTTTTCGTTGATATGCTGCCTCTAGTAAGTGTGTGACGAAATTATGATAGTATGTTTTGGACACAATGTTTGAAATAACCCAACGTTTGAAACGAGGATCTTCGTTATGGGTTAATAAATAATTGGCTAGAAGCATTTCATTCATTGTTGATGGTGCCTCGATAAAGTATAACGAAGGACGACTATTAAAATAAGATTGATGGGCATGTGCATTCACAAAGTGACCTGCATGTCCCAGCTCATGAATTAGCGTAAATACTTCATTCATACGTTCATTCCAAGACATTAAAATATAAGGATGATTACCATATGGACTTGAACAGAATGCCCCAGTAGATTTCCCTTTGTTTGTTGCATAATCAATCCAGCGTTCGTTAAATGCCTTTTCAATCATGTTCTTGTAATCCTCGCCCATAACCGATAATGCTTTTTCAACATATTCTTTTGCTTCCGACATTGTTAATGTAGGATCATACTCTGGATCTAGTGCTATTTTTAAGTCTGCAAAGGTCATGTTCTCGATGTCGTTCGCTTGTTGAATAAGCTTTGCGTAACGGCGCATATGAGGCGCAAGCTCTTTTGTAATAAGATCTATTTGACGATTATAAAGTGATCGATCAACATCCTGATCAAACAATAAATAATCAATGATAGAGTCAAAGCCGCGTAAATCTGCCATTGTTTTTTCCTGTTGAATATGTGTGTTATAAATTTTTGCAGTTGTGTGCTGATAATCTCGTAACTTACTAGAAAATGCTTCAAACGCAGCTCGACGAACATTTGTATCAGCCTCAAACTCCCAGTTGTTTTCGTATAATACAAAACTTAATGGATGCTTTTCACCATTTGCCTCAAACTGTCCAAAATGCATATCAACAAGCTTTGTCGTATTATATGTTTCATAAGGTGCCTTAAAAGTTGAGCTAAATGCAGCTAATGCTTTTTCCACTTCAGGCTGCAGCTGATAAGGCTTTTGCTTTAACAATTCCTCTAAGTAAACTTTGTAAATAGGACTCAACTCAGTGGCCTCTTGTAAAATTGCCTTGTCTAGTGCTAGTAATTCACTGCGTACGAAAGAAAATGCACTACTTATTTTACCAACCGCAGTACTGTATTTGGCAGAACGCATTTGCGCTACATCATCTGTAAGATCTGTTTGAATATTTAAATTTGCATAAGTGCCAATAGGGACAATGTTCTTTTGCAATGCTTCAAAAGCTGTTAGAACTTCAATTACTTTTTGTGCATCTGTAATTGTACCTTGATACTTGCGTTCAAAGCTCAGTGCATCCTCTACAAGCTGAGCTAAAACAGGCTCAAAATCCGCATCATTTTTAAATAAATCTTTTAAATTCCACGTTTCTTCTACTGGTACATCTTTTCGTAATACTTCCATCAGTCAACACCCCTTATGTGTAAGTGTCTCCATTATAACGAAACTATTTCGGAAAGTGAAATAATTATAGAGAATAGTTTTAATATTTTTAAAAATAGAATAATAATATAGAAACTTATGTTCGCTTCGAGTATAATGGATGTAAAGAAAGGAGGTAATGAAGTAATAATGCAGTTAGTTTGGGAAAAACCAGACGTATATAAACTTGGCCAAGTGAATCAAGATAATTTATGGAAGAAGTTAATTGCGGATTTGTTTGAAGATTTTTTGTTGTTCTTTTTGCCAGATTTACACTTAGAGGTAGATTTTTCGAAGCGAGTAGAATTTTTGCAACAGGAGCTTTTCAAAGAAATTATTGAGCATCGTCAAGGGCGCAAAATAGCTGACCAAATTGCGAAGGTTCATCTGAAAAATGGGAAAGAGCAATGGATTCTTGTCCATACGGAAATACAAGCTGGAGATGAAGTGCATTTTGCGAAGCGTATGTTTGAGTATTTCTATCGTATTAGGGATCGATATGGGAAGAAGATTGTGGCTATTGCTATTTTTACGGATAAGAGTACAAAAAGTACGAACCGGTATCATGAAAAGTATTATGGTACAGAAATAATGTATACTTTTAATAAATTTGTTGTATCTGATTTTGATGAAGAAGAATTGAAAAAATCAACGAAGCTACTTAGTAAAGCATTACTAGCATCTCTTTATTTGAATCGTACAAAAAATGAAATGAGTCTTCGTAGTGCGTACAAAAGAACTTTACTAAGAGAAGTGTGGTCATTAGAAAATGTTGAGCAAACAGAAGTAAATGCGTTACTTTACTTTATTGATTATTTATTGAAACTACCAAGAGCTATGACTGAGCAACTTATAAGAGATGTAAAAGAGGAAATTAGAGGGGAGGAAGAAATGTTGCATCAATATAAAGAAGATTTACCACCGACACTTGCTGGAGTATTGGAATTAGAAAGGCAGGAGGGCATTGAGCTAGGAATTGAACGTGGCATAAAACAAATAATTTTTGGTTTGTTTGAAAAGGGTGCTGAAGACGAATGGATTGCAGAAGTTTCGAAGCTGCCGGTGGCAAAGATTAAGGAAATTCGTAAGGAATTTAAATAGTCTAATTGTGTAGAGGGACAAATTGCCAATCTCTTTTTAGGTTTGTTGAAAGTTTTCTAGCGTCCAAATGATGAAATCTTTTTGTGTGAAAATGTTGTGGAACTGTTTTTGCCTCCCGTTGGAAGGCAAATCTTCACGCGAAAAAGCGAGTAACATGGAAGATGTTTTGATTTTGTATGACAAATAACTTTAAAAAATGTTTGTGTTAATAGGGAAAAATGTGCGTATAGCTAATACACTTTGCTACGCATACTAATGGCTAGAACAACTGGCACATTGGAGGAGAAATCATGACACAAAACTTAAACAAACAATTGAATAAACTTGTCGCTACATGGTCTGTACTTTATACAAAATTGCACAATTATCATTGGTATGTAACAGGGAATGCCTTCTTTACACTACATGCAAAATTTGAAGAATTATATAATGAGACAACATTAAATCTAGATGAAATTGCAGAGCGAATTCTTTCAAAGGATGGACAACCAGTTGCTACGTTAAAAGAACATCTTGAACTGTCCTTTATAGAGGAAGCGACTGGGAATGAAACGACGGAGCAAATGGTGGCTACAACCATTGCAGATTTCCAAAAAATTATGAAAGCTTTACATTCAACGATGGGGCTTGCTGCAGAAGAAGGGGACGATCGAACAGAGGATTTACTTAATGCTATGTACCAGTCCCTTGAAAAGCATACATGGATGTTAAAAGCCTTCCTTGGGCACCAATAACTACAAATAATCGATAGGCAATGGGAGTTATTTGATTAACTTCCATTGTCTTTTTTTGATGTTTCAAACCGCTGTTTCAAAAGATGGACATATATCACAAAGTTATAACATATATTACAGTTCGGACAAGAATGGGCAAAATGTGTTTTTTCTTGAATAGAAAGGGTAGATACTTAGTAAGCCATATAAGTTAGGAGGAATTGAACATGATAAATGAACAAAACCCACAAATTGAAGTGGCCCATACAAGGGAAGAAATGCTTCATATTTTAGAAAGCATGCGATTAGAAGCATATCAAATAGAAGACATTCATGTTATTGCTAAGGATCCAAACAATTTTGAAGATGTAAAGTGGGATACTAATGTTAAAACACATGAGGCAGGGAATTGGGTGGATCAATTTAAGTCTTGGTTTACCGGTGAATCGGCTGTGACGGAAGGATTAAAGCGTTTTGATCTTACAGAGGGACAAACAGCTTACTATGCTCACCTCGTAGAACAAGGTGTCATCGTAGTATTTGCTGAGCCTACAATTGAACCTATGACGACGTAATATATTGATTGGAAGCCATCTTATTTCACATAATAGGGAACATTTCCTTTAGTAAAATACGATAAACAGAGTGAGCGCGCATGCATCACTCTGTTTATTTGTGTAAAAAGGTTTCAAAGTGGATTTAATGTATCGCTTTTTCGCGGTCATGTTTTTTTATAAAACGTAATACATGAAGATGCTCTAATTGAGCAACAAGATTACCAATTAGAATAAAGCTTCCACCTATTAATACTTTTATCGTTATTCCTTCTCCTATAAACATCATGGCAAACATCGATGCAAAGATTGGTTCTAAGGAAAATATTAGTCCTGTATGTGTAGCAGAAGTAAACTGTTGTGCAACAGTTTGACCTACGAAACAAAATGCACTACAAATGACACCAAGTCCAATAATAGCAATCCAAGAAGTCATTGTATTTGGGAGTGTGGGTGTTTCAAAAATGAATGTTAATACGAGTGCATAAAATCCAGCAAAACCGAGCTGGTAAATGCCATATGAAATGGATTCAACGTTACGTGTAAATGTACTGTTTAACAGTAAATAAATCGAATAGCAGAGTGCAGCGATGGCTATTAAAATATCCCCTTTTTGAAAGGTAAATGAGCCGTGGACAGTTAAAACTGTAATCCCAATCATTGTGCAAAAAATCGCAAAACTAACTGCTCTTGAAGGTAATTTCTTTTCAATAAAACTGCTGATAATAGGTACTAAGACCACTGTTAGACTTAAAATAAAGCCAGCATTTGATACCGAAGTTGTTTCTAGTCCGTATAAGCTTAGAACGAACACAATGAATAATAATAGCCCTTGAATAGCCGCATATTTTAAAGTTTTAGCATCGGCCTTAATCATACGTTTATAAAAGATGATACCCGCTACGAAAAATGCGATGATACAACGCAATGCCACCACATTATAAACAGCCAATGTTTCAAGCCCCATTACCATAAAGGTATAAGATAATCCCCAAAACATTGTCACTATAACCATTAATAAATTTGCTTTTCCTTGGATACTCATTATGCTCACCTACATTCTGTGTACTAAAACAGTTTTCAACCTAAAATTTACTATATCTCTTGTGTTGTGATTAGTAAAACGAATGTTTATAATAATTAGTATTAAAAAAATTCATGTATATAGAGGTTAAGACAATGAGTTTAGTCAAATATGAGATTTTGAATAAAGTGGCTGAGGTAGCTAGCTTTACAAAAGCAGCAGAAGCATTAGGATTAACCCAATCTGCTGTCAGTCATGCTGTTTCAAGTTTAGAAAAAGATTTTGGCTTTGCACTTATTCACAGGAGTCGAGCGGGTGTCACGTTAACGAGTGAAGGAGATACAATGCTTAGGGCAATGAGACATGTCCTCGATGCACAAGAACTGTTACAGCAAGAAGCAGCACATATTCTCGGTGTTACTCGTGGGAAAGTGCGAATTGGTGTAATTTCAAGTATTTCTTCAAACTGGATGCCGGAAATTGTTCATATTATGGACAATCAATTTCCTGGTATACAAGTTGAATTGCGTGAGGGAGATTATTATGAAATCGAACAGTGGCTTTTGAGTGGAGAGGTGGATGCAGGATTTTTAAATGGTCAAAAGTCGAATCAATTTCAGTTTACTGAACTACAGCAAGATCCGTTGCTATGTATTGTTTCTGATAAAAGTATGCTTTATGAAAAAGCAGAAATTGATATTGTTGAACTAGAAGATTTGCCCTTTATCATGACTTCGTATAAAGGGACAAATGATGTGAAAGTCTTGTTGGAACAATATCGCGTGAAACCAAATATTCGCTTTGAGTTATCTGAAGAAGTAGGGATCATTTCGATGATATCTCACCAGCTTGGTATTAGTATTTTACCGAAATCAGTGACGAATAATTTGCCGCCTACGATAAAAGCCATACCGTTAAAACAAGGTGGCTATCGCACTATTGGAATTGCAATGAAACACCAGGCATCACCAGTGACGAAGAAATTTGCGGAGATATTAAGTTCCTGGTTAAAGGAGCAAAATATGAAATGATTGTTATCTAGATCATAGGTGAGAGCGATATGCTCTATAAAAACAGCATTGAAGCATAACACAGCATTACGTTAAAATAGTATTTGTATATTTTCAAGAAAAAGGTGAGTGTATGGGGACATTACAGGGTAAGACCGTACTCATTACAAGTGGGGGAACACTTGAAAAATGGGATCGTGTGCGTGGACATACGAATTTATCGAAAGGGTCGATGGGCTGCTATTTAGCTGAAGCGGCATTAGCGGCTGGGGCAAACGTCTTATATATGCATGGATATTTTGCACAGCTTCCTGCGAATAAAGATAAAATGCATACCATTCGATTTGAAGGTATTGAAGATTTAGGTGAGAAAGTTCGAAAGGCTGTTCAGGAAGAACAAGTGGATATCGTTATTATGGCAGCTGCAGGTTCTGATTGGCTCATTGACAAAGTGTATGACCAATCTGGGAATTTAATCGAGGAAACAGGTAAAATGCCATCTGACGAACCACCCATCATTCACTTTAAGAAGGCGCCTAAAGTATTAGGTCAAATTAAAGGGTGGAATTCGGAAGTTACATTAGTGGGCTTTAAACTTGAGGCAACAGATGATGAGGAATTTTTAATGTCCCGAGCACATCTGCGAATGCAATCGGCGAGCGCTCAGTTTATGGTAGCCAATAGTTCACAGTCTTTATATGGTGGAGATGAGCCACACTGGATTGTACCGGCTAACGGCAAACCGATAAAGGTTATGGGCAAGCAAAAGACCGCAGAAGCATTAATAGATCTTTTATAAAATGATAAAAACTGTGTAGAGGTAAAATAGACTCTACACAGTTTTTAGTTTTGTTTTTTTATCAAGAAGACCGAGGTGATACTCACTGGCATAAATATAGATAAACTTCATTTTCTTTTATTCCTTAGTAAACAACTAAGTTTTATAATATTTATATTGACAATAGGTTTTCTGAATTATAGAATTATTTCCAAGAAACGTAATTCTTTTATTGGGAGCGGTGAGAACTTGGCCCAAAATGAAGCTTCTTCAATAACAAATAAAATAAGTCGAACCAAGCAGAGCTTCCTAAGGATAAAGGTCTATGATTGACGCGTGGGCTCTTTTGTACAAAAAAATGTAAACGAAGGGGTGTATCGGATGACTCAACAGGCAAAGGTAGATAACAAAAAACTAGAGGCAATTGCAAAGGCAATTCAAAATTTGGAATTTGGAGAAGTACACATTACGATTCAAGATGGTGTCATTGTGCAAATTAATAGACTTGAAAAGCAGAGATTTCCACAAAAAAAGTAGACGATGTGATGATAGGTGAACAAATATTCCTAAGTTATGGGTAATATTTCTTTAACGTATTTGTGGCCAACATTTTGTTTAGGTAATTAATGCTGAGCGATCTATTCTTTTTACTATATCTAAAGGGGCATATCATTTGAATTGTTCTAAAACACTCATTATAAAAAAGTAATAATCAACGTCAAAAAAACAGGATGATTACGACGATGAATCATCCTGTTTTTTGCGTATATGTTTCGTACAATAGCCTATTCATAAAAACTTTTTGGGATTTCACCAATATGTCTGCGATGATACAGTAAAGGTTCCTTTTGCGCATTGTCAATTTCAAGGACTTGCCCGATAAATATCGTATGATCACCAGCGTCGATTTGCTGAAATGTTTTGCATTGTAAAATAGCTGCGGTATCATGCAAAACGGGTACACCTAAAGCGGAGGTTGACCATTTAGCCTGGGCGAAGCGATCTGGGATTTTACTTGAAAATAGCGTACATAAGTGTTCTTGATTGTTCGCTAAAATATTAACAGCAAACTTTTGAGCTACTGTAAAATATGGATGTAGCTGTGATTTTTTATCGAGCGACCACAAAATAAGGAGTGGATCTATAGAAACGGATGCAAAGGAATTGACAGTTAAGCCAAAAGGTTCATTTGTGTCATTACAAGCAGTGACTACCGTTACACCTGTTGGATAATTACCTAATGCTTGTTTAAAAGCAGCTACTTTGTCTGTCATTCTAATCACCTCTTCATTGATTTATGGAAATGAAAAATCTTTTCATTTCGTTGCTGAGCATTTAAAAATAGCCGTCATAAAATATAGTAACTTCTTAATAATTATAATATTCTTAATTTTATTTTAAACCAACAAAACTAACAGGTAAAGTATATAATAGAGAAAAAAAGGGGGTTTAGTCATGACTTTATATTTTGACCATCTAGTTCATCAAGTTCAATCACCAGAGAATACTAAGATTTTCTTAAATAAACGTAATATCCATACAGTTAACGGTGGTCAACATACAATGTGGGGGACATACAATACGTTAAGCTACTTTGGATTAAACTATATTGAGCAAATAGCAATTTACGATCGTCATTTATTTGAAAATGCAGTGAAATTGCCTTATTCACTACATTATACGTTTAAGCATACAAACGAGCGCTATGGTTTTTCAAGAATTGCGTTACGTACAAAAAATATTATAGAAGAGGGACGACGTTTACGTGCACTTGGCTTCGAAGTATATGGACCTGATGCGTGTAGTCGTACTAGACCAGACGGCTCCGTAGTTGAATGGAAGCTATTGCATTTTGGGAAGCCAGGGCTGGAAATTGATTTCCCATTTTTGATTGAGTGGGCTGATACAGATGAGGAACGTGTTGCTCAATTAAAAGCAAACGGAGCCATTAAGACCGATCAACCCATAACGATGGAATCTGTACAATTTTATGTAAAAGATGTGCAAGCTACAGTGAAACTATGGAGGGAAGTATTACAATTACCAGAGCCTGAACAACAAGAACAGTTTATTTCCTTACATTTACCAAATATTCGCCTAGATTTTTATGACGAAGTTACTGCTGCTACTATGGCTTTAGGTCATTTAAATGAAGGGCCGTTTGGGGTTACACTTAAGGATACTGATAGAACGAAGGAAACGCTAGTTTTTCCAGGAGCTTTTTATTGGATCAATAGCTGA
>Ga0102589_1001330_pt1 | contig 34767 bp, 24 predicted proteins | sample AraplaMF_Col_mLB_FD_76858 | JGI IMG/M metagenome (GOLD analysis project Ga0102589, IMG submission 76858) | Arabidopsis root microbial communities from the University of North Carolina, USA - plate scrape MF_Col_mLB | ecosystem: Host-associated > Plants > Roots > Endosphere | place: USA...
CGGACGAGGTGAAATGCACCTTCGACATGGGCACAGGCGCAAGCTTGATCAGCAGTTCCGCCAGATCGACGGACGGGCCATGGGTCTTGTAGGAGAAGGTGTGGTAATAGGGCAGCTTCTGCATCTGCTTCGTTGCCGCATCAACCAGCCGCTTTTCGCCGAAACCGAGCGCTACCGACCACAGCCCTGCCATCGCCTCGATATAGCGCTTGCCGCTGCTGTCGGTCACATAGATGCCCTCGCCGCTTTCGATCACCAGACCGCCGGTCTTTTCGAATTTGCGCAGATTGACGTTCGGGTGCATCTGATAGGCGATATCGCGTGCCTCGACGGAATTCGGCAGGATGGTCATCGATAAGGGCTCCGTTTCGGTTGATGTCCAAGGCGTCAGACGTGCTGTCCGCCATTGATGTGGATTTCTGCGCCGTTGATATAGCTGGATTGATCCGAGCAGAGGAAATAGATGGTTTGCGCCACCTCGGCCGTCGTCCCGAGACGCCCCAGCGGCACCTGCGCATCCACCAGTTCGGCGGTGCCGGGGGAAAGAATGGCCGTGTTGATCTCGCCTGGCGCTATGGCGTTGGCGCGCACGCCACGCGGGCCGAATTCATGAGCCAGTTCGCGCGTGAGCGCCGCCAACCCAGCCTTGGAGGCGGCATAAGCGACGCCGGCGAAGGGATGAACCCGCGAGCCGACAATGGAAGTGACATTGACGATCGAGCCCTTGGCCGCTTCCAGTTCCGGCAGAAGGGCGCGCGCAAGAAGCGCCGTCGAAACGAGGTTGACGTTCATGACCCGCGTCCAGATTTCCGCCGTTGTATCCGCCACCCCTAGCCGACTGCCGCCTTCACCCTTGGGCGAAATCCCGGCATTGTTGACAAGAGCTGCAAGCTTGCCCTCGGGCAGGCGCGAGCGCACCTCATCCGCCAGCTCATCGATACGCGACAAATCCTCGAGATCAGCCTGAATGTGGCTTTCCCTGGCAGAGGGCCAGCGGCATTCCTCGGAAAAAGGCTGCCGCGATACGGTGAGGATCCTCCAGCCTTTTTCCTGAAAAAGCTTGACGGTGGCATGCCCGATCCCGCGGCTCGCGCCGGTGAGAAGCATGAAAGGAACAGCCATGTGAGAACTCCTGTGCCATGCGATCCGTTGAGCCGGACACATTCAGCATCGCATGTTAAAGGGCTGCAAGCGGCTGGCAAGGTCTTTTCTGTCGCACTGCGGCAATCTCTGGATCGGCCATGAGCTCATCCCATGCGAGACCCCACGCTCAATCCGCGCAGGTTTCCGATTTCGCAAAATCTCCGCCAGCCCGAAAGACAAGGGGGTAAGTGGTCGCGCCCGCCAAAGGTTTTGCATTGGCGATGACGCCCTGTAAGTTGCGGCGGGATAACCCGGCCCGAAAGCTTGCGAGGACGTCAAATGTTTCTGACCAACAAGGAGATGCTCGACCTAATCGAGCTTCGTCATGATCTTCATCGTCACCCGGAAGTTTCCGGCGAGGAGAAAGAAACCGCACGGCGCATTTGTGCTTTCCTTGAGCACGCGCAACCCGACCATCTCTTGACCGATTTCGGCGGCCACGGCGTCGCGGCCATCTATGATAGCGGCAAAACCGGCCCGGCAATCCTCATCCGTTCCGAACTCGACGCTTTGCCTATTCACGAGAAAAGTGACGCGGATCACCGATCGGTTACCGACGGAAAAGGCCATCTTTGCGGTCATGACGGACATTCTACCATTCTCACGGCGTTGGCGTTGGGGCTTTCCCGCGAGCGGCCGGCGACCGGCCGGGTGATCCTTCTCTACCAGCCCGCCGAAGAGAACGGCGCGGGGGCAGCGGCCGTCCTCGCCGATCCTCGCTTCGAACAGATCAAGCCCGATTTTTCCTTTTCACTGCACAATCTGCCCGGCCTCCCACTTGGCTTTGTCAGCGTGACGGAAGGACCGGTCAATTGCGCATCGCGTGGCATCAAGATTCGGCTCTCCGGTAAAACCGCTCATGCCTCTTCACCCGAGCACGGCATCTCGCCGATGCGGGCAATCTCGCAGTTGATGCCAGCCTTGGCTCAACTCGGTTCAGGCTTTCCGCCCGAGCCTGATTTTTCGATGGTCACCATCACCCACGCCGTCATGGGAGAAGCTGCTTTCGGTATTTCGCCGGCGGACGCTGAAATCTGGGCGACCCTGCGAACGCTGACGGACGACCGGATGGAAAAGCTCTGCGAGGCAGCGGAATCACTCGCAGGACAGATTGCAAGCGATCAAAAGCTAACGCTTGAGATGGCTTATGACGATGTTTTCCTGCATTGCGAAAATGCTTCTGATGCGGTCGACCATATCCGTCGAGCGCTGGACGACGAGAATATCGCCCACGGTTCCGAAGGCCTGCCGATGCGGGCCTCGGAGGACTTCGGCCGATTTCGTGCCGTTTCCTCCTCCGCCATGTTCTTCCTGGGTGCAGGCAGAGACTACCCCAACCTGCACAATCCGGATTACGATTTTCCAGACGCGTTGATCGGCATCGGTGCACGCATCTTCATGCGCCTGATCCGCAACCTGACAAAAGCGACATAGCGATCAGCCGCCCTGGGGGCCGTTGCTGGGCCGGGCAGCACGGACGGCGGCGAGCCCCCTGATACCATCCTTGTTACCGATCGCGGTCAGGCTCTCGAAAATCTGGGCGGCCTCACCATATCGCTTCATCGCAAGATAGGAATAACCACGCAGCACCATCAGATCCGTGCGCTCGTCCGCAAGCCGTGCCCGCTGGTCGAGCAGGAGCAGCGTCTCGGCATAGCGTTTCGACTGGAAGGCGGAAACCGCGCGATCCGCAAGGATGGAGACCTGCAACTCGGTCGCGCGAGGGCGGTCCAAGCTCGACTTCGTCGCCGAGACGGCCGCGTGATCCGTGAGGCCCATGCGCAGATAAGCAAGGCTCTGGCCGTACGCCGCGTCGCTTTTCACCGTCGAATGACCGCTCTCAATTGCTGATTCAAAGGCTTTCAGTGCCTCCGCCGGCCGGTTCGTTTCCATCAGGCACCAGCCGAGATCGAGGGCCTGCTGCGGCGGCAGACGCTGCGGATCAGGATAAGCCGTACAGGACCGTGGTCGTGAGGCCGCGCTCGTGTCCCTTTGTGCTTGCGCGGGCCTGCGTGCCTGCTTGCGGACCGGTTCCGGCTGCTGTGTGACAGCAGGGGCATAGGTCACCGCAGTCTCGCTCTGGGGTGCATATGCGGGGACCGGCGTTGTCTCCTGGGCCGCCGCGGTTATGGGCGCAACCGGCTGGCCGGCCTGGTCCACCATGCGCGCGGTTCCGACATCGGCAATGCGTTGCGAGCGACCGCCCCACTGCTGCTGGATCCCGCGTAGACCGGCGAGATTACGCAGATCGTGATAGCTGACTGCTATTCCATAGGCAGATGGTTCATCGTCCGGCTTCCAGCCAAGGGCTGTGCTAAACCATTGCAGGGCGAGCGGGGTCTGCCGAAAAGCAAGCGAATACCACCCGAACTGCTGGGCGGTCGCCGCATCCTTACGGGCTACCGTTTCGGCAGCGATGCGTTGCAATACATCAGGCGGCAACGCGACCGGTGGCTGCAGCGCAAGAAGATTGGCCGTTGCGGCAAGATAGGTGGCACGCGCATCGTCGGAAGCGCCCCGCCACTTAAACATGACATCTTCTGCCTCGCGCGGCTCGTTGCGATCAATCAGGGCGAGCGCCAATCCCTGGGATGCCGATGCGCTATCTTCCTCTTCCCGCGCCTTGCGGAACCACTTTTCCGCCTCGGTCATGTTTTTCTGGCGAATGTAATACCAGCCCAGCAGGAGGGCATCGCTCGAAAGTTTGTCGGTCTCTGCGAGCCTTTCAAGCCGCAACACATAGGCTGAGGGAACGGTCACAACCGGCTCCTCGCCATCTTTCGGCTTTTCTCCGGCTTTGGCCACAAACTGGCGGGCGAGATCGTTCTTGACGGGTTCGAACTCGAGCTGACCATCCGCGCCGGGTTTCTCTTTGGCCAGCAATTCGTCCATCATCTCGGCCGGCAGGAGCGCCGATGCCTTCTGCACCGTGGCGAGCCTGTCGTTTGCAGCAGTGCAATTATTGAGAATGTACAGATAGGCGTCGCGCGCGCGTCCCATCCGGTCCGTATTGGCGAAAGCCTCCGCTACCCGCCACAGGACGTCGACCTCGCCGCAGGTCAAGAGGCCAGGATTACCGGCCGCCGTGTCCACCACCGTGGCATATTGCTTGAGGTCGGAGGCATTGACGAGACGTTGACGCGCCTCGGCGAGGGAAAGCATGCCCATCAGATTGTCCGGCGGCTGCCAGTCTGGCTCGGCCTGCTGGCGATCGGCAATGGCCTTCCTCACCTCTGCATAGCGGCCATCCGTGTAGAGCTGCCACATGGCATCGAGTTTCGGATCGCCGTTTTCGGGGACGGCGAGAGGATCAGCAGGCGGCGTCCAGTTGGGATAAAGCGCGCGAAGGCGTGCGATTTCCGCCTGGAGGCGCTGGGTGTCTCCCCTCGCCGCAAAATAGCGCAACGCGCTCAGATCGACGTCGGGCATACCGTCCGATTTCGGCTGCGACGCGCGCGGCGGCGGCGGCGAAACGGTTGATGGTGCCTGCACCGTCTGGGGCTCATCTCCCGGGCCACGGGACTGTTGTGCGGGCACCGGATCGGACGCCGGCACCGTGACGGGCGGCGTTGCAGGCTGCGTCACCTGCGCCATTTCGCGGTTCTTGACGAACGCATTGATCTGCGCCGGATTGGCGGCCGGCGAAATGCGCTGTACGGCCCTGTTGTCCCCCACCGCGGAGGTGTGGACGTCCGACACCCGTCCGAGAATGGTGTCACGCCAATGGAAGGCCGCGAGCGCCACCAGAACGAGGATGAGAGCCGAGGTGGACAAAGGCTTGTTCATCGGCATTCCCCGTTATTCCTTGCCAGAAACGACAATGCCAGAAGATGCAATGTGGAAGGATAATAAAGCGTTGGCTGGAAGTTCTTGAGATCGTCGGAGATTGCGGGCCCGCCGCTGACGCAGGCCGCAAGCGCCGGAATAATACGGTAGCCTGGATCCGATAAAACGTCTTTCACGGCACCGGTCTTCAAATCGAAGGTTCCGGCAGCACCGCTCTCCAGCGTCATGCCATCTTTCAGCCGGGACAGCAGTTCAGGTGAGCCCATCTTCGCCCTCGCGAGATAAAGCGGGATCCGAACGGCATTATAACCGAACTCCGGCGGAAAACCGGATGCTGGCTGCGGCTTTGTTTTCACGGATACCCAGTCCGCCGGCAGTTTTTTGTCACTGAATGCAAACGCTCCGATCTGCGCCACACCGTCATCAGCCACCGTTTTCCAGAGCGGCGACGGCACGAGGAGATCGAGAACGGGGAACGCCTCGAAAATCAGATAGGAGGGATTGACGACAGGGCCATCGGTCCGGTCAGCCTCGTCGAAACCGCTGGCGGCCGGCAAAAGCAACGTGCGCCCACCACGCTGCACAACGGTCTTTTTAAGGACGGCGGAGGCAATGGCAGCGGCTGCTTCGGCATAGTCCTGACGGTTCCACTGACCGGCAGCAAGCGCCAGCGCGTAAGCAATCAGGATATCGCCATCCGTGGCGTTGTTGATATCGGTGACATGCGGCTTGGTGCGTGGGTCCCATTTCCAAGCAGAAAGTCCGTCATCACGGACCAAAAGCTCCGTGCGCGTGAAACTCCAGATCAGTTCGAAGTCGGAAAGATCATCTGCAAGCACGGCAAGCCACATGCCATAGCCCTGTCCCTCGCTGTGACTGATGTTGCCATTGCCGGTATCGATGATACGGCCGCCAGAATCCAGGAAGGCGTCCTTATAGGCAGCCCAAGCCTCGGGCGAGACCGAGGCGGCGTGTGTGGCAGATATGTTGGTGAAAATTGCCATGACGGACAGAAGGGTGAGGATTGCCAGTTTTGAAATCGCGCTCTTCATCTGTGCCGCCCCATCATCCGCAGCATCGTAAACGTGGCAAGGCCAAGAAGTGACACGAAACCGATAAACGCCAGTGAATAAGACAGAACATTGGACGACAACCAGTTCGCCGCGACCAGCCGCCAGTTGGAGAAGGAAAACGCCCGCGTGATGTAAAAATGCGGCCGCTCCACCTCAACCGTTTCAACCTTTTCGGCAGCGGCATCGTAAGCTGCCACACGCCCCGTTACGCTGCGCCAGCGGTCTTCCCGCGTCATTGCCGCCATGCCGTCAAACAGCTCGGCCGAAGACGGGGCGGTCGCCAGCGTCCACACTCCATTGCCGGACGGGCTGAGGCCCTGCGCCAGCATGAAAGACACATTGCCGGGTGGCGCATAAGCCTGTTCGGCCGCTGGCAGGAAGCGCAGCGTTTCCGAGCTGAGGTCGAAATTCCGCTTCATCCACTCCTCGAGGGACGACACCTGCCCCTCCCAGACGCCGCCGTCCACCCTCTCGCGCCAGTCGTTGAAAAGAGTTTCGCTACTCTGCGTCGGCGCCTGGACACCTGCACCCATCTTCCACGAGATCTGACTGGAAGGCACAAGGTTGAACTGACCGATCAGGGCCTGCGGGAATTGCGAGATCGTTCCGACGAACAACGCGTCACGATCGCCGATCACCAGCGGGGACGCTACGGTCTCGATGTCGATGGGATGGCCCGCCACGCTCGCCAGCCGGCTGACCAGCGTGGCGGCGGCAGACATGGTGTCCGTGTCGAAGCGATCGAGCGAAAGCGCAACCGGCGTTCCGCCGGTCCGGTAAGGTTGTCCGGCGCCTGCCATCGCCGCCAAATCCGGCTTGAGGCCGATCTGGGCGTAATCGGGGATATGAAGTTCCGAGGTATCGAACAGGGCAAAGCGCGGGGTGGTGCTGGCGGGCGCACCGGGAGCGCAGGCCTGATCCTGTGCCGTCATCAACACGGCCTCGATGCTCACCTTGTTCGGCCCGGGCTTGAAGTGGCGCATCGTCACCTTGATCGGCAGATGCCGGAAAATCCCGCCGCCATTATTGGAGATCGGCACAGTGGAGGCGATCTCGTCATTGACGTAGATATCCACATGGCTCCCTGGCAAGACCTGTGACGAATAGGCGGCATCGAGGAGAAGCGATGCCTCGCCATAGGCGGAGGCGTAAAAATCGGCCGGCATGCCGACGTAGAATTCGTTGCGGAATCGCCGTCCGCCGAATTCGGCGCTTTCAATGCCGAGCTCGGAAAGCGCGATCCGCCGATCCGACATGACGAGCGGCACGTCGGGCGCATGCCAGCTGCGGGTCGAGAAGGTGGTTCGCTGCGCACCCGGCGTACGCGAGATCGACGAAAACAGCGTCTCTATCGCCGCCTGAACCGCCTGCGGCGTGGGGCCGCTCACAAAAAGAGGCGAAAAACCGCCCGGCGCCGTCTCACCAAATCCGGCAAATGCGCCCGCCGATGCCTCTGGCGGGAGAGTGCCGGCCATACCGGCAATTTCGCGGGCTGTCCCCGCATAGACCGTCAACGTGCCGGCCTTTCGCTCGGCGGAGGGAGCCGTCACGAAACGGATGGTCTGATTGGGCATCTGCGTTCTAAGCGCGAGCGCCTGCGAAAGCCGCAGAAGAGAATCTGCGAATGCCGGATTGCCGAGCGCCGGCGCGACAATCTCGATTGAGGTCATCGCCTTGCCATCCGGTCCGGTAGACTGAATGTCGTCGATATTGGCAAAGCTTCCGGCGACGTCCGCATTGAAGCCAATATAGGTACTTGCGGGGTCGATTTCCGTCCACAGATCGTAGGTGGACTGGATTGTGCAATCCGTCCGGTGGCGTTGCTCCACACCCAGCCTCACGACATTCGAACCAACCTGCAAAACGCCAGGCGGTATTTTCAGGGAAACATTGCCTTCGGTCTCGGGCGCTTCAATGCGTGCGGGCTCAAGCGGCACGTTGTTGAGGCTGACCTTCAAATTCGAGCTTTCGGGCGCAACCACGATCGCGTTCTGATAGCCAATATTGAGCGTAACTGCCGCATTCACCTGCTCAGGCGTCAGGTAGACGCTCCATTGCCGGCGGTCTATCTCGCCGGAAAGGCTGAGTTTCTCATAGGGAAGGATATAACGGCGGCGGCTGTCGGCGCTCGCTGTCGACGCGGGCTCCGTAACCGGCCTCGTGGCATCCTGCCGCTGCGGAGCAGAAGCCGGTGGTGGCGCTGGAACGGCCGGTCGCTGTTGTGGGGCTGGCTGCGCCGAAACGGGTGGCGGGCTGGATGGCTGGGACGGCGCTGTCGCCGGCATCTGGGCAGGGGGCAGCGCCCGCGGCGGCGGTGGCGTCGCGGGCGGCCGCTGGATGGGCGCAGTCTGGGCAGGCCGTTCCGGGGACATGTCGAAGGGCGATTGCGCCATCGCGCCCGTTGCCGTGACAGTCAATAGGAGCAGTGCAAGAGAATCCCGAACGGGTTTGTGGCCGGTCATTTCACGGCTCCCGCAGGCTTGACCTCTTTCGCCCCCGGCCGAAGCGCCTTGCCGAGGTAATAAAGGCCACGTTGCGTCTGGAAGAGCGCTATCGCGAGAAAAATTGCCGTGCCGCGGATGAGGCCGGGGTTTTTTCGGCGAACGCGCTGGAATTCGCTCCACTGCTCCGAATTGGCAAAAATAAGGTCCGCGATCAGGCGATGATCGACGGCGCGCTGCGGCGAGAAGGTGCAACCGATCGAAAGGAAACCATCGCCTTTCGCCGTGCGAACCACTTTGACAGGCATGGATTCCGGCACGCCCTCGCTATGTGGCTTCACCTTGACGATGGCGGTCGAGCCTTTTTCGATGCCGGCGGCACCTTCGTACAGGTTGATGAGCAGACCATGCACCGAAACATTGTCGATCGACGCCGGTACCCACGTATCGCTGCCCTCTAGCTTGACTTCGCAACGCCGCTTGACGGTGATGCGTCGCGAAGCCGATTTGTCGCCGCGTTCGGAGACGACACCGAGCGCGCAGCCCGCAAAGATGAGGTTGAGCAGGTTCCACCCACCGACCACGAGCGTCACATCCGCCTTGTAGGGCTCGCTGTAAATTCGCCACGCGGCAAAGGCCATCGCCACCAGCAACAGACCGAAAATGACGAAGAACGGTCGGCTGATTTCCGAAAGGCGCGCCTCTGCGATCGATTCATCCTTGGCCGTTACCTTGAAGGTAGGTTTGCCTGGATTGAAGATCACGGAAACCACGGCCGGCAGCAGGTGAACCGTCTGCACATACTCATAAAGTTCCGAAATCCACGGCCAGCGGAAGCTGCCATAGAGATAGTTCTGCATCATCAGGTTCACGAGCATGTAGGCCGCCGTATAGGCCAGAAACTCGCCGCCCGACGCCACGAAAATCTGCAGATCGAAGAACAGGTAGAAGAGCGGCGCGAACAGGAAGATCGTGCGCGGGAACGGAAACAACCAGAACAGCGTCGACGACATGTAGCAGAGACGTTGCGTCACCGAGAGGCCCCGCTTGAACAGCGGCTGACGGAAGATCAGGATCTGCATCATGCCCTGCGCCCAGCGGCTGCGCTGGCCGATGAAGCTCGCAAAGGTCGCTGGCTGCAAACCGGCGATCAGCGGCTTGTCGACATAAATGCTGTTCCAGCCGCGGGAATGCAGCGCCAGCGCCGTTTCGCAATCCTCCGTGATGCTGACGCCGCTGAAGCCGTCCGTCTCCAGAAGCGCCTCGCGCCGCAGCACGGCGGCTGAACCACAAAAGAAGGCGCCATTCCATTTATCGAGACCGCGCTGGATGATGCCGTAAAACATTTCGTTTTCGCTCGGCATCGTCTCAAAGGTGCGCAGATTGCGCTCGATAGGGTCGGGATTGACGAAGAAATGCGGCGTCTGGACGAGAAAGAGACGTGGATCTTCCTGGAAGTAACCCACTGTCTCGAGCAGAAAGTCGCGCGCGGGTGCGTGGTCGGCGTCAAATACCGTCACGAGTTCCCCGGTCGAATGAGCAAGACCGTTATTGAGGTTTCCGGCCTTGGCATGCACGTTGCGCTCGCGCGTGAGGTATCGCACATCGAGGTCTTCGCAGAGCTTCTTCAGTTCTTCATGGCGGCGCTGCGCCGCCTGTGCCTCGACGATGTTGCTGGCATTGCGCTTCTGTACCGAGCCGCCATCATCCAGCAGCCATACGGTGAAACGATCTGCCGGATAATCCATGTTCTTCGCAGCCGCCAGCGTATTGGCCAGAAGCTCGGAATCCTCGTTATAGGTCGGGACGAAAACATCGACCGTCGGCCGGTAGTCAGGCGCGCCGGGTCTCGTCTTGCGCGACGGCAACGGCATGGACACGATGACAAGGCTGAGGCCCAGCATGACGACGCTGTACATTTCCGCGAGATAAAGCAGAAATCCCGGAATGAAGTTTTCGAGCTGGTTGACCGGCGGCAGCGTACTCGTGGTGCGCCAGTAAACGTAACGTAGAACAATCGCCGTACCGAATCCGAGCGCGATGAGGCGCCAAGCGCCCTGCCCGTTGAAGCTCTTGATCGTCGCCAGAAGGATGAGCGAAATCGCGGTCGCCACCAGATGCGTCTGCAGGCTGATCGGCATCGTGATGATGGCCAGCACGCAAAGCGATACAAGTAACCAGACGATGATTGTTATGGCCTTGCTCATCCAGAAACTTTCCGTTGTGTTCCCCATCCGGACTTTTCGACCGGCGTTCCTGCTTTTCGCGTCTCGGCTTTCTCGTTGGGTCCGGCGCTCACCTGCATCCTGAGGTCGCTCCCGAACCGGACAGGCACGCTGGCGACGGAATGACCACCTGCTGAACCTGCGAATCATTGGCTGGACGGGCACTGTTGACCTGCGCTGCGCCCGTCTCTGAACGTCTCGCGGGCTGGACCGGCGCGCCCACCGAGGTCGGCGACGGAATGGCGACTGCTGCAACGGGCGGCAGGGGTTGTGGTTCCGGTTGCGAGGGCGCTGCAACCGCAACGCGGCGGATTGGCCGGACCGGCACACTGGCGGTCACTTCGCCGCCCGGCCGCATCGGCACATCCTCTGACTTGATCGGATAGACCGGACTTCCGGGACGGCCAAGATTCGGGTCAACGGCACGCGGCGTGCCGTATGGGTTCCAAGTGGGCGACGCATAGGTGCCGGTGATGGTGTAATTATACATGACGGCGAGCAGACGCTCCACACTCGCGCCGGACTGGCACAGCCGCAGCCGTACCTTGATGCGACCGAGATTGCGGAAGTCCTGCCGCATGCTTTCCGGGGAGCGAATATCCTGCCAGCCATAAAGGCAGGTATCATCACCCCTTCCCTGGCCGGCGGCATAGGAGAAGGCACCGTAAGCGTTCTGGAAATAATTTGCCGTCATCGCGATGTTCTGGCCCGGAAACTCCGCGCGGATTTCGCGCGCGACGGAAGCGGCGCGAAATCCGCTAAAGGAAAGAGTATCGCCGCCCGTGTCACCCGCCTGCTGCGGACCAAAAAACTCCGCCTTCAGATAATTCTGACCGGGCGTCGCAGCCTCCGAGCGCAAGATGACCTGCTGCGCAATGGCGTTGGAATAGGTGCGATTGACCACAGTGACGATTTCCGGACCACCGGGTGGCGGAAAAATCAGCGCCTCGGAAGGCGACGCCATCTGCGCGCCTCCGAACGACCGAACGCCCGCAGGAGTATTGCAGCCGGAAAGCACTGCAATAGAAAACAGCAATGAAGTATAGGCAGAAAATTTCACTGCCTTGCGCCCCTTTATGTCCCCACCGCCGCCAAGGTTAGAAAGAGACCGAATCACTAACGACCAGACCATTCCTACGAAATACGTGAGGACCAAGAATAAGCAATCGCAAATTTACGTTGTAATTTCTGATACTTTATGGATAGCGAATCGCCGCACTCAACCCCTATCTGTCACAAAAAGATCGTGGAACCATTCGCTTCCCTGAAGGGTTCGCTTTTCGACAGGGCTGTAATTGCGCGGTTGTATCGCTGGGGTGCCATTGTCTATCTGCGCTCATTGCCACGCCCTGTTGTATTGACGACCATGATCCAAGCGTAAAAACAGAGAGTTACCTTATGACAGTGCAATTTCCGAGCGTTTCGCAGAAGCTTGCCGAAGAGATCGGGACACTCCGCAAGTGGCTGCATGACGACGCACTGCCGTTGTGGTGGGAGGCGGGTTCGGCCCGTCCGGACGGCGGCTTCCACGAGCGTCTCGACCAGAATGCGAAGCCGGTTTTTGCCGATAATCGCCGCGCCCGCGTGCAGCCGCGGCAGGCCTATTGCTTCGCCGCAGCAGGCCAGCATGGCTGGCAGGGACCGTGGAAAGACGCGGTGGTCCACGGCCTCTCGTGGTTCGAGAAGGTCTATCGCCTTGAAAACGGCCTTTACGGCAACCTTGCCGACCAGACCGGCAAGCTGATCGACCCATCGTTCGATCTCTACAATCAGGCCTTTGCACTTTTTGCTGCAGCACAGGCAGCCTCTACGCTTCCAGAGCGACGGGAAGAGATGCATGTCCGGGCGCTCGAAATCCTTGCCGTGCTTGAGCGCGACTACAGACATCCGGTTGCTGGCTTCGAGGAAGAAAATCCGCCGCGCACGCCGCTTTGCTCCAATCCGCATATGCACCTCTTCGAGGCCATGCTGGCCTGGGAGCAGGAGGACCCGAGCGGTCCATGGTCGGCTTTTGCAGACGAGATTGCGGGACTGGCGCTCACCCGGTTCATCGACAGTGGCAATGGCGGATTGCGGGAGTTCTTCGAGCACGACTGGACGCCGCATCACAGCGAGAAAGGCCGGATCATGGAGCCGGGCCACCAGTTCGAATGGGCCTGGCTGCTGGTGCGCTGGGGTAGCCTGCGGGGAAATGCCGAGGCCATCCAGAAAGCTGGAAGGCTGTTCGAGATCGGCGAGAAATATGGCATCTGCCCGCGCCGCAAGGTTGCGGTGATGAGCCTTTACGACGATTTTTCGGTGCATGACGGGCTGGCGCGGCTGTGGCCGCAGACGGAATGGCTGAAGGCCGCAGTGCGACTGGCAAGCGTCACCGGCGGCGAAGAGCGACAGCGTTACCTTGCCTCCGCCCTCAGCGCCATCGGTGCATTGCAACCGTTCCTCGACACGCCGGTCAAGGGTCTCTGGTTCGACAAATGGCCGGCGGACAAGCCGATGATCGATGAACCGGCGCCAGCAAGCACCTTCTACCACATCGTCTGCGCCATCTATGAGGCTGAGGCGGTGTTGGCAGTTGACCTATAACAGCAAGCCACAAACGAGCGGCATCGCCGCTCGTCTGCTTGATGCCGGTCACACCTTGGCCGGGCGCACCACGCGCCAGTCAGGTCGACCGAGATTATGCGGCCAGGGATGGACATCCTTGTCGTTGAAATAGACGACTTCTTCCAGCCTTGGAAAATCCGCTTGCTTCAGCGTCACGTCGTTCATCCATGGCCGGACATAGGCATCGCTGCCTTCATAACCAAGTTCGGCGACCCAGACTGGCTTATTGAAGTTTTCGACGAGTCCGTACCCCTTGCGCAGGAGATTGGTGAAGGTCTGTGGCGCGCCATATTCGATCTTGTCGTAGTCCTCGAGACCGAAAACCGAGAGACCAACCAGATCCGCGTAGCCGTCACCGGGGTAGTAGGCCCGAAGACCGTCCAGACCCTTGGGTGACCACATCACCTTGACACCAGGGACAGCCTTGCGGGTCATATCCACGACGCGTTTATAGGCGGTGATGTAATCCCGCGGGTTCCAGCCCGACCACGAGAAGCGGCCAGTCGTGTCTTCCATTTCCTGTCCCCAGCGCAGGATCAGCGGGCTCTTCATCGCGGACATGCGTGCGGCGATCGCCTGCATGTTCTTGTCGTAGTCTCCGCTCAGAACCTTGCGCCGCAGTTCGTCGGAACTCAGCCGCCAGTTCACGTCCCATGACCAGGGTTCGACCGTGATCATAACCTTGCGTTTGCGCTCCAGCGCGTAGGCATCCGCAAGCGCCAGGCTGTCGAGATCGACGTCTTCCCAGGGCAGGAACAAATGTTCCGTCGCCACCCCGGCCTGACCGGTAAAATCCCCATGCGGATCGTAGGCGCCAAAACGAATGCCATCCGCATGCAACGTCGGGCGTTTGTCTGTAAGTGTCTTCATGCCCGTGGAGGTCATGGGAGCGACCCCTTGCGCGTCGAGCTTGAACACCGGAGACATTCCGGCGGTAAAGGCTGCGGCGGCGCCACTCGCGAACAGAAGTGTTCGTCTTGTTATCTGCATGACACCTTACTCCTTACCTTGTTGCCATCATCGCCTTGTCGTAAGCGGCGATCTGCGGCGTGACATCGTCCTTACGGACGAGTTTGAGGAACTCATCACCGGGGCGTGGCGGGTTATGCCGGAACACGTACCATTGCCCGCCCTGCTTGCGCTGGTAGAGCACGTTGCCGATGCGGCCATGGTCGAAGCAGGTATCGGCCTTGCCGCTTCCGGTCGCAGCCTTCCAGGTTGCGCGCATGCACAGGGTACCGTTGGCATCGACGGTCCAGCGGCCTTCACCGATGGACTTTTTGCCCTTTTCTTCCGTTGCGGCGATGAATTTGCGGCCGTCGGCAATGAACCGGCCGCCGCCCGTATCCCATTTCCAGGTCTTGTCGAAATACATCTCCACGACCTCGCTGGTTGTTAGTGGCTTCGGCGTCTTCGTGCCGCCTGCAGCATGGACGACGCTAGGCGCTGCCACCGCAAGACACAGTACGAAAGCGGAGAATCCGCATGTGCTTATTGTTGTTTTCATCACAGCCTCCTCCTTCATTGTCCGACCCTATTGTCGGCCAGCATGATCTCTCCAGTCGCCACCGCGGGTGGTGGCGGCATCATCGGTTCCGCCTGCATTTCCGGCGGACCACCCAATCCAGGCACGGAAATGCGCAGTTTTAGGCGCACCGATCTCGCACCTTCCACGCCCGCACCGGCGACCGTGAACCGCGTTTCGGTAAAACTCACATAGGGCTGCCCATGCGACAGGGCCTCCAGGCCGCCGATCGCGTGGTGACTGAGTTGGACGGCGCTCCCCGTCACCAGCAGCAGCGAACAGGCAGCGGCGGACGCACCGCCGCGCAGGGCGGGAAGCTTCGGAACACCGTTTTCCATGGCGTGACGGATGAGTAGAAATACCGACAGCCCGGCATAGATCGCCACGTTAACGGCAGCGAAAACGAAGAATCCTTCGGCCCCGTTTTCCCGTGGCGCCAGCACCATGGCGAGGAGGCTGAGCGCTGCGAGAACGATGTAAGGGGCGACGACTCTGAGAGGCAGCGGCGGCTTTGCCTGCGTGCCCTTCGGCGTGATGCGGAAATCAACGAAATTGCCGCGGACCGTGTCACGTATCGCCGCCAGCACGCCCATCAGCGACCAGGGCCACCGCAGGAACAGAAACACCATCGCTTCCCAGCTGAAGAGCTTGGCATCATGCGGGCGAAAAGCGCCCGTGCCGCGCCAGAAGAAGGCGAACACGATCATGATCAGTGACGCGGGCAGGAAATGCGCCAGAAACGCCGGATAGGATGCATTGACCAGCACATTCCCCCTGAGCAACGCAACCGCCGGGAGCACGAACATCAGCGCCATGAAGCTGGAAAACAGCGGGTACCAGAGCTGCGAAAACAGGAATTGGAACCTCAGCCTCGGGGGCAGCTTCGGCACGTAGTGCCGCGAATATTGCAGCAGAATGGTCATCAGGCTGCGCGACCACTGAAATTCCTGGACGATGAGATCTGCGAAGGTCGTCGGCCCGTCGCCATGGGCGATGGCGTTGACGGCGTGGACGCCGCGCCAGCCGCCGGCATTCATCAGAAGCGTCGTGGAGTGGTCCTCGGCAAGCTCCGGCCCGAGGCCGCCAACCTCGCGCAGGGCTTTCGTGCGCACGGCATAGTGCGAACCGATGCAGAGCGGCGCCCAGCCATTATTATAACCCAGCTGCAGCGCGCCATGGAGGCTCGCCTCGGCATAGAGCCTGCCGCGGGCGGCCCAGCTTTCACCGGCGTTGGCGTCGCAGATGCTCGGAGCCGAAACATATCCAACCGCCGGATCGGCAAAGGGACGCATGATCTCACGGAGATAATCGGGTTGAGGCACATGGTCCGCATCGAACTGCGCGACGAAATCATAACGTTCATAACCGTAATGATCGTAGAAATAGGCGAGATTGCCTTCCTTGCAGCGTGTGCGCCGCGGCCAGGTCTTGCGATGATAGTCGGCGACGCCCTGCCGGGTCGAAACGAAAACCCCGTGCGCGCCGCACCATTTCAGCGTCTGGGCATCCGGCGCTTCATCGGCCAGCCAGACATCGAACTCAAGACCCTTTTGCTCGAGCATGGCAAGCAGCGTCTTTTCCACGACCGCAAAAGGTTCCGAAGGCGCCTTGGTGACGACCATCGCCACCCGGCCGCGCGGCAGCGGCGAACGCCGGTCAACGACCTTCGCGTTCAGAAAGATGAAGATGAAATAGGAGGGCAGAAGCGTGATCCACGCCAGCGTGACCGTGACGACCGTGTAATAGGGCCAGTCGACCACCCGGTCGCGGTCGAGCCACCAGATCCAGAAGTAAGCAAGCGTTACCAGCCAGCCACCGATGCCGAGCAGATAGGCGATACGGTTCCAGCCGGTAAAGACAGGCAGCATCCGCAAGTGGACGGCCCCTGCAGCGGCGCTGGCTTTGGGCACCGAAGGAATGGCGTGTCCCTTCATGACCGCACCTCCAGCCCGAAACCGGGGCCAGCTGTGCGGATGATGGTGTCTATATCGGAGCGCGTGGGAGTGAAACCGAGGGTTTCTTCCGCACGTTTGATATCCGCAAACAGCGCGGGCGGGTCGCCGGCACGCCGGGCGCGGAAATGGACTGGCACCTCCTGCCCCGTGACACGGTGGATGGCGCGAATGATATCCCCCACCGAGGTACCGCGGCCGGACCCCAGATTGACCCGCAGCGTCTCCCCGCCATCTATGAGATATTTGACAGCGGCGACGTGCGCATCGGCAAGATCGCTGACGTGGATGTAATCACGAACGCACGTGCCATCGGTGGTGTCATAATCCGCACCGAAAACGTCCAGTTGCGGCAGCTTGGCAGCGGCAGCCATCAGCGCACGCGGGATCAGATGGGTTTCAGGCTCGTGCCGTTCGTAAAGCTCGCCATCCGGATCGGCTCCCGCCGCATTGAAGTAACGCAATGCCACGAACCGCAGGCCATAGGCAGCGGCATAGTCTTCCAGTGCCATCTCGAAAATCAGCTTGGTTCGCCCGTAAGGGTTGACCGGCATCTGCGCAGTTTCCTCGCGGATCGGCAATTGCGGCGGCACGCCATAGGTTGCGCAGCTGGAAGAAAACACCAGACCGCCGATATTTTCGTCGAGGCAGGCATCCAGCAGCGCCAGGCTCCCAGCAACATTGTTGCGGTAATATTTGCGCGGATCCTCTACGGATTCACCGACATAGGCATTGGCCGCACAGTGGATGACGAAGGATGGCGCGAATTCCCGGAGCGTTGCTCTCAGGAGGCCGTTGTCGAGAATGTCGCCCTCGACAAAGGGACCCCATCGAACCGAATCCGCATGGCCGGTCGAAAGATTGTCGTATGCGATGGGCCTGAAGCCGGATCGTGCAAGCGCCTTGCAGATGTGGCTGCCTATGAAGCCGGCCCCGCCCGTGACGAGGATTGTGCGTGGCATGTCATGCGACCTCCGCCACGGCCTTGCCTGCCAGCATCGCATCGAAATAAGCGATGGTTCTCTCCAGGCCAATTTCAAGCGGTACGCGCGGCTGCCATCTCAGCAACTCGTTTGCCCGTGAGATATCGGGGCGACGCTGCTGGGGGTCGTCGACCGCTGCAGCCAGATGCACGATGCGCGACCGCGAGCCTGTCATGCGGATGACGATATCGGCCAGTTGCCGCACCGGAATTTCCGTGGGGTTACCAAGGTTGATCGGCCCGGTGCAGTCTTTCGACTTCGCCGAGAAGCGCAGGAAGCCGTCGATGAGGTCATCGACATAGCAGAAGGACCGCGTCTGGCTGCCATCGCCGTAAATGGTAATGTCGTCGCCCTTCAGCGCCTGGACGATGAAATTCGAAACGACGCGGCCGTCATCAGGGCGCATACGCGGCCCATAGGTGTTGAAGATACGTCCCACCTTGATGTCGACGCCAAAAGTTCGGTGATAATCGAAAAACAGCGTTTCGGCGCTGCGCTTGCCTTCATCGTAGCAAGCTCGCGGCCCGATTGTATTTACATTGCCGAAATAGGTTTCGGGCTGCGGATTGACATGAGGGTCGCCATAAACCTCCGAGGTCGAAGACTGTACGACGGTTGCACCGCACTTGCGCGCCACCTCAAGCACATTGACCGCGCCAAGCACATTCGTCAGCAGCGTGCCGACAGGGTCGCGCTGATAGTCGGGCGGCGACGCTGGCGAAGCGAAATTGAAGATGAGCGATACATCGATATCATAGGGCTTGCGAACATCGTGCTCCACCAGCGAAAACCGCTTATTTTCCCGCAAATGGGCGACATTTGCCGTGCGCCCGGTGGAAAGATCGTCGAGGCAGATCACCTCGTGGCCGCTGCTCAGCAGGCGCTCGCAAAGATGGGAGCCCAAAAAACCGGCCCCACCATTAACGAGGACACGTTGACCAGGTTTCCATTCCGAATAAATGGTTACGCCATTGTCGTGATCGTTGGGAACGAAATTACGCATGACACACGTCTCCCCATGAGGAATCAGCACGGCTGATCCAACTAGCTTTGATCAAACTTCAGATTGCACGGCATTTTGAATATCACCCTCCGGTTTTTACTTCTTCTGGAGGAATTAATATTCACATTCGAAACTTTTCAACTTCCATGATAGGCATAGCCAAAGACAGGTCAACTCTATTTTATCGAAATATTACAATTGATTACCCTATATTGCTCGAAATAACCCGTCCGTTTAATCCTTTTTAATTATGCCTCTATTATGCCTATCTTATTGAGCATTAGCGCAAGCTTCGCTCAACCCGTCGGGTCTATGTTGGTTTTGTAAGGCTCGGTCCACCGGGAACAAAACCGCCCGGCGAGATGCGACAGACAGTCGGTTTCAGGGGACATAAACCATGAATGAAATGCCTTATTCCCATGGCGGCAAAACACGCCATTTTCGCCTGGCGCTTGTTGCCGCAGCACTCGCAACTTTGACTTTCGCAACGGCATCATGTTCCGTCGTCGAAGACGCTGTTCTGATCAAGGCCGCGTCTGCCGACAGCGCAACCGTCAAGACCCGGGTTGCTCAGTCGAAGGCATCCTACGGCTATCAAAAAACCGGCAACGCGACCGTCACTCTGGTCGCCGATGCCGCAGACACGCCAGCGGTATCACGGCAGCCTTCCTGGGGCTCATCTCCATACATCTGCTCGCCGAGCGGATTCGGGCAGAAATCCCGCTGCTTCCTGAGACCCTGAGCCTCCGGAAAAACCGGGGAACTGGCGTCGGGGCTGATGGTCGCCCTGACGCTCAGTTCTTCCAGCCGCCGGAGACCGTCGCGTCTTCATCTTTACTGAAGAAGCGCGACGCGGCCTCCGTGCGGTTGCGCACGTTCATTTTCTTATAAATATTGCGAACGTGAACCTTGACGGTGTTCTCGGACAGACGAAGCCGATCGGCGATGATCTTGTTTTGCGTACCCTTGCAAAGCAGGTCAAGAATTTGCACCTCGCGCGTCGTTAGCGTCGCCATCTCGCTCTTGGACGCGGCCAAGGCATCGGCGCGGTTGGCGATCACACGGTTGTCCTGCACGCTCTTGGTGCTGACGGAAGAGGTATGGGGCGTAAGCCTGCCGAGAAGAGCTGCCGGAAAATGCTCCCCGCCCTTCATGAGCAAATCCACCGCCGCCATGAACACATCGAGCCTCAGGTTGAGCGGCAGCACGCCATCAATGATACGCATTCCCACCAGCGTCTTCAGCGACTCCTCGAACTTGTCGATTGTTTCCACAACAAGCGCGATCGGGGCATCCGGGTGCTTTTCACGAACATCAGAAAGAACAGCCTGCAGGCGCTCTCCTGCCATACGGTAAGGCAGAACCAACCGCACATCGTTGCCATAATCCTCCTCGACCTCGCCTGACGAGGGAATACTCACCACAGCGAACGATGGGAACTTTTTGCCCAGCGCCTCCATGAGACACTCGGAAAAAAGGTCCGGATCCGCTATCACTAATACTGTACCATTTATAGGAATCCCGGCGGTTTTTTGTTTAGCCGTATAATCTGACGTTCCCATGAACATTGACGCCTCCCTCAAGGGCTTACGCGTTACTATCTTTTGGTTGTACAGTCTCTTGCCCGCAGAGTACCCCTCCTCCCCGTATAGCCAGGGACGATTTTCCGCGTCATGCCATGTCAACTATTATTAATCACCCGTTAATTCAGACACGCTAATACGAAAAGCTGTGTAAATAAATGGCCCAAACGGGTTATTTTTTACAATTGACATACAAAATAGGTTACGACGGGATAGAATCATTCATCCTCGTTCTACCCCTGAAACAAGCACCGCGAAAAAACTTTCCCTTTGGTTTCACTATCTGGAAGAACGAAACTTTAGGTTGATATTCGTTCGCATAGCCCCGAAGCGCAAGATGCGCGGGCTGTGCCATTCTGGGATGAAGACGCCTTCCGGCCAAAATAAACCATGTTTCTGGAAAACCGGATATTGCTGGCTGCGGCTCGAATTTTCAGCGAACTTGAGCGCTGAAAGGCACCCGAAAGACTATACTTTCGCAACAAACGCCGTGGTGTCTAACCCAAATTGATAGCTAGGAAGCAAAATTTTTCTGCGGCACAGTCTGACCGTCGCTGAACGGCGGCTGACGAAAAGATGCTTCCGGTCCTGACGTGTGTTTGAAGACACCGGTCTCTTTTCAAGAAACAAGCAAGTGAAAAAGACGAGGCCATCGCGCTCCCCATCGGAGCGAGGAACGGATTTGTGCGCCGTTTTAACGAGTAGCGCACAAGGGCTGAATGACAAGAGCCCGGCTACGGGCCGATACCAAGCCGCAGATGATGCGTCATGAGTCCATCTGCAAACATCAATCTTCATACTATTCGGGGCAGGCGCGATAAAATCCCATTTGAGATGAGAGGGATTTCGAAAGCTGCTCCGAGCTTTTTCGGAGGAAATCGAAATGGGTTACAAGCCACAGCCTGCTGGCGACGACATCACCAAGATCGGCGCACTTTCCGAGGGTTTTGCTAACACCTCGACCAACGACGCCTATGTCGACGACAGCAATGTCGGTACCGCGAACGGCGAAAACCGCAACAACGATTACAGCGACAACAGCACGGACAACAGCTCGCATGTTGATCTCGACGCTACGGTCGATGTGGCTGTTGGCAACGGTGACAATCGCGACAACGACTACGACTGGAGCTACGAAAGCAAGTCGTACAGCGACAACGACACCATCACCAAGACGACCACCATCAACGACAACGACACCGACTATGACTGGAGCTACAGCTCCAAGTCCTACAGCGACAACGACACCACTGTGCAGACGATTACGGAAACGGATACCAAGACGTTCTCCTACTCCGACAACGACACGTCAGTGGCGACGACGACCACCACCGGCAGCTTCAACTCGTCAGACAGCTACTACACGTCCGATGACGACTTCGGCAACGTTGGGGGTGTCGCGGATGTCGGCAATCTCGGCATCGCCGGCGGGGACCTCACCTTCAACCTGGGTGACGACTTCTCCTTCACTCTTGATGTCGACAACATCCTCAACAGCTCGCTCAATGGCGAAGGCAACGACACCGGCTTCAGCATGGTGCAAGCCAACCACCTGGCGGACCAGGATCAGGCCTGGGACGTCGACATGCAGAACGGTGGCGCTCAAAACCACCTCAGCGCCAATGCCGGCGACGCCTATGGTGCTGAAGGCATGGACGGCAATTGCTGGGACCTCAACGCCGGCGACGACGCAGCAGGTTCGAGCACGGCAGATGCATCGGCAATCCTGGCAAACTCCGGCTTCCATCTGGAACTGGTGCAGGGCGCCAACATGCTCTCCAACGCTGTTGACGTCACGATCACAGGCGGCAACTCCAGCGTTTCGGACGTTGGTGAAGACCACTCCTGATATCCACCCTTGGTGAAACGAACTGCACCGGCACGCGCCGGTGCAGTTTGCGGTTGATCGACCAGGTCAGGCAAATGACACACCGTCCTTGAGACAGGTGCGACAGCCTCTCCCCGTCCCTGCCGCAATGATCAGGGAGGGATCATCAATGCATATCGACAAGATTTCCGACATGATCGCACATTTCATCGGGCTGTTTGACACGGTTATCGATGAAGCGCGTCTCAGAGCCAATCTGACCGAAGGGCACGTTCGTGCCGCTCCGGACAGACTAGCGGCAGATGAAGCAGCGGGGCTGCCCGACAAGAATTATGACGTTCCGCTTCAGGACTACGAACCCGGCGTCAATTACCGGGCCGGCTATTACGATTTCGACTATGTCCGGCCGCACTTCGCGCGCGGCGTCGAACACGACAGCCAGCAACTCGCGAACAATGTTCCCGCTGACATGTCAGCCAGCAATTTCCGCTTCCCCGGCCGCACTTCATTTGAAGAAGAGCGCGAGTTGGTGGTTCACACCGGTCCAGGCTCCGTCATCGGTCATCTTTCCCAGGTCAATATTCTTCAGGACGATGACTATCTGAACATGACGGATGGTCCGAATGTGGCACGCGACACCTCTTTCGTGACGCAACGGACCGTGGAATTCTATAACGAGGCGTCCGTCTTTACGCCGTTTTCCACCTTCCAGCGCGTCGATGGTTACGATGCCCTGCAGGCGCTGGCCAAATCCGCGCACGACTATATCGATCATGCCCGTGAAAACGGCGTGACCTCCCTCGGCACCGGCGCGGATCAGGATTTCGTTCTGGCCGGCCATGATATCAACGGCCTTTACATCAACGGAGAATTGGCCCAGGCCAAGCCGACGCTTGACGACCTCATGCCGGATCGGGGCATCGCCAAGCCCGCCGAGGCGCCTGAAAAAAGCGAGGTTTCACTGCACGAAGACAGCGCTGCCGGGAACAGCCTTGACGTTGCCGCGGGCGCCAATGTCGTCGCCAACATCGCCACGCTGATCAATACCGGCGTCATGACCTCCGTAACGGCTGTCATGGGCGATTATCACCAGATCGACGCGATCACGCAATCCTATGTCTATAGCGACCGGGACGAGATCGACTCTGTCTTCACGCGGTCCGGTGATCAGGCGGCCACCGCCGCCTATAACATCGCCAGTTTCGACCGGACCGTTTTTCCGGGTGCCGAGAAGGATGCGGGCGGCGACGACAATGGCGAACCGCCGACATTTCCCACGGCGTGGCGCGTGAGTGTGCTGGAAGGCGACGTCTCCTTCGTTCACTGGATCGAACAATATCAATTCGTCAGCGACAACGACACGATGACGGTAACGACCTCGGGCGCCAGCGTCAGCCTGCTGACGGGCGGTAATGCGACACTCAACGTCGCCAATTTCCTCGGCATCGGCATGCAGTACGATCTCGTGATCGTCGGCGGTCATGTGCTCGACATGAACATCATCAGCCAGGTCGCCGTGCTTTACGACAATGACTGGGTTCGGGCCAATCCGGATGCCCCTGAGGGTGCCACCGTCCAGTCAAGCAACAACCTGCTCTGGAACGACGCCACAATCCACAATGTCGGCAGCAACGAACGTTTCGAGACGATGCCCGACTACATGAATCAGACAGTGACCGCGATCAACGAGCGCGACCCCAACATGCCGGTCGGCTTGGCCCATGATGCAAATTTCGCCGGTTATCAGGGGCTCAACGTCCTCTACATCACCGGCAATCTCTACGATGTCAGCATCATCAAGCAGGTCAGTGTGCTCGGCGATTCCGACGATGTGACGCAGGCCGCGGCCAGGGTTATCGAGAACAACGAGGATGCGACCGTCCATATCGACACCGGCAGCAACGCCGTCGTCAATCTCGCGCAGATCATCGATTACGACAGCTTCGGATCAACGACATATGTCGCCGGCGGCGTCTATTCCGACGCGATACTCATCCAGGGCGGCATTATCGAAAATGACATGTCGCAACCCCAGCACGGCCAGCTTGCGAACGAGGTCATTGCCTTTCTGCACGACGATCCGGCCACGATCGAAAACGAATCCGATGGCGTCATCAATGCCGGCCATGACCTGTCCTGGTCGAACGCGCATTCCGCCGACGTCATGCAGACGGTGACCGCGTAGCTCTGGCTGGCGGGGCGGCATGCGCCCTGCGAAGTCGAACCGCAGACACCGTGAGAACACCGAGGGGACGGATAAAAATGGATCATATATCAAGAAAAACCATTGCCGATGGGCAATCGCTGGACCTGCCGCTCGATCAGGATGTGGAAGACAGCAAACTGACAGCCGCCTGCATTTCAGCCATCAACGAAGCCGTGGAAAACCTGCGCCATCTCTCCGGTTCAGACCAGGAATCAAGAGTGACATCAGCGCCCACTCAGTCCCCTCCCTCACAGGCTCTTTACCAGCCGCAGATAAAAGCGTCCCAGGCGGAGCAATTGCGGGATATTCCCTCGGCAAAACCGGCACCGCAGCCAGACCGGCCACCCGCCTCCCCATCACAACCGCAGACCAAGGTCGACAGTCCCGACCTGCCTTTCGTCAAGACCATCGACAATAATGTCGGTCCAATTCGTGAAAATGAACGCCGTGCGGCAACGGGTGGTGGCGGCAAAGAGCCAATAGAGAATGGCAACGGAGGTGGTGGTGGCGGCGGTGGAAGCCAGAGTGGCTTTCACAAGCGCAGCGAGCCGATCAACTTCGCCGCAAGCCTTGCCAAAGGCATCGCCGCGGTGCGGCGCAACATGGTGGTGGTGATGCTGTTCACCATCGCCATCAACATCCTGCTGCTCGCCATTCCTCTTTATCTGTTCCAGATTTCCGACCGCGTGCTGACCAGCCGCTCCATGGACACGCTCGTCATGCTGACGGTCGCGGTCCTCGGCGCTGTTCTGTTGCAGGCCTTCATGGATGCCATCCGCCGCTTCATTCTGATGCGCACCGCCGTTGAGCTGGAGGTCCAGCTTGGGGCACCCATTCTATCGGCCGCTGCCCGCGCCTCACTGCACGGCAGCGGCAAGGATTATCAGATCCTCCAGGATCTTCAGCAACTGCGCGGCTTTCTGACATCGGGCACGCTGATTGCGTTTCTCGATGCACCGCTGATGCCGCTCTTCATCGTGGTGGTCTATCTCGTCCATCCACACCTCGGCATCATCATCATGGTCTGCTGCGCCGTCCTTTTTGGCATTGCCTGGCTCAACCAGCGTTTTACCGCACGGCAATTTGCCGAGGCGTCCGGTTATGCCAGCCGCGCCAACTTTCACCTCGACTCCATGTCGCGCAATTCGCAGATCATCAATGCGCTCGCCATGATCCCCGAGGCGGTGAAGATGTGGGGCCGCGAAACCGCAGGCTCCCTCAAGTCGCATGTGGCGGCGCAGGATCGCAACATCATGTTCTCGGGTGTCTCCAAGGCTGCCCGCATGATCACCCAGGTGGCGCTGCTTGGCTGGGGCGCGCATCTGTCGCTGTCTGGTGAGTTGACGGGCGGTATGGTGATCGCCGCTTCGATCATTTCCGGCCGCGCGCTTGCGCCCATCGAAGGCGCGATCGAAGGCTGGCACCAGTTCAACAAATCCGCAGCCTCCTACGGCCGCATCAAGCAGCTTCTCGTCAACTCGCCGCTGAACTTTCCTCGTCTTCGCCTCCCCAATCCCGAAGGGCGGCTCGATGTGGAGCGCATCCTCTTCGTGCCGCCGCCACAGAAAAAGGTGATCTTGAACGGCATTTCCTTTTCGCTGAAAAAAGGCGAGTCCCTGGCAATTATCGGCAACTCCGGCTCCGGCAAGACGACGCTCGGCAAGATGCTCGTGGGCTCAATCTTGCCGACATCCGGCAATGTGCGCCTTGACCTCATGGATCTGCGCAACTGGGACCAGCGGCAGTTCGGCGAAAGCATCGGTTACCTGCCGCAGGACGTGCAGCTTTTTCCTGGCACCATCAAGGCCAATATCTGCCGCATGCGTGACGATGTCGAGGACCGACAGATTTATGAGGCCGCCGTGCTGGCTGACGTCCACGAGCTGATCGCTGGCTTTCCTCAAGGGTACGAAACCGTGGTTGCCGCCGATGGCGCACCGCTCTCCGGTGGCCAGAAGCAGCGCATCGCGCTTGCCCGCGCCTTCTTCGGCGATCCGAAATTCGTTGTGCTTGACGAGCCGAACTCCAATCTGGATACGGCTGGCGAACAGGCTCTGGCAAAAGCACTGCTGCACGCCAAGAAGCAGGGCATTACGACCGTCACCATCACCCAACGTCCGGCGCTTCTGCAATGCGTCGACAAGATCATGGTGCTGAAGGACGGGTCCGTCGCCATGTTCGGTGAAAGGTTGGATGTGCTGAAAGCGCTGTCCGGCAACGGCCGTCCGGGCATCCAGTCCCCGCAGATCGAGGGTTGAGGATCGTCATGTTCAAGAAGAAAAATGCCGTCGCAGAGGTCAAACCGCAGGGTCAGCTGGAATGGTACAGCGAGGTTCCCCGCTCCATTCGCCTGCACAGTTCGATTGGCCTTGCCGTTTTGCTCGCATCCTTTGGCGGCTTTGGCTACTGGGCGGGCACAGCTCCGCTGTCCTCCGCCATCATCGCACAGGGCAGCTTCGTCGCCACGGGCAACAACAAGGTTGTTCAGCATCTGGAAGGCGGCATCATCAAGGAAATGATGGTCAGCGAAGGCGACACGGTGAAGGTCGGCGATGTGCTTCTCACACTCGACAAGACGACCGCCCTTGCCAATGAGCGCATGCTGCAATTGCGCCGTCTGCGCCTCGAAACCATCGTCACCCGACTGCGCGCCGAAGCACAGGGGGAAAAGAACTTCAAGGTTCCCGAGATCGTGATGAAGGAGGCGGGCGATCCCGATATCAAATCCATCATCCAAAGCCAGAACATCGTCTTTCACAGCAAGCTCGTAAAGCTGGAAGAGCAGCTGAACCTCATCAACAAGAACATAAAGTCACTTGAGTTTCGGTATGCAGGGTATGATGGGCAGAAGCAGTCTTTCGACCGGCAGCTGGCGCTTCTCACCCAGGAACGGGATTCCAAGGAGCGACTGGCCAAGGACGGCGTCATTCGCAAGACGGACATGCTGGCGCTCGAGCGCGCAATCGCCGATGCCATGGGCGATATCGCCCGTCTGACGGGGGAGATGAACCAGAGCGAAGCGGAGATCGCCAAATTCAAGCAGGAAGCCATCATCGCCGTCAACGCCAACAAGCAGGCGGCGCTGGATGCTCTTGAGACTGCGGAAGCCGATCTCGACAGCGTGCGCGAACAGGTACGCGGCGCCGCCGAAGTGCTGGAACGCACCGTCATCCGCTCCCCCGTCAACGGCACGGTCGTGCGCGCTTATTACCATACACCCGGCGGCGTCATCACGACGGGCAAGCCGATCATGGAAATCCTGCCGGCGCATGTTCCGCTGATCCTTGAAGCGCAGGTGCTCAGAACCTCCATCGACCAGCTGCATGAAGGCCAGACGGCAGCAATCCGCCTCTCGGCGCTGAACCGCCGCACCACGCCGGTTTTAAACGGCAAGGTCTTCTACGTGTCGGCCGACAGCATCGAAGAAAATGCCGGTCTCCAGGTGAAGGATGTCTACATCGTTCGCGTGCAGATCCCTGACGAAGAAATCGCCAAGGTCCATAATTTCCACCCCGTGCCCGGCATGCCGGCCGATGTCCTGATCCAGACGTCAGAGCGTACCTTCTTCGAATATCTGACAAAGCCGATCGCCGACAGCATGTCGCGCGCCTTCAAGGAAAGATGAATAAATTACAGCAGCGTAGACTGTCTTTCGGTGGTGCGTCGACCTATAATGACCTCCTCGGTGCCGGGCTCGGGAGAAGCAAAATGGCAGTAATGTCGGACGTATTGCTGCTGGTCGGCAGGTTGAATTACGTGTGGACCAACACCGAAAGCCTGATGATCTATCTGATCGTCCATCTCCTGAAAGTGGACAAGGAGGCGGCCATCGTCGTGTTCCTCACCCTCAATACAACACGCGCGCGCATGGACCTGATTGAGCGGCTTGCAAAGCTTCCCGCCTCCGATGCAAAGGATCGCAAGACGATCCTGTCCATCATGGCACGCCTGAAGAAGGAAGCGAAAACGCGCAACAAATATAATCACTGCATTTATTCGTTCGACGAGAAAGGCGAAATCGCCAGCACGCAGCTGATGCGGTTGGTGGAAGATGACAGACAGGTGCGCTACGGCAAGGTGGAAAAGATGGACGAGAAGGAAATCGAACACCTCGAAAAATCCATTGCCGACATCGTTGCGGTCAGTAAGGACCTGTGGAGTTTCATCCACGCCAGCCCGCATGTCTCGGCGGATTATCTCTAGGCTTTCGTCTGTAATCGCATGCCGATCGCCGGATGAAGCTCGCTACCCCGCGCTGCCCTTGCCGGAAGACACAGCTTGCCCGCCGCGAAATAGAGCAGGAATGAGCCGATCTGGTACGGGAAGATGATGTCGATCTCGACGAATGACCGGACGACAAACAGTGCGCAGATCGCAAACAGGATGACGCCCTGCGGATCGCTCCTGCGCATCAGAACCGAGCGAAGATGCCCGAGCAGGGTTCCGTAGAGCACGATCGCAAGCAAAACCATGCCGACGAAGCCGTTTTCGACGACCGTTTCGATATAGGTATTATGGAAATGGAAGCCGCTGCGGCCGGTGATGAAGAAATCATTCCACAGCCTTTCTGCATCCGCAAAACCCACCACCCAGAAACCCTGATACCCGACACCCAGAATTGGATTCTGTTTTGCCGCCTCGATACCCTGCTGCCATAGATAGGTGCGGCCGGTCAGCGTCGAATCCTTGCCGAAAATGCCGAGGATGGCGTCTAGCAGGCCAAACTGCAGGGACGCCACAGCCAAGAGAGCGCCGAGACCGCCGAGCGCAAAAAACGTGATCTTGCGGTTGGCAGGGGACAGCATGCCCATCGGAATGAAGCCGATGATGAGGGCGACTACAGCCGCCGTGGTGATGGCTGATGTCGCAGACTGCGACGCCACCAAACTATAGGCAGACAACAGGCCCGTAACGCCGGCAATCGGCAACCAAATGCCTCGCTGCTTCAGAACCAACACGGAGGATGCGGCGAAGATGACGCCAAGCGACGCATAAAAGCCGAGCTGGTTCTTAGAGGAGAAAGCACCAACGAAACTATAGGTGCCATCAAGCGCGTCGAAGAGATAGATGCCGAAGAGAAGCGAATAAAGCAGCACAAGGGCGATGCCGATGAGCGCACCCCGTGTCATCGTCCGTATGGAAATTACCCGCATGGCGATGAGCGCGCAGACAATATGCGTCATATATTGGATTGAAGCGCGCATGGTCACGGAGACCGCCTCTGACCAGAAGCTCGACAGGACGGTGAGGATGCCGAAAGCGAATATCCATAAGTAGCGCGGATAATTGCCAAGCACCCGCCGGTAATCTACGAGCACAAGCGGCAGCCACAGGCCATAATAGGCCAGAACCGAAACCATCCCGAAGCGCGACGAATAAGCGAAAACGAAGAATGACAGCGCGATGGCCGCCATTCCGTAGATCTCGTTGCGTTCAGGGTCGATCAGGGCCGATTTGGCAATCCGCATGAAGACCTCACTGCATCAGGATTTCAGACGAAACCTTGATGACATCCCCGGGCTGAAGCAAGGCGTTTTCATCCACTTTCAGCTCTTTCGGCGTGCCGTTTTCCTCACGAACGACGACGTAAGAGATGGTTGCGGACTTGCCCGACGGGTCGAAACGGATCGCTTCCGCCGACTGCGCGAGCGCCTCCGACATCAATTCCCGGCTGGTGGTAAGCTGCAGATTGAGCTTGTCGAGTTCGGCTTCCGTGTCCTGCAATTCCTTGGAGCGCTGCGCCACCCAGTCATTGCGCAGGTTGATCTCATCCTGAGTCGCCTTGTTGATATCCTGCTTGGCGCGCAGCGACTGCGTGTCGATATCAAGCAGCGTGGATTCGACCTCGGCCGCGCGCTCTTCCGCGGAAATACGGCGCTGCGACAGTGCCAAACCCTGCTCGTTCAGCCGGTTGACCCGATCGCGGTCCTCGTTGGCAAGCTGAAGCTGGCGGTTCTGGGTTTCGGATTTTTTCTTCAGGGATTCGACCTCGCTCTGCAACAGCGCATGCAGGTCGGTCAGGGCCTTGAGCTGCAGGGTGTAACGCTCGGTTCGGGATTTCATCAGTGCGCTTTCGCTGGCAAGGAGAGTATCGATCTCGGCAATCTTCTCCATCTCGGGCGTCTTCGTGATCGACTGATCGCCCTTGACCTCGGCAATCAAGCGCGCCTGACGCGCCAGCAACCTTGCCCGCTGGTTGTCATAAACGGCGGCATCACCGCGCGCATTGATGAAGTCGCGCGCAAAGCGCTGCCCCGCATCGGACCGTCGCAACCCGCCAGCCAGGCTGACAGCCTTGAGAACGGTGATATTGGGGGCATAGGGGTACTCACCCGGCGTCTGCACGTCACCGCTCAAAAAGATCGGCCGGAACTGCGCGATCTCGACGGAGGCGGAAGGCAGGTTGCGCAGGGCAAACTTGCTTTGAAGCTGGGCGCCGATCTCTTCGCTGACCTCGGAGGGCGTTTTGCCTGCGACGTCGAGTTGACCGATGAAGGGCAACGACAGTGAGCCGGATGGTCCAACGGAATAATCACCGTTGATCACATCCCAGTTGCGGATACTGCCATCCGCCGGTTGCCATTCAGCGACACGGATGCGCAGCTTGTCGGCGGTGCCGAGTTTATATTGGGCGCCGTCCGCAGCCGAGGCGGAAAGCGGCGCGGAAAAGGCAACGGAGGCCGCAAGAAGGAGAGCCACAAACGAGCGATGGGCGGGGCGGCGGGCGGCAGAAAAGCCGTTCATCGGGAAACTCCCTGTTAGCGGATCGCCTTACCGGCGATCAGGCCGTCGCGCGACCCGCGGGCCGCGCCGCAAAAGCGGCCGATACGATTAGCACCAATAACGCACCCAAGGACCGGACTTGGGATCCCGGTCAGGGTGCGTGTCGAAACGAAGATCGATAAAGCCGAACTCAATATCGGTATTCAGTAGCTTCCGCGTGACAGGCACACGGCGGGGATCGTCTTGACGATAATGAACACATCCTGGCGCATGGACCAGTTCTGTACATACTGCGTATCGAAGGCGACGCGGGTCTTGTAGGACACGTCGTTGCGGCCGCTGATCTGCCACAGGCCGGTGAGACCCGGACGGGTGCTCAGGTAATAGGCGGCAGCATTTTCGTAATAGCTGAGTTCCTCATCCACGACAGGACGCGGACCGACGACACTCATTTCCCCACGAATGATGTTCAGGAGCTGCGGCAGTTCGTCGAGCGAGAGCTTGCGCAGAACGGCACCGACGGCCGTAACACGCGGATCGTTCTTGAGTTTTCGGGTCGCACGCCATTCCTCGGCGGCTTCCGGATTGGCGGCAAGATATTGCCGCAGGATCTCATCACCGTTCATCGCCATCGTCCTGAATTTCAGGCAATGGAAATAACGACCATTATGGCCTACACGACGGTGGCCATAAAAGATCGGGCCAGGATCAGACAATTTCACCAGCACTGCGATCAACAGGAATATCGGGCTGAAGATAAGCAGCGCAAGTGCAGCAGACGTCACATCGAAGCTGCGTTTTGCGATGCCTCCGATAGGGAAACTGACATCGAAATCTTCGGAGCTGCTGAGTGTCTGTTCAGCCGATTGGGTCGCGGACTTCATAGAGAGAACTCCATTTATGTTTTGCGATTGGTCGGTGCCCGGAGGCGCGTCTTTCCGTCTTAAGGAGATAACAAGTGTGTGTTCGGAATTTGATGCTAATGGATTTTTTGTAAGGCACATTGGCCATCACCGTCTATGCGATTTCTTGCGCAAGCGGCCGATCAACGTTCGGGCAATATTAACGGTTGCATAAAAAAGAAACAAATGTGTCGACGGCCATGTGTTCAGAGCATGGGTGTCGCCCGAACATGTATTGGATTTTGTGCGGTCAGCGATCTGTTCTTATGTGTTTCTTATGATTTGGCGCGACGGGACAGAAACGATAAGAACAGCCAAGGATCTGGTGAACTATTAAATTTTTTTGCGCCGCAGCAAGATTGTGGCAATGCATATAAAATTTGACATATCGCCCCGCTGTTTTTTGTACGATACCGTGCCTTGAACAAGAAAAAGCGATGGAAAAATCGCTAAAGCGCGGCAAACGCGGCAGAACCGTGGCGAAATACCGCGGTTTCCTCATAGCAGCCGCGCGCTAATCGCATAGCTCAATGCGCTTTTTTTACCGCGGCGGGGCCTCGCGGCCTGCCAGTCGCAGATTTTGGGGCAAAAGTCCGCGGGAATCAGAAGGTCGGAGGCGTGCACGCGCTGATGACTTCGCATGGAACCGGACCGACACAGCGAAAGCGGTGAGGCCTTCGGCTTTCGAAATAATAGGCATCGCCTGGCCCGAGCACGCGCCTTTCCTCATCGACGGTCACCTCCAGCCGCCCGGAGAGGATGATACCGCCCTCTTCGCCATCATGAACCAAAGGCACCTTGCCGGTATCGGCGCCGGGCTGATAACATTCCTTCAGTATTTGCAGGCTTCGGCCGAAGACATTGTCACCTACCTGCCGGAAGGAAATCGGACCCTTGCCGATTTCGACGAGCTCATCCGCCCGGTAGAACGCCTTGCGGCTTGTTTCGGGCTCGAAGGCGAAAAACTCGGCAAGGCCGATCGGTATTCCATCTAGGATGCGCTTCAACGCTCCGACAGATGGGTTGGAGGTGTTGGATTCGATCAGCGAAATGGTTGAATTTGTGACCCCGGCGCGTCTTGCGAGCTCCCTCTGGGAGATATTGTGGCAAAGCCTCAAATGACGCAAACGTCCACCGATATCCACCGACATGCCTGCTCTCCCGTTGCCCTTGTTCGAAATATCGAAAACATGCCTTTAGGCGAAGAGCAATATCAATAGCTTGGGCACGAATAGAAAAGGGCTTGTTCAGTAGCCAAAATAGCTTTCAATCGCGGCCACGAACAGGAGACTATCATGGACAACCCGAGCCGATCCAATTCCACCTCTCTCGACAGCTACTGGATGCCGTTCACTGCCAACCGGCAGTTCAAGGCAAATCCTCGCCTGCTGACGAGCGCCGAAGGCATGTATTACACCAGCAACGACGGCCGTCAGGTTCTGGACGGCACCGCTGGTCTGTGGTGCGTCAATGCCGGCCACGGTCGTCACCAGATAGCATCCGCCGTCAAGCATCAGCTTTCGACGATGGATTATGCGCCTTCTTTCCAGATGGGCCACCCGATCGCCTTTGAATTTGCCGAACGGCTGGCGGAAATCGCGCCCGGGCCGGAAGGGGCGAAACTGGACCGTGTCTTCTACACGGGCTCTGGATCGGAATCCGTCGATACAGCCCTGAAGATCGCCATTGCCTATCAGCGCGCTATCGGACAGGGCACGCGGACGCGTCTCATTGGTCGGGAGCGGGGTTACCACGGCGTCGGTTTTGGCGGCATCTCGGTGGGCGGCCTCGTTAACAACCGTCGCGTCTTCCCGCAGATCCCCGCCGACCATCTGCGACACACCCACGATCTCGCGAAGAACAGCTTCGTCAAAGGTCAACCCGAGCACGGCGCAGAGCTTGCGGACGATCTGGAACGGTTGGTCGCCCTGCATGGGGCCGAAACGATCGCTGCCTGCATCGTTGAGCCCGTGGCCGGCTCGACCGGCGTGCTTGTGCCACCGAAGGGTTACCTCGAACGCCTGCGGGCCATCTGCGACAAGCACGGCATCCTTCTGATTTTCGATGAAGTCATTACCGGTTTCGGCCGCATGGGCTCGACCTTCGCCACGAACTATTTCGGCGTTACCCCCGATATCGTCACCACGGCCAAAGGCCTGACCAATGGCGCGATCCCGATGGGTGCGGTCTTCACCAGCCGCAAGGTGCATGACGCCTTGATGCATGGGCCGGAAAACCAGATCGAGCTTTTCCATGGCTACACCTACTCCGGTCACCCGGTGGCCTGCGCCGCCGGCATCGCTACGCTTGATATCTATCGCGACGAAGGTCTCTTCACCCGCGCTGCCGAACTGCAGGATGCCTGGCATGACGCGATCCATTCGCTGAGGGACCTGCCCAATGTGATCGACATTCGCACCATCGGCTTCATCGCCGGCATCGAGTTGCAGCCACGTGACGGTGCTGCGGGCGCGCGCGCCTATGATGTCTTTGTGGATTGCTTCGAGCGTGGCCTGCTGATCCGCGTGACCGGCGACATCATCGCTCTGTCGCCGCCGCTCATCGCCGAAAAATCCCATTTCGACGATATCGTCTCCATCCTGGGTGAAGCGCTCAAACGGGCGCAGTGAAATTACCGATCACTAATAAAGAAAAGGCTGCAATATATATTGCAGCCTTCAGACCGCTGACAAACCCGTCGATTTTTCGGCGGGTTTTGTTTTTGGGTTGGGTTGAGATTTTTGTTTGGCGTCTGTTTGCTTGGGGGCATGGCGTCAAATTCAGGCTTGA
>Ga0102589_1001334_pt1 | contig 34669 bp, 35 predicted proteins | sample AraplaMF_Col_mLB_FD_76858 | JGI IMG/M metagenome (GOLD analysis project Ga0102589, IMG submission 76858) | Arabidopsis root microbial communities from the University of North Carolina, USA - plate scrape MF_Col_mLB | ecosystem: Host-associated > Plants > Roots > Endosphere | place: USA...
GACTGCTTTCATTCGTTTCACTGCTGGCTTTACTGTTAGGGGGATGCGGTAAAGCCTTTCAATCTACTTTAATTCCGCAAGGTGAAGTAGCAAAAATGCAATATGATTTACTCTTGTTAGCAAGTGCAATTATGGTAGGTGTCGTACTTGTAGTTACTATTATTTTCTTGTATGTAATTGTGCGTTTCCGACAAAAGAAGGGTCAAGAAGATTATATCCCAAAGCAAGTTGAAGGAAATCACAAACTAGAAATTATATGGACAGTCATTCCGATTATTCTTTTGCTGATATTGGCTGTTCCAACTGTTACATATACATTCAAACTTGCTGATGTAAGTGCGATGGAGAAAAAGAATATTGATAAAGACACAATCGTTGTTGATGTAACAGCGAATCTTTATTGGTGGGAATTTTCTTATAAATCAGAAAAGATAGTAACTTCGCAAGACCTAGTTATCCCCACAGGTAAAAAAGTATATTTGAATTTGAAAGGTGCTGACATTAAACATTCGTTTTGGGTCCCATCTTTAGCTGGGAAAATGGATACGAATACGGATAATGTCAATAAAATGTGGTTAAAGGCAGATAAATCAGGAACTTATAATGGTTTTTGTACAGAATTTTGTGGCCCATCACATTCTTTAATGCAATTTAAAGTAAAGGCTCTTGATGAAAGCGAGTACAAAGATTGGATTGCTGATATGAAGAAACTTGATGGTAAGAAGGAAGTTTCTTCTCCAAAAGAACAAGAAGGTCAAGAAATATTCAACAAAAGCTGTATTGGTTGTCATGCAACTGGATCAAATGATAGTAGACCACCTTCTGCACGTATCGCACCAAACCTAGCAAACTTTGCTGATCGCGATATGGTTGCCGGCATTGCTGAAAATAATGAAGAAAACGTAAAAAAATGGTTAAAGGATCCTGAAAATATGAAGCCAGGAAATAAAATGACTGGTAAATATGGCAACTTAACGGACGGTCAAGTAGATGCATTAAATGCATATTTGAAAACGTTAAAAGTTGAGAAGTAAAGAGGGATTATTTGCGAAGGGGAGGTTGAAAACGTGAGTTCTGTAGCAAAAAAACAGGGGATGGGTGCTGTTATATGGGATTATTTGACGACAGTAGACCATAAAAAAATTGCCATTCTCTATTTAATTGCAGGTGGATTGTTTTTTATCATTGGCGGAATAGAGGCATTATTTATCCGTCTTCAATTAGCGATTCCAAACAATGCTTTTCTTGTTGGGGATGCTTATAACCAAGTATTAACGATGCACGGTACAACAATGATTTTCCTCGCAGCTATGCCGCTCGTGTTTGCATTTATGAACGCCGCTGTACCACTTCAAATTGGGGCACGGGATGTGGCGTTTCCATTTTTAAATTCACTTGGATTTTGGTTATTTTTCTTCGGTGGAGTATTTTTAAACTTAAGTTGGTTTTTAGGAGGGGCACCTGATGCAGGGTGGACATCTTATGCATCGTTATCTCTTGCTTCTAAAGGACATGGTGTTGATTTTTATGTACTAGGGTTACAAATATCAGGTATAGGTACACTGATTGGTGGTATTAACTTCCTTGTCACAATTATTAATATGCGTGCACCTGGAATGACATATATGCGTATGCCAATGTTTACATGGACAACATTTGTAACTTCTTCACTTATTTTATTTGCTTTCCCACCATTAACAGTGGGATTGGCACTACTTATGTTAGATCGCTTATTTGGCACAAGTTTCTTTAACCCAGCTTTAGGGGGGAACACGATTATATGGGAACATTTATTCTGGATCTTCGGTCATCCAGAAGTGTATATTCTTATCCTTCCAGCTTTCGGAATATTCTCAGAAATTTTCGCTACATTCTCTAAAAAACGACTATTTGGTTACTCATCTATGGTATTTGCAACGGTGTTAATTGGATTTTTAGGATTTATGGTATGGGCGCATCATATGTTTACAGTTGGTCTTGGACCTGTTGCGAACGCTATTTTCTCAGTTGCAACAATGGCAATTGCAGTTCCGACTGGTATTAAAATATTTAACTGGCTCTTTACAATGTGGGGTGGAAGTATCAGGTTTACAACGCCAATGATGTGGGCTGTTGCTTTTATTCCATCATTTGTAATGGGTGGTGTAACAGGGGTCATGCTTGCCTCGGCTCCAGCTGACTATCAATTCCATGATAACTATTTCGTTGTAGCGCATTTTCACTACGTAATCGTTGGTGGAGTTGTATTTGGACTATTAGCAGGTGCACATTATTATTGGCCACTTATGTTTAACAAAGTATTAAATGAAACCTTGGGGAAAATAACATTTTGGTTGTTCTTTATCGGCTTCCATTTAACATTCTTTATCCAGCATTTCCTTGGTTTAATTGGTATGCCACGTCGCTACTTTACGTATTTACCAGGCCAAGGATTAGAAACGGGGAACTTAATTAGTTCGATTGGTGCTGTATTTATGGGGCTAGGAACGATCGTTCTGTTATTTAATGTTGTGAAAACATCGTTGTCTAAAGAGAAAGCTGGCCGCGATCCGTGGGATGCTCGTACATTAGAATGGACAATGCCTGCACCTACACCAGAATACAATTTTAAACAATTACCATTCGTTCGCGGATTAGATCCGTTCTGGATTGAAAAACGTGAAGGGAATAAAGAAATAACACCAGCAGAGCCTGTTAGTGATATTCATATGCCAAACCCTTCATTTTCACCATTTGTTATATCTCTTGGATTATTTATAGCAGCATTTGGTGCGATGTACATGCAAGGTGGGAAAGATAAGTTTTGGTTATTGGTTGCAATTATTGGACTTATCATTACATTTGGTGCAATGTTCTTACGTTCAGTAATTGATGATCATGGTTATCATATTCATAAAGAAGATTTAGATGATAAGGGGGGCACGGCGTAATGCATGTAGAGGAAAAATTAACAAATGAAACGTTTCCAGCAGAGCCTGAAAAAGCAACCCTTGAGGGGAAAAATAAGTTTGTTGGATTTTGGCTATTTCTTGGAGGCGAAACTGTATTGTTCGCTTCCTTATTTGGCACATATTTAGCGTTAAAAAATTCTACAAACGGTGGCCCCACTTCTCAAGAAATGTTTCAAATGCCACTTGTCTTTATTATGACGATGCTTTTGTTAACAAGTAGTTTAACAAGCGTGTATGCGATGTATCATATGAAGAACTTTAACTTTAAGCAAATGCAGCTTTGGTTACTTGTTACAGTACTATTAGGATTAGGGTTTTTAGGGTTTGAGATTTATGAATTTTATCATTATACACACGAATTCAAACATACGATGAGAAGTAGTGCATTTGGTTCAGCGTTTTATGCGCTTGTTGGAACTCATGGATTACACGTATTGTTCGGATTATTATGGATCTTAACATTAGTTTTTCGGAATGCGAAGCGCGGGCTGAATTTATATAATGCTCCAAAGTTTTACGTTGCATCTATTTACTGGCACTTTATTGATGTAGTTTGGGTGTTTATTTTCACTGTAGTATACTTGATGGGAATGGTGGGATAAACAATGGCGATAAAGCAAACAAATACAAGTAACTCAAAAGTAGATCTTGTTTATCGTAGAAAAAAAAGTGCTGAGGAAATGAGACATCAAGTGATTACATTTGGTCTAATGATTTTCTTAACGATTGTAGCTTTTGTGGCAGTCGCTTATCCGAAAACATTTAGTCCTCTTTTCTCTGTACCATTTATTTTACTATTAGCTGTTGTTCAAGTAATATTTCAATTGTATTATTTCATGCATATGAGTCATAAGGGACATGAAGCAGCAACCTTTTTCTTATATTCTGGATTATTGATAGGGTTGTTAACCATTTTAGCTTTTATGACAATTGTTTGGGTTTAAAAAGTAAAGGATAGGGAGCTTGAAGTTATCTTCGCTCCCTTTTTCCTATGAGGGTAAGGAGTTCATATTGAAAGGGTGGGTGTAAAATGGGCAACTTATGGATATTTGGTTTTCAAGCTTTATGGAGCCCGATCTTTTTACTTTTTATGGTGTCTATCCTTATCTGTTACTTTCTTATTATCGGGCCGTATAGAAATCGGTTCGATAATGCAGAAAAGGTAAATAAAAAGCAAATGTTTTATTTTACGACTGGGATTATCCTGTTGTATCTTGTAAAAGGTGGGCCTATTGATTTACTTGGACATATTGTATTTAGTGCACATATGTTTGAAATGGCAGTGATGTACATCGCTGTACCACCATTATTGTTATTAGGGATTCCAGTTTGGTTATACACATATATTACCTCTTTCCGTTTTATCCAAGTGATATTGATTATGTTTACAAAACCGCTTATTGCTCTGTTTGTATTTAATGGATTATTTTCTATTTATCATTTGCCTGTTGTTTTTGATGCTGTAAAGCAAAATCAAGTTGCTCATCCTATTTTTCTTGCTGTTTTATTTTTTACAGCAATGATGATGTGGTGGCCTATGCTAAATCCATTACCGGAGTATCAAACATTAAGTGAAATAAAGAAAATTGGTTACATGTTTGCGAACGGTGTATTATTGACACCAGCTTGTGCGCTAATCATATTTGCTAGTGAATCGTTGTTTGCTACATATACGGATCCGAGTGCGTGGATGAAAGCGATGGAGCTCTGTGTACCTGCAGGAACATTGAGTGATTTAAACATAACCGGACCAGAATTTTTACATTGGATGCCGATTGTGCAAGATCAACAAACAGGCGGTATCATTATGAAAATTGTCCAGGAAATAGTGTATGGTACAATTATTGGCTATGTGTTTTTTAAATGGGCACGTAAAGAACGTAAAAAAGATGAGGAGCAACTACAGAAAGTGCCTCCTTATTTGCAACCAAAATAAAGAAGGTGTATCACATGGATACACCTTCTTTACTATTCTATAACTGCAAATTCCTTTAGCTTTTTTTCAATATTTTGCAAGAGTTGTTCGCTTTTTTGGATTACGTTTGTAGGGAAAACTTCATTTTCACCATATTCAACGCCATGTGGATAGTAATGTTTTCCTAACAATGGTGGAAGTAATTTAACTTGTGCATGGCGTCCTCCGATTTCCCCTTCTACCGCAAAGCCTTGTATCCGTAAATAATATACATCCTTCAATATTTCAAATTTATAGTCATATGTAACTCGCTCATAGTCCCACTGTCCAGCAAGTACAAAACGTTGATTTTGCATAACTTCCGTGAGCAGTGTAAAATCAATGGTCGCCCCTATAAGTTTTGAATTTGTAAATTGCATGGAATACCTCCTCATCTTTATTTGAAAACCTTTAATTTTATAATAGTATGAATAATGAGAAATCGCAATTCGTATTGAGAGAAAAGGGAGAATCACGGCTTTTTTTATTTAAATATGATATAGTGAAAATAGTGCGGTACACACAAAAGAGAAGACAGGCATTTGTGTATATCTCAATTTTATGTTTGACCAGGAGGTATATTGTTTGAAGAAATTATTACGTATCGTAATGATTACGGTTTTTATTTTAGCTATTGATTTATACGGGAAATTACTCGTTTCGCAATATATATTACAGCCATCTCATTCTAAGCAGGAACATAAGATTGTTAAGAAAAAGAAACAGATAAATGAAGGATTTCCAGAGACAATCTCCCAATTAATAGGAGGGGATTCGGAAAGTTTATTAGCAAAATGGGGTGAGCCAGCTCGAATCGAACCTTCTGCGTATGGTTACGAATGGTGGATTTATAATCAAGATTTATCACAATATGTGCAGTTTGGTGTTGCAGAACATAAAATTGTAACAGCTTATGTTGCTGGTAATAAAGTGGATGTAGTTCCATTTCGTATGGATGAAAAATATGAAGATGTCTATAAAAAAAATCCATTCTCACATGAAATTTCTTTGAAAAAAGGAAGAAACAGCTATCAATTTGAATTATCTGATACTGAAATTGCAGAACAACCACTTGTTTCGATAGAAGAAGATGGTTGGGCGCAGTTATACTTTGACCGATTCACACATAAACTTGTCGGAATTCGGTATATGGATGATGAGACATTGCTTCGACAAAGGCCGTATCAGCTTGTTTATTCTGGAGAGTTAGGGGCGGAGCAGCCAATTACTCCAGAGAAAATGACACAAATAGAACATGGCAATATGCAACAAATTCTAGATTTGACGAATATTATTCGTAGTCGTCATCAACTACCGTTACTAACATGGGATCAACAAACAGCTGAAGTGGCTTTTGGGCATAGCAAGGATATGAAAGAGAATAATTATTTTTCGCATGATTCGCCGGAATTTGGGACTTTAGGAGATCGATTACAACGTGGTCAAGTCGCATTTCAACTTGCAGGTGAAAATATAGCAGCACAGCATACTGATGGGATCGCTGCAGTACAAGGTTGGTTGAATAGTGAAGGACATCGGAAAAACTTGCTAAATGAACAATTTACTGGACTAGGTGTTGGAGTCTTCGATAAATTTTATACTCAAAATTTCATTAGAAAATAGGAAAAGGTGCATGAATCGTTTAAAAATAGGCGAACCATGCGCCTTTTTTTTCTTACAATATAGTAGATACATCTGAAGAGGTGAGGATTATGACAAAAACAAAAGGACCGTTACATCCTTCTGTTCAACAGTTTAAAGAGTTTGTAAACCATCACCCTAAAATGGTTCATGAAGTTCGAAATGGTCAAAAAACATGGCAACAATTTTATGAGGAATGGTATTTACTTGGAGAACAAGATGAAATGTGGAAGGTGTATAAAGCAGATGGAGAAACGATTTCTTCTCCAGCTCAAGAAAACAATGATGAAAAAGCCGTCGATTTGATGGGACAAATGCTTTCTTTTTTAAAAAAATTAGATGCAGAGCAAATGCAGCAACATCTAGCTAATGTAACGAGTGCTATTGGGAGTGTGCAACAGGTTATTCAGCAATTTCAAGGGAATCGTACACAACCTGAGCAAAGAACTTCTGAAAACAATCCATTTTTCTTTCGAAAAGATTAGGAGGAAAGAGGATGAGGGCAGAGCTTATGGAATTTATAAAAGCTGATGAAGATTTAGGGCGTTATATTCGTGAACAGCCCCATTGGTATCGAAAATTATCACGTAATCCGGAGGAAAAGGAGGCATTTGAATTAGCTGCTTTACAGTATTATAAAAAGACAATCCCGGACAAAGTTGCAAAATTTCAAAATCAATTGGCGGTTGCTTCTATTATGATTGACATGTTTCAATATATGAAGCAGCAAAATGCAACGTAATTGGAAGGGAAAACTATGTCCGTCATGCGAAACTTTTGTTACAATAGAAAAGGATTATTGAAAAAAGGAGTTATAGCATGACGGAAATTTGTTTAGTACGACATGGACAAACTGATTGGAATTTTCAAGAGATTATTCAAGGGCGTGAAGACATTCCACTTAATGAAGTTGGGAAAAAGCAAGCAAGTCAAAGTGCAGCTGCGTTGCAATTGGACACATGGGATGTGATTATCAGCAGTCCCTTAATTAGAGCGCAGGAAACAGCTCAGATGATTAGTAACGCTGTTGGAATACATTCTATTCTTCTTGATGAGCGGTTTGTTGAACGGAATTTTGGCGAAGCTTCAGGGAAACCCGTTTCCACAGTTAGAGAGCTGATTGCAGAGGGAAATGTAGAAGGTATGGAGACAGATGAAGAGATTGTAAATCGTTGCTTTTCTGCATTGCAAGATGTTGCGCAAGTACATGCAGGTAAGCGCGTTATTATCGTTGCACATTCACATGCGATAAAAGCAATTTTAAATGCAATCTCCCCTGATGAAATTACATTTAAAACTCCATTGAAAAATGCCTGCATTAGTTATGTAAAAGAGGAAAATGGAAGCTGGGACGTGCTACGATATAATATCGCGGAGCATATTTGCGTATAAGAAATTATGACGGATGATGGTTTTCGGTAATCGGACTTTTTACTTTATATTCAGATGGGATATTCAAATTAGTAGTTCTGTTTTAAATGTGTTATGATGGATACTCGGAGGTGTCTCTCATGATTGTAGCGACGCTTGAAAGCGTAATGATATTAGACGAGGCAGAACAGCTTGCAAAAGCGATTGTCTGTTCAGATATAGCAAAGGGTTATCGAGAATGTTATAAGGCGTTACAGGAAGATTTGGAAGCTCAAACATTAATTAGTCAATTTACAGCAATGAAAGAGCGATATGAAGAAGTGCAACGCTTTGGAAAATATCATCCTGATTATACTTTCGTTTCGAAAAATATGCGAGAATTAAAACGTTCTGTAGATTTGCATGAAAAGATAGCTGCTTTTAAAAAAGCGGAAAATGCTTTGCAAAAACTATTAGATGAAGTCAGTGTAGCGATTGGTTCCGAAGTATCATCTGCTATTAAAGTTCCTACTGGAAATCCGTTTTTTGATGCAGGTGGATGCGGAGGCGGTTGTGGCTCTGGTGGAAGTTGTGGTTGTAAAAAAACGGGGTGATGTGCCCCGTTTTTTAGAATATGGAAGAAAACGTATACAGAATTCGTTTAACAATGTACTATAATTTCACAAATTTCTGATTGATGTTTATAAGATACAAGAATATGAGTATATAAAAGGAGAAGATGGAGAAGATTATGTTCGGGCAACGACAAAGTATGATTGTTTATTTACATTCATTGAAACATGCCAAGATTTTAAGGAAATATGGTAATATTCATTACATATCAAAGCGTTTGAAATATGCAGTTGTATATTGTGATATGGAACAAATAGAGCATATGATACAAAAGCTAAATAAACTTCCTTTTGTGAAAAAAATTGAGCAGTCATATCGCCCATTTCTTAAAACGGAATTTGAAAATTCACGTCCGGATCGCGCGAAAGAATACGACTATAGTTAAAGAGAAAGACCCCCACTATTTTGGTGGGGGTCTTCTCGGTTTTTTCTTTTTAAAGAAAACGTCTCTTTTCTGCAGAACGTATGTTTGTTTTGGTGCATAATGATCTTATCAAATAAAATGAGGTGAGAACAGGTGAAGAAAGCATATTTTTCGAAACGGATCTATAAGGTAGATTTACCGCATGAAATGGTAGATGCATTGGCAGAGACAATCGAAACATGTAATCAGGCGAAGCGCTTTGCGTTTCAAATGATTGTTCGGGAAAAACGTTGGAACCGTAAGATATATACAGATAGTCTTCATCTCGTTCTCAAGCGGAAATTCGGCATCTTTATTCATTAATCCGCGGCTTTTACGATTGGTCGCCGAGGGTTAGGGTATAAAGAAAAAGTAGCTGGGGTGCTTCAGCCTTATATTCCAAAGAAAGATGCACACCACTGGAGCCATTGGCATCAATTAAACAATCGATTGGATATTGGCACGCATCATTTCTATCAGCTATACGATGTAGATCAACCGAAAGAAGTCTTACAAATCGAACGGTTACACTTGTTTGAAAATGAAAAGAAAAAACTAGCAAAATGATTTGCATGATAAAAAAGAGCAATTTGTCCTAGATTTTTACGCTTATTACCAGAGCAGATAACAAGTCTAGGAACTGGATGCATGACAAAGTGTTCTATCCTCGATATAAGAATAAAGTAGTTGTACCTATTTTGTTTGCCTTTCGTCGGAAGATAGAATGGGTCGTCTTACATTGCATACAGACACTACCGAACTCTATATTGTTGTATCCTCTTTGTTGAACGAGAGGAACTGTTTTTGTGAGGACAGAGACAGGAGAATCCCCCACCTTAAGCTCTTGTAGAGGTAGGTGAGGGTAGTTCAATTTAATAAAAATACAATGAGTATAAATTGCTATTGCATTGGAGGAATGAAATGATTCATTCGTAAAATGCCGATAAGGTGATTAAAATATAATTCTTTTTCTGGGAAAATTGTAGAAGGTTTTACAGTAAAAGAAGTAACGTTTTTTTCGATTTGTTCCGCTGTTTCCTCGAATAAAACGATTCGTTTACTTTTTGTACCTTCAAGTATAGGAATCCCTTCGCGGCATATATATAGCGGTTGGAAATTCCCAACCGTTGTAGGTTTAAGAACAACAACAAGTGAGCATACTTTTTTATCATTTTTTAAGGTTTCAAATTGTAACATATGTGATACACGATCTTTATTTGTCTTTGCAATCTCAAGTAATTCATATAAATCGGAGTAGCCTTCTCCTAGTTCAATAAAACGTTGAATCATATTATTTCCTCCTCTTTCTTTTACTGTATCACTTCGTTTTTAAAATGAAAAGCAGACAAAGAAAAAAAACCCTGCAAAGCAGGGCCCTTCTTATACTAGTATGTACTAGTAAGAAGGCAAAGGGAGAGGAGAAACCGGAGGAAGAACTTATGGGGAAACGTAAGTCTTCTCCGCGGTTGGCAACAACATCGAAGGTGATGTTGTTATATTTATTTATGTCCAATCTAAATGAAGATATACATAATGAATTTAAAATTTATCGTAGGCTTTTTATTTTTCTTTTTTTTATTTTATGATAGGATAAAAAAGATAAAGTGAAACTTGCGTTAGTAGAGAGGGATCTGACTCGCCAATAGCGAGATGAATATACATAAGGGATACTGGAAAGTTATCATGTAATGATGACTTTTTTAACGAAATAAATTAGTTTTTCTTTTAATAGATAGCGGATTTGTTTATCCTTTAATGGAAAAACACCCAAAAAACAGTGAGGTTTGATAGCGGTTAACCAAACGAATATGCGTTTGTAATAATCGCTCGATAGATTGAAATAAAGGTAGTGACAGCAAATGAGAGTAGTTTCTGGAAAATGTAAAGGGCATCCGCTTAAGGCTGTGCCAGGTAATACAACGCGACCGACAACAGATAAGGTAAAAGAAGCCATCTTTAATATGATTGGTCCTTATTTCGAAGGAGGAATTGCCCTCGATTTGTTTGGAGGTAGCGGAGGGCTTGGGATTGAAGCGCTTAGCAGAGGGGTTGACAAAGCCATTTTTGTTGATCGGGATAATAAAGCGGTGAAGGTTATTCATCAAAATTTAGAAAGCTGTAGAGTACATGACCAAGCTGAAGTGTATAGAAATGATGCAGAGCGCGCTTTGAAGGCGTTAATTAAACGTGAACTATCATTTGATCTCATACTGCTAGATCCACCATACAAAGATCAAAAAATCATTTCATTAATTAGTGTTATGGACCAACACGGATTATTGAACGAAGATGGATTGATTATGGCAGAACATGGGGATGATGTAGTCTTACCGGAAGCAATAGGGGGACTTGTAAAGGTAAGAGCAGAAAATTATGGTATGACAGCGATTTCTATTTATAAGCATGAAGGTGAGGGGACCGAATGACAAGCATAGCAATTTCTTCAGGGAGTTTTGATCCGATAACTCTTGGGCATTTGGATATTATTAAAAGAGGCGCAAAGGTGTTTGACGAAGTATATGTTGTCGTTTTAAACAATTCTTCCAAGAAACCGTTCTTTTCAGTAGAAGAGCGCCTAGAGCTAATTCGAGAAGCAACAAAAGATATTCCAAACGTAAAAGTTGATTCGCATAGCGGACTGTTAGTTGAATATGCAAAAATGCGTAATGCAAACGCAATTTTACGTGGTTTACGTGCAGTTTCTGATTTTGAATATGAGATGCAAATTACATCGATGAATCGTAAGTTAGACGAAAATATTGAAACCTTTTTTATTATGACAAATAATCAATATTCATTTTTAAGTTCGAGCATTGTGAAGGAAGTGGCTCGTTATGGTGGAAATGTAGCTGGTCTTGTTCCTTCTGTTGTAGAGCACGCTTTAAAAGAAAAGTTTCAAACCCCGTTAAGATGAACGGGGTTTTTCTTTGTTTATTATGCGTAAGAATAATAAAATAACATATAGATATAAACAAAATAGTGTAAAAGTAGGACCGTAGCGAAGCAATATTTCCCAAGTCTTTGCAAGAATAGAAGCATGGTTTGATAAAAAAACAGGGATATCTTGTTGATTTGGTGAAAAAGAATGTAATTTTTCATAAAGTGGTACCCAAAATATAAAAGTGTAAATTGGGGCGAGAATACTTTGGATAATTCTTGCAAAGAAATAGGGTTTAAAGCGAATATCAGTTTCGGCTAAAATACTCGCTACCTGAGCTTGGATAGAAAGGCCGCTAAATGCAAGGATAAAGCTCGTTACCATTGCTTGTTCAAGAATTGTAGTCTGATTGGTTTGGCTGATCATTTGGCTACCTAGTGTCATTTCAAAAAGTCCTGATAGGATGGGAATGCTAAAGTGTGGTGACAGTTGGAAGAATTTTAAAATATGTTGCATAATAAAAGCTAGTGCTGCCGTGAGTTGGAAGACAGTAATCATTTTATTTAAAACGGAGAATAAAATAATAAATCCACCAATCATGAGTAAAGTTTGAATAGAGGAGATAATGGCATCACCAAGTAGTTTTCCAATTGGTCTGTTCTCTTGTAAACGCGTCTCGTGGAGAATTGAAAAAGCGTGTTGTAAGGGACGTTTTTGAATGGATTGTTTTTCTTGTATGTAAGTATTGTTGTTTCCATAAAAACGCATAAGTAATCCGACAGTAAGGTTGCTAACATAATGTGCAGCAGCTAGTATGAAACCTAATTTAGGATTGTTAAAAAAGCCAATAGAAACAGCTCCAAAAATAAATAATGGATTTGAAGAGTTGGTAAATGATACGAGTCGTTCCGCTTCTATTTGCGTTAGCTGATTACTTTTCCGGAGTCTTGCGCTTAATTTGGCGCCCGCAGGGAAGCCGGAGGCCATTCCCATTGCCCAAACAAATCCGCCAATACCAGGCACACGAAAGAGCGGGCGCATAAGCGGTTCTAATATAATACCGATAAACTTTACAACACCTATACTAATTAAAAGCTCCGCAACGATAAAAAAAGGTAGTAGTGAAGGAAAGACAACTTCCCACCATATATTTAATCCGCGAATAGAAGATTGCAAAGCGGCTTGGGGGTGAAGTACGAGAGAAAATGTTAGAAATATCATCGTTATGGTGAGAAAAGCTGTTTTCCATTTTTCATACATTTTAACGTAGCCCCCTTTGTCCCAAAAAACGTTCATTTCAGTATACGTGGATACATGGTGAATTTAGACCATAAGTATGAAAAAGAGGATGAAAAAATTTAAAGGGTGAGAGAAATGAATGAACCAAAAATAGGCTTAGCTCTTGGATCTGGAGGTGCGAAAGGCTTTGCGCATGTCGGGGTGATTAAAGTGTTACGAGAGGCGAATATTCCCATTCATATGATTGCTGGAAGTAGTATGGGGGCGTTAATTGGGACATTTTATGCAGCGAGTTGCAACGTGGAGAGACTCTATCGAATGGCCACATTATTTAAACGAAAATACTATTTGGATTTTACTGTACCGAAAATGGGATTTATTTCTGGAAAACGGGTAAAAGATATGATTAAAATGTTTACATATAATAAAAATTTAGAAGAGTTAGATATCCCAACTGCAGTTGTGGCCACTGACATTTTAAAGGGGGAAAAAGTTGTATTTACAAGCGGTTCTATTGCTGATGCGGTGAGGGCGAGTATTTCTGTGCCAGGAGTGTTTGTACCTGAAAAAATAGATGGTCGTTTATTAGTGGATGGCGGAGTGATTGATCGCATCCCTGTATCCGTTGTTAAAGACTTAGGAGCTGATATTGTAATTGCTGTAGATGTATCTCCTATTAAGGTGAACGGAGAAGTTACATCCATTTATGATGTTATCATGCAGAGTATTGAGATTATGCAGCATGAACTTGTTGTTAATCGGCAAATTGCTTCAGACTTAATGATGCGCCCGGCAGTAGAACAGTTTAGTTCTCGTGCTTTTACCAATATCGAAGACATTATTCGAGTTGGAGAAGAAGAGGCCGAAAAACACATTCAGAAAATTTACTTATTAATTGAGCAGTGGAAGGAGAAAAATAATGTTTAAGCGTTTTCGTTTTATATATGCAATTTTAATTGGCGTTATATTAGCAATGTTGCTTGTCTATGTACGTCTACCATATTATGTAACAAAACCAGGTATGGCAGCGAAATTAGAACCATATGTACAAGTTGATGGTGGGAAGAAAGAGTCAGGTGATTTTATGCTCGTGACCGTTTCGATGGGGCCTGCGAATGTTGTAAATCTAATAGCTGCCCAATTTAATAAATATAATCACATTTCTAAAGCAGAGGAGATTTTGCAAAAAGGTGAGAGTGATGAAGAATATCAATTCCGCCAAGCGTATGCAATGAAAGATTCTCAAAACGCAGCCATTTATAATGCGTATAAGCGAGCAAATCGTTCAGTTTCCTTTCAAAACAAAGGGGTTTTAGTTGCTGGGATTGCGAAAAATATGTCCGCTGAAGGGAAATTAAAACTTGGGGATATAATTGTCGCTGTTGACGGTCAGCCTTTTGAAGCGATAGACCAATTTATTGCATATATGTCAGGTAAAAAAGAAGGGGATGTAGTAAATATTGAGTATATTCGTGGGGGGAAACGTTCTACAGAAAAACTAACGCTAAAACAAATTCCTGATGGCAAGGGACGTGTTGGTATTGGAGTTTCCATTGTTACTGAAAGGGACTTAGTAGTAGATCCAAGGGTGAAAATTGATTCACATGAAATTGGGGGACCATCAGCAGGATTAATGTTTACATTGGAAATCTATAATCAATTGACTGAAGAGGATATGACAAAAGGTCATGAGATTGCTGGAACGGGAACCATTAATGAAAAGGGAGAAGTTGGTCCGATTGGTGGTATTCAACAAAAAGTTGTAGCTGCTAGTGATGCGGGTGCAGAAATATTCTTTGCTCCAAATGAAAAAGGGGCAAAGAAATCGAATTATAAAGAAGCGCTTGAAGCAGCGAAAGATATAAAAACAAAGATGAAAATTGTACCAGTAGATACATTAGATGATGCGCTAGCATATTTAGAAAAAATGTCAGAAAAAAAGTAAACCTCTCGCCCTAGAGAGGTTTTTTTATAAAAAATTATTCGTTGTTTCATCATACCGAATAGGATGCTGAGTTATATCCTTTTGTATACATTTTGTACGTAAAGGTTCTTGTAGCACTGAAAAATAAACAGCATTTGCTTTGCGCTCTATATCTAGAACGGGATGTTGAAATGTTTTCGTATGAGTAAGAAGCGGGAGTCCTAGATTTTTTTTGTGTTTCGAAATATAAGTTTGTCCTTTTTGTGACATACCAAGTAAACGGATATATGGTGCATGTTGCTCTATATGTGCCTTTTCCATTTCTTCTTTTGTTGTATTTGTTAAAATATGTGTACATACCCGTTGTAATCTAGTCCATGTATAACGTTTTGTTTTTAATGCTTCCATGAAAGTAAGAAATGAAGAGGTATTATGTATTTTTGATAAAATACGATGCTCCAATCCTTCCTCTACCTCATATATATGTTGTAAATCCTTGGAAGACATTGTCAAAAGTCTATATTTAAAAAATGGGAAATACTCCTCCCAACAATGCAGTGTATGATACGTTTGTTTATAGCTTTCTAAAAAAGATGCGGTACAATTGGGTACAAATGGATAAATGGTTGTGAATGAATCATTTTCACTAAATAATTGTTTGCGAATGCTAGTCGCACTTGCAATATGGTTATCTTGAAAGGTTTCGTCATGGTAATGAGATGCGAACCTTTCAATGGTATGTGCATGAATGGAACTTTTCTGAGAAAGAATCGCTTCAATGTAATGTAAGCCTAATATATTATTTGGCTGGGACATATCAACAGTATTGACGTCCGATAAGATGTGTGAGAAGGCTTGAGAAGTTGCTTTGGCATAGCTGTTTCCAGCATCCATAAATTGCTGCACAAGTTGATTGAAAGTATCTTTTTCCTTTTTGCGTAAAGAAATGGTATTATAGAAGTTTTGAACCTCTCCATCCTCACTGCCGAAGCAAATTTCAGAAACGCCAAGGGCATCTAAAATAGAAATAGCACCGTTAGCAAATGTTTCGGCTTTTTGTGTTGCGAATGTATAAGGGAGTTCAACAACAAGATCTATACCACCGGCTAGAGCCATCTTGGTTCGGAACCATTTTGATAAGAGAGCTGGTTCACCACGTTGTAAAAATGATCCGCTCATGACAGCGATTGTAATGTCGGACTGTGTTAACTTTTTTGTTTGTTGCACATGATAAGCATGACCGTTATGAAAGGGGTTATATTCAACAATAATACCGCTTGCCTTTATGATAATCTCTCCTTTCGATGTAGCATCTTTTCTAAAAACATGATAATCTATATATTATTTCCTATAATGACTTCATTATAGTGTAAAGAAAAAACATTGACAAATATAAAATGGCTAGCTATAATTTTGTTTGTTGCCTTGAGGTGATATGATATGAAATGGTCCATCCATCAATTAAACAAATTGAGACATAAAGGATTGACATTGGATGAGATGGTAGATGTAAGTGAGCTAAAAGAAGTCGAGAAAGAAATTCGAGAAATTAATCCTGTCCATGTAACAGGTAGAGTTGATTTTGGCTCCAGTAAGTTTACGTTTCATCTACATATAACTGGAAGCATGGTTTTACCATGTTCTCGCTCTTTAGTAGATGTAACATTACCATTTGACATTAAAACAACTGAGGTGTTCCAAACTTCAGAAGAAGAGTATGAAACGGAAGCGGAAATCCATTACTTAGAAGGAGAAGTACTTGACTTACTCCCAATAATCAAGGAAAATATACTTTTGGAGATTCCAATGCAAATTTTCAGTGATGATGTTTCCGGTGGAGCACCAACGCAAGGTCAAGACTGGCAAGTGATTTCGGAAGAAAGCAAAGAAAAGCCTGTTGATCCAAGGTTAGCAGGACTTGCGAAGTTTTTTGACAAATAATCGGAAGACTGGTTCAGGCCTTCATATGAAAATAACTATTTCTTTTAAGGAGGTGGGAAGAATGGCTGTACCTTTTAGAAGAACTTCTAAAACAGTAAAAAGAAAGCGTCGTACGCATTTCAAATTATCAGTACCTGGTATGGTAGAGTGCCCAAGCTGTGGTGAAGCGAAATTAGCTCACCGTGTATGTAAAGCATGCGGTACTTACAAAGGTAAAGAAGTAATCAGCAAGTAATTGTGGAAATAAACGCAGAAGATATTCTTCTGCGTTTATTTTTTTTTGTATTATTCTTTATATGTTGGTATTCTATCTTTTCTAGTAACTGCATATGTTTAATAAAAAATGCATAAGGAGGACTAGAGGAATGGCGACAACAAGACAAGATGCATGGACTGATGATGAAGATTTACTTCTGGCAGAAGTGGTACTCCGGCATATTCGTGAAGGAGGAACCCAGCTTTCCGCATTTAAAGAGGTAGGTAGACATTTATCTCGTACACCTGCAGCATGCGGATTTAGGTGGAATTCTTACGTTAGAAAGCAGTATAAAGAACGTATTGAAGAGGCAAAACAAATTCGTAAGGTAGAGAATTATGTAGTAAGGCAACCAAAAGTGGTGGAGTTTTCTCCTACATCAATTACATTAGACGATGTTATTAACTTCTTACAAAAATATAAAGATGAAAAAGAATTAAAAGAATTACACCAAAAAATTGAATTGTTACAAAAGGAAAAGGAATGGCTTCTTGAGCGTGTATCTGTATATGAAGAAGAGTATCGTACTTTGCTTGATTATATTGATCGAAAAAGAAGTGTGATGGTACTAGAAACAAAAGAAAGAGATACCATTTATGAGCATGAAACATTAGAAAAGGTGAAAAAATAAAAACAGCTGAATAACAGCTGTTTTTATTTTATGCGGATTCTTCATTTGTAACCGCATTCAAATTAGCTTCTGGATGCCAAATGTAAAATTCGCCATCAGTGGTTGATATTTGCCCGAAGTTTAGTTTCTCCCAAAATGCAGCGGATTGAATACGAGCTGTTGTTTTGATTGGAAATTGTAGTTGTTTTGCATAATTAACAAGCATTTGACCAAAACCTTGTTTTTGAAAGTTTGGTAACACTTCAAGTTTAGAGAGTTCTACGTAAGATCCAGTAATCTCAAGATTTGATTCACCATGTCTCCTCATGTACAAGCTCATACGTGCGATAAGGGATCCGCCGTAATAAATGCCGTAAAATGGGGACTCACTATCATTTTCAATAATATTTGCTTGTAACTCTTCAAACATGGAGAGTTCTTGAGCGCCACAGCCCTTAAATTTTTTAAATTCGTCTAACGTTTTATAATTGATGAGCAAGCGCTCAACTTTTGGGAATGTCATTACAACACATCCTTTTCTCGTTTTGTAAAATAAAGAAAAGTATAAATATTTTCAATAATATTATAACTCATTTTTTCATTTTTATGAAGGAAATAGAATATTTCTTTCAGTATTTTTTTTGAGGATTTGCTACACTAGTCGTATGAAGGGAATTTATATATATTTATGAAATGTACTTTTAGTTGTTGAAATATAAATAAGATATACTCAATGTTAGGATGAGTTATAGAGGGGAGGTAATCAGAAGGCTTCTAATTGATTACAGGATATCTTTCTTCTTTGTATTCGTTAGGAGATTCTGAGGGGATAGAGATGAAGATTGGGATTGTTGGTCCGGGAGCTATTGGTCTTCTTTTTGCATTTTATTTAAAAAAGAACAAACAGGATGTTACATTATTTACAAGAACGGTAGAACAAACTGAAAAGTTAATGCAGGAGGGAATAAGCTGTATTCGTAAGGGAAGAAAGGAAACGGTATTTCCAAATGTTACGCCATTAGAGAGTATTGTAGGTGAACAAATGGACTATACGTTTATTGCTGTAAAACAATATCATTTAGCGAATATACTTCCTTTCATAAAAGAACAAAGGCAGATTATCTTTTTGCAAAATGGAATGTCTCATCTGGATATATTACACGAAATAAAGTGTGAAAATGTAGCGGTGGGGATTGTGGAGCATGGGGCAAAAAAAGAAAATGAATACACAGTGCACCATACAGGAGTAGGGGTTACGAAATTTGGAGTAGTAAATGGTGATTGGTCTCAATTTGGGGCACTATTGGATTGTTTTTCCTCAAAGTATTTTTCGGTGCAAGTAGAAGAAGATTGGAAACAAACAATGAGTTATAAACTTGTAATAAATGCCTGCATTAATCCACTAACGGCTTTATTTGGTATACAAAACGGAGAATTACTATCGAATCCTTTTTTTTATAAAGTGATGGAGCAAATATTTCAGGAGGTCATGTTCCTTGTAGGGGAGGAAAAAAAAGAAGAGATGTGGCAATTGGTTTGTCATGTATGTGAAACAACATCCAGTAATACATCCTCTATGTTAGCTGACGTAAAAGAGAATCGGGAAACGGAAATTGATGCTATTATTGGCTATGCGATAGAAGAAGCTAGGAAACAGCGAAAGCAAGTTCCCACACTGCAATTTTTATACAATTCAATAAAGGGATTAGAAGTATAAGAGATATTCTTTGCTTTTACATCAAACATTGACTACAATTTGGATTGGTGAGAGAACAGGATAGGAAAGGAAGAATTATATGGAGATAAAAGAAATCTCTGTTCCACTACAAGGTGTTGTGGCGGACTATATGAAGGGTAGAAAAGAAGTGCAGGCATTCTTCGATTATCCGTTGACAGAAGATGGATTCGGGCGGCGTCTGTATGATTTACGTGATAAGAAGTTTTTCCGTCAAGACTTAGTGGCACATTTATTGGAATATAATACTAATTTACGTGCTGGAGAGCATACTCTTCGGAATATAGAGGCGCTAGCGGATGAAAATACATATGTTGTTGTTGGAGGACAACAAGCAGGACTATTAACAGGACCTCTTTATACTGTGCATAAAATTATTTCGATTTTACAGCTTGCAAAAGAAAAAGAAGCAACTTTAGGAGTTCGTGTAGTTCCTGTTTTTTGGATTGCTGGTGAAGACCACGATATCGATGAAATTAATCATATGTTTGTAACGAAAAATAAAAAAATAAAAAAGACGATTTTCCATGATCGTCATCCAAAAAAGGCAAGTGCATCTGAATTTGATCTTTCAATAGAAGACTGTAGAAAGTGGATTGAAGAAATTTTCAAAACATATCCGGAAACGAATTTTACAAAGGATGTATTACAGTTTGTTGAAGATGCTTTGCAGAATTCTCGTACATATGTAGATTTCTTTGCGCATCTTATTATGAAATTATTTGTAGATTCAGGATTGATTCTCGTTGATTCCCATCATCCAGCGTTAAGAAAGTTAGAAGTTTCTTTTTTTAAACAAATACTAAGTCGATATAAAGAAGTGCAAATGAGTCTTCAAAAACAACAGCAATTAGTAAAGGAACAAGGATATAAACCGATTATTGAAACAAAATCAAATGCAGTGCACATATTTATGCAAATTGATGAAGAGCGTGTGTTGTTAGAAGAAGAGAATGGGAAATTTGTTGGAAAAGATGGTATTTATTCATTTTCGTATGAAGAGTTGATAGCGGAAATGGAAAAAAGTCCGGAACGATTTAGTAATAATGTTGTAACAAGACCACTTATGCAAGAATATATATTTCCGACATTAGCGTTTATTGGAGGGCCTGGTGAAATTGCTTACTGGAGTGAATTGCAGCAAGTATTTCATGTGCTTGGTTTTCAGATGCCTCCTGTTGTTCCAAGACTCACAATTAGTTATATGGAACGCGATATTATAACAGATTTACATGATTTACAATTACAAGAGAGTGATCCATTTGTAAATGACATAGATATGCTACGTGAAGAGTGGCTTTCTAACCAAATAGAAGAACCAATTGACAATCAGTTTATAGAAGCGACAGAGAAAATGATGGATGTTCATACTTCTTTACAACAGTTTGTAAAAAAAATAGACCCAGGATTGCAGCAATTCGCTGAGAAAAATGAGCGGAAAATTAAAGAGCAAATTGAGTTGCTAGAAAGAATGTTAAAGCGAAATGTTGAGAAAAAACATGAAGTAGAGCTGAATAAATTTCGCCGTTTACAATACGCGCTCCGTCCGCTAGGTGCTCCGCAAGAACGGGTATGGAATATATGTTATTATTTAAATCAGTTTGGATTAGATTTTGTTGAACGAGTAATGAAGCAATCGTACTCTTGGAACGGGAACCATCATATTATAAAACTATAAAATCTTGCTCTTAGGAGCAGGATTTTATTTTTTGCACGTGGAATTAACTGTAAAGTGATTTTTTCTGAATTATCTAACAGGACGTTCGAGAGTATGATATTTATAATAAAGCACATGTACATGACAAAATAGAACAAAATGTAAACGTATTATTGTGTTTTTCGACATGTTTTTATTTAATTTCCCGCAAAAAATGATAAAATTTAGTATATAATAAAGTGAAACTGCGATTTGTGGATATTAGATTTCCACTGACGCCAAGTTGGATGTGACATATTTTCGTAGCATTAATTTCCCGACATATTGGGTGGTTTATTAGGAAGAAAAAGAGACATTCAACGTAATTATTTTGCAAAAAGTAGGTGCAACAATGTTTAAACACGTAACAGTTCTTTTAAAAGAAACAGTAGATGGTTTGGATATAAAACCAGGTGGTACATATGTCGATTGTACGCTAGGTGGTGGAGGACATAGTTCCTATTTATTATCCCAGCTAATGGAAGGGGGAAAATTAATTGCATTTGATCAAGATGAAATTGCGATTCAAAATGCAAAAGAAAGATTTTCTTCTTATGGTGATCAATTTATAACAGTGAAGAGTAATTTTCGCTATTTGTCAGAAAAGCTACATGAATTAGGAATAACAGAAGTAGACGGAATTTTATTTGATTTAGGTGTTTCATCCCCACAATTAGATACACCAGAACGTGGTTTTAGCTATCATCATGATGCGCCCTTAGATATGCGGATGGATCAAGATGCCCCATTAACGGCATATGATGTTGTAAACAACTGGTCATATGAACAACTCGTAAGAATCTTTTTCCAATATGGTGAAGAGAAGTTTTCAAAGCAAATTGCAAGGAAAATCGAAGCGTACCGCGAGAATAAGGCGATTGAAACGACAGGAGAGTTAGTAGAGCTAATTAAAGAAGGAATTCCTGCTCCAGCTCGTAGAACGGGTGGACATCCTGCAAAACGAGTGTTCCAAGCGATTCGAATTGCTGTAAATGATGAGTTGAAAGTATTCGAGGAGGCACTGGAATCTGCGATTGAAATGGTTAAGCCAGGTGGAAGAATCAGTGTTATTACGTTCCATTCATTAGAAGATCGTATTTGTAAAACAACATTTAAACGAAATAGTACAACACCACAGCTTCCTCCAGGATTACCAATTATCCCTGATGAGTTTAAGCCGAAACTAAAGCTCATTACAAGAAAACCGATTTTACCTTCTGATGAAGAATTAGAAGAAAATAATCGAGCGCGTTCTGCGAAGTTACGAATCGCTGAAAAACGATAAAAAGGAGAGAGAGGTATGACAAATTTAGCTGTAAAGTATAAACAACAACAAGTGCAAGAACAAGTGCAAGTACAATCTCAAGCTCCGCAGCAAAATGTACAACCAAAAGCGAAAACAAAAATTACAAGAATTGAAAAATTGTTGTATGTGGCTTTTATTGGCTTTTTATTATATGCTTGTGTGGCTTTTATTGGAAATAAAGCAGGCTTGTACCAAGTTGATGCGGAAGCAGCAAAAATAGAGAATGAAATTGTGGAAAAACAAAAAACAAACCAAGAATTACAAGCTGAAGTGGAAAAGTTAAGTCGCTATGAGCGTATCGCAGAAATCGCAAAAAAACACGGGCTAGAAATTAATGCGAATAATGTGAAAGGTTTACATTAATATAGTAGGTGTGAAGAAAATATGAAGATGAATATGAACAAAATTCATACCAATAAAGGAGCAGGTTACTTTATGATATTTTTCCTCCTGCTCTTTTTGCTGTTGTTAGCCCGATTCTTTTATATTCAAGCGACAGGAACAGTACATGGTCAAGACTTAAAGAAACTTGCACAAGACAAGCATAGTAAAAATGGCGTACTTGAAGCGAATCGTGGAACGATTTATGATCAAAATGGACATGTGTTAGCGCAAGATGCGAACTCATACAAGATTGTTGCGAAACTAAAAGGTGAAAAACCTGTAAAAGATAAAGAGGATGCTGCAAAGAAAATTGCAGGTGTACTTGGGACAGGTGAAGATGAAATTTTAGCCACTTTAAACAAAGATAAGAGTCAGGTAGAGTTCGGAGCGCTGGGAAAGAACTTGACGAAAGAGAAGAAAGAGCAACTAGCAAGTCTTAACATACAAGGTATTTCATTTGTTACAGAAAAAGCTAGAGTGTATCCAAATGGGGATTTCGCATCTTACGTGTTAGGTTATGCAAAACCTGATGATAAAGGAATTGCGGAGGGGAAATTTGGATTAGAAGAGAGTTTAGATAAGTATTTACGTGCATCTAATGGAAGTGTAGCATATACAGGAGATCGTAATGGTGTTTCTCTCGATGGTGGAAAGCAAAATGTAAAGCCACCGAAAAATGGAGAAAATGTATATTTAACAATTGATCAACGGATTCAAGGTTTTTTAGAAGATGCGATGAAAGCAGCTGATCAGCACTATGAACCTTCTATGCTAATTGGATTGGTTGCAGATCCGAAAACAGGAAAAATACTAGGAATGTCTAGTCGACCTAGCTATGACCCAAATAAGGGTGATATTCAATACTATCTTAATGATCCAATCGCAAATGCGTATGAGCCGGGGTCTACGATGAAAATTTTCACATTAGCTGCGGCGATTAATGAAGGTGTATATAATGGTCAAGAATATTACCAGTCAGGTACGTATCCAGTTGGAAACCGTAAAATAAAAGATCATAACAATGGTGCAGGTTGGGGATCTATTACATTTGATGAAGGGGTTGAGCGTTCTTCTAACGTTGCATTTGCAATTTTAGGAGATCAAAAACTTGGTCCAGATCGTTTCCGTCAATATATTCACAAATTTGGATTGGATGAAAAGACTGGCATTGATTTACCTAAAGAAGGAAAAAATACAATTGTATTTGACCAGCAGATTCAACAGGTAACAACAGCATTCGGACAAGGCTCTACTGTAACACCGATGCAACTTGTACAAGCTGCAACCGCAATCGCAAATGGTGGGAAAATGATGAAACCTTATACCATCGATCGAATTGTAGATCCACTAACGAATAAAGTGGAATTAGAGCATAAACCAGAAGAAGTGGGGCAACCAGTTACAAAAGAAACAGCAGAACAAGTAAGACAATTATTAGAACGCGTTGTTACCTCACCAAAAGGAACAGGGAATGCGTATAAAATCGATGGATACTCTGTTGGTGGTAAAACAGGAACAGCACAAATTCCGGATGGAAAAGGTGGATATATGACTGGAAAAGAAAACTATATTTTCTCATTCCTTGGTATGGCACCAATGGACGATCCGCAATTAATTGTTTACTTTGCAATTAAGCAGCCGAAATTAAAAGATAATGAATACGGGGCACAACCTCTCGCGGAAATGTTTAAATCTGTAACGAAAAATAGTTTAGAGTATTTGAAAATTAAACCGAATCAAGTGAAAGATTCGAAGAAATATGTGAAAGAGCAACAGGCGGTTGTTCCAGAGGTAACCGGAAAAACAATGGAAGAGGCAAAAACAACATTAGAAAAAGCCAAATTCCGTCCGATTATAGTAGGTGAAGGAAAAGTAAAACAACAGGTACCAAAAGCGACTGAAAAAACATTGAAGGGCGATCGAGTCTTCTTAGTAGGAGATAAACCGTTGATGCCAAATATACAAGGATGGGCACTTCGGGATGTAATGAATTTAGCGAAAACGTTAAATCTTAATTTGAAGCCATCTGGTACAGGATATGTGACAGAACAAAGTGTGGCGGAAGGAACGCCGTTACAAGCAGGTACGGAATTAGCTGTAACACTTGTACCACCGCTTGAGCCACAGCAAGAGGCAGAAAAGCCATAGAATGTTCTAGGTGCATAATGTAAGAAGTCCAAGAGGTTCTATTCGAATAGGTACAAGCATATATTGGAACAAGCTAGGCGTAAAGGAGGCTTGTTCCAATATGCGTGTATCGAATGTAACAGTTAGAAAGCGACTTATTTTTATACTTATATCAGGTATACTCATTTTTACAATTATTGATATTCGTCTTGGATACGTACAGTTTTTTCTTGGGAATATGTTAACAGATCGTGCAAAGGATTCGTGGAGTCGTAATATTACTTTCGAACCTGAACGAGGAAAAATTTTAGATCGAAATGGTGTGGAGCTTGCAACGAATAAAAGTGCACCAACTGTCTTTGTTGTACCAAGGCAAATTGAAAAACCAGCAGAGACTGCAGAGAAGTTAGCTGCAGTTTTAGGTGTGGAAAAAGAGGAAATTTATAAACGGGTTACAAAAAAAGAGTCCATTGTAAGATTGGATAAGGGCGGAAGGAAAATTTCTCATGATAAAGCAAAGGAAGTACGTGCTTTAAGTTTAAAAGGTGTTTATATTGCTGAAGATTCCATTCGGTATTATCCGTTCGGAAAATATTTATCCCATGTACTAGGGTTTGCTGGTAGTGACAATCAGGGGCTTATGGGACTTGAGTCGTATTATGATAAAGAGCTAAATGGTGATAAAGGGCATGTGCGCTTTTTTGCAGATGCGAAAGGGCAAAGGATGCCGAATGTTGGAGATGATTTCAAAAAACCAGAGGCAGGCTTAGATTTAAAATTAACAATCGATTCTCGAATCAATACGATTATAGAGAGAGAAATGAATATCGCAGATTCTACGTATAATCCAGATGGTATGATCGCAATCGCGATGAACCCGAAAAATGGTGAAATTTTAGGAATGTCAAGTCGCCCAAGTTTCGATCCCGCGGATTTTCAGAGTGTTTCACCAGAAGTGTTTAATCGAAACTTGCCTGTATGGAGTACATATGAGCCGGGATCGACTTTTAAAATCATTACACTTGCGGCTGCTTTAAATGAAAAATTAGTAGACTTGGAGAAAGATACGTTTTATGATGATGGAGCAGCTGAAGTTGGAGGCGCTAGGCTACGTTGTTGGAAAGCTGGTGGCCACGGTAGTCAAACGTTTTTAGAAGTTGTTCAAAATTCTTGTAACCCAGGTTTTATTGAGCTTGGGGACCGCCTTGGAAAAGAAAAGTTATTCCAATACATTCGTGATTTTGGTTTTGGACAGAAGACAGGGATTGACTTGCAAGGAGAAGGAAAAGGGATTTTATTCAACTTAGATAAGGTTGGTCCGGTTGAACAGGCGACGACTTCTTTTGGGCAAGGGGTTTCTGTTACACCGATCCAACAAGTTGCTGCGGTAGCGGCAGCTGTAAATGGTGGGACATTATACCAGCCGTATATTGCGAAAGAATTTGTTGATCCATCGAATAATCAAGTTGTAAGAAAGAAAACACCGGTCGAGAAAAGAAAAGTTATTTCCAAGGAAACATCGGAAAAAGTTCGTTATGCGTTAGAAAATGTTGTAGCGAAAGGTTCTGGTAAAGGTGCATATATTGATGGTTATCGTGTTGGTGGAAAAACAGGAACTGCCCAAAAAGTAAAAGACGGAAAATATTTAGATAATAATTATATTGTATCTTTTATTGGGTTTGCTCCAGCAGATGACCCACAAATCGTTGTGTATGTTGCGGTGGATAATCCAAAAGGAGTTACTCAATTTGGTGGTGTTGTTGCTGCGCCAATTGTAGGAAATATTCTTCGTGATGTGCTTCCTGTGATGGGAGTAGAGCCACGCAAGGAGCAGGTTGAAAGGGAATATAAATGGGGCGATACACCTACAATAGAAGTTCCGGATTTAATCGGGATGAAGAAAAAAGATTTGCAAACGCAGCTTGTAGATTTGCAGCTCGATGTAAGTGGTGAGGGAGACAAAGTAATTAAACAATCACCAGAAGCTGGTGCCAAAGTAAAGGAAGGATCAAAAATTAGGATTTACTTTGGTAATTAAAAGTCAGAGATTGTGTTTTGTGATACAATTGGTGGAAGTTGAGTTAATATATAATCTCTGTTTTCATAGAAATTTATTTTCTATGAAAACAGATTATATTGCTCTTGAACATAAAAAATAAAGAATTTATCAGCTGAGGTATTATATGATGCACTGATAAACGAGTCTGATTTTTCGGGCTCTCAGCAAATGCTTCCTTCTTCAAATTTTAGCGAATGAAGGATAGGAAGAATTACTTATTAAGTAAGAGATAAATAAACAATGTAGAGAGGGTTTAGTGAAATGAAGTTGCACACACTTGTATCATGTTTGCATGATTTTCCAGTTGTTCCAAAAGAAAATCCAGAAATTACATCCATTGAAGCAGATTCACGTAAAGTGACAAATGGAAGCTTATTTGTATGTATGAAAGGGTATACGGTTGATAGCCATGATTTTGCTAAGCAAGCAGCCGCGCAAGGTGCGGCTGCTATTGTTGCGGAAAGACCGATTGATGTTGACGTTCCAGTTGTACTTGTGAAAAATACCTATCGTTCTTTAGCGGTTTTAGCTGATTATTTTTACGGACAGCCAACGCATAAATTACACTTGATTGGGATTACAGGTACAAATGGAAAGACAACAACATCGCATATTATGGATGAAATTATGCGGGCACACGGTCATAAAACAGGGCTAATTGGAACAATTAATATGAAAATCGGTGATGAAACATTCGAGGTGAAAAATACAACGCCAGATGCACTGACACTTCAGCAAACGTTTCGCCGTATGGTTGAGCAAAATGTAAATAGCGCAGTAATGGAAGTTTCTTCACATGCATTAAGTCTTGGCCGTGTACACGGTTGTGATTATGATGTAGCTGTATTTACAAATTTAACACAAGATCATTTAGATTATCATAAAACGATGGAAGAATATAAGCATGCAAAAGGCTTGCTTTTTGCTCAGCTTGGTAATAGCTATCATCATAACCGTGAAAAGTACGCTGTGTTAAACAGTGATGATCCAGTAACAGAAGAGTATATGAGAAGTACTGCGGCTACGGTTATTACGTATGGAATTGATACACATAGTGATATTATGGCAAAAGATATTGTGATGACGAGTGGTGGAACAACATTTACCCTTGTTACGCCAAGTGAAAGTGTAAATATTACGATGAAGTTAATTGGAAAGTTTAACGTATACAATGTTTTAGCAGCAATAGCCGCTACTCTTGTGTCTGGTGTAACTTTGCAAACGATTATTCATGTTGTGACGAATTTAACTGGAGTTCCAGGCCGCTTTGAAGTTGTGGACGGGGGACAGGATTATACAGTTATTGTCGATTATGCACATACTCCAGATAGTTTAGAAAATGTGTTAACAACAGCGAAACAATTTGCAAAAGGGAATGTGTATTGTATTGTTGGTTGCGGCGGTGATCGTGATCGGACGAAAAGGCCAATTATGGCTGGTGTCGCTACAGAATATGCAACACACGCAATCTTGACTTCAGATAACCCAAGAAGTGAAGATCCACAAGCGATTTTGGATGATATGTTAGCAGGTGCAAAAGGAAATAATTATGAAGTCATTGTTGATCGAAAAGAAGCGATTTTCCATGGGGTTTCAGAAGCGAAGGCAGAAGATATTATTATCATTGCTGGAAAAGGGCATGAAACGTATCAAATTATTGGCAAAGAAGTACATCATTTTGACGATCGTGAAATTGCGAAAGAGGCAATCACTGAGCGTTTAAACAACAAAGAGTAACAACATGAGAGGGGGACTACATGTGCTTGAACAAGGTTTATTAGTAACGGCTGGGGTAGCTTTCTTAATTTCTGTTGCCCTTTCGCCATTGTTTATTCCAATTTTACGTAGGTTAAAGTTTGGGCAAAGTATTCGTGATGAAGGGCCAAAATCACATCAAAAGAAATCGGGAACACCAACGATGGGTGGTATTGTCATTTATGTGTCTATGATGGTGACAACACTTATCATGGCAATTAAATTTAAACATTTAAATGCGGAAGTATCATTATTATTATTAGTTACATTTGGTTATGGATTGATTGGTTTTTTAGATGACTATATAAAAGTTGTTAAAAAAAGAAATCTTGGTTTAACATCAAAACAAAAATTAATCGGTCAGCTAGTTATTGCAATTGCATTCTTTGTAATTGCAAAAGGGCAGGGATTTGATACACATTTAATGATTCCAGGAACCGAAATTAAATTTGATTTACACTGGGCATATTTTATCCTTGTGCTATTTATGCTTATTGGTGGATCAAATGCAGTCAATTTAACAGATGGTTTAGATGGATTGTTATCAGGAACAGCCGCAATTGCATTTGGAGCATTTGGCATTATTGCAGTTGCTCAAGATCAATATGCCGTAGCTATTTTCTGTATGGCAGTTGTAGGAGCGGTACTTGGATTCTTAGTGTTTAATGCAAATCCAGCTAAAGTGTTTATGGGAGATACAGGTTCCCTTGCTTTAGGTGGTGCAATAGCTGCCGTAGCTATTTTATTAAAGCAAGAATTATTACTTGTTGTAATTGGCGGCGTATTTGTAATGGAAACTTTGTCTGTTATTATTCAAGTTATTTCATTTAAAACGACAGGAAAACGTGTTTTTAAAATGAGTCCACTGCATCATCATTACGAATTATGTGGCTGGTCAGAATGGCGTGTTGTTGTAACATTCTGGTCTGTAGGATTTTTATTGGCAGTATTAGGAATTTATATCGGGGTGTGGATGTAATTGAAAACTGTAACTGACTATCAAAATAAAAATATTCTTGTATTAGGTATTGCAAAAAGTGGCTATGCAGCAGCAACTTTATTAAAAAGCTTAGGTGCAAATGTTATTGTAAATGACGGAAAACCGTTAGCAAATAATGTATTAGCTGCAGAATTGCAAGCAAAAGGAATGGACGTTGTATGCGGTGGTCATCCACTAGAGTTGTTAGAAAGAAATATTTCACTTGTTGTAAAAAATCCAGGGATTCCATATTCCAATCCACTACTGGTTGCAGCGAAAGAAAAACAGATTCCAATTGTGACAGAAGTGGAGCTTGCATATCGTATTTCAGAAGCACCGTTTGTTGGAATTACGGGGTCAAATGGAAAAACAACAACGACAACACTAACGTTTGAAATGTTGAAAGAAGGACAAAAACATCCTGTTATTGCTGGAAACATAGGTACCGTAGCATGTGAAGTCGCGCAAGCAGCGAAAGAAAATGAAGTAGTTGTTACAGAACTTTCATCATTCCAGCTAATGGGAGTGGAAACATTCCAGCCTAAAATTGCAGCATTTTTAAATCTGTTCGAGGCTCACTTAGATTATCATGGTACAAAAAAAGAGTATGGTTTAGCAAAAGCGAATATTTTTAAAAGCCAAACTGAAGCTGATTATAGTGTAATTAATGCTGATGATGTAGATGTAATGGCGTTATCAGCAAATAGTAAAGGACAAAAAGTATTATTTTCGGCTACTAAGGTAATTGAAGATGGTGCATGTATTAAAGACGGTGCTCTTTATTTTAAAGGTGAGAAAATCGTTGAAGTTCAAGATATCGTTTTACCGGGTAAACATAATTTAGAAAATATTCTAGCTGCTATGAGTATTGCTAAATTGCTAGGGGTAGAAAATGAGGCAATTATTGCCGTATTAAAACGCTTTACAGGTGTAAAACATCGTTTAGAATATGTAACAACAATTAATAATCGTAAGTTTTATAATGATTCAAAAGCAACAAACATGTTAGCAACAGAAAAGGCGCTATCAGCATTTACGCAGCCTGTTATTTTGTTAGCAGGTGGGCTTGATCGAGGAAATGAATTCGATGATTTAATTCCATATTTTGAACATGTAAAAGCGATATTAACATATGGACAAACAGCACCTAAGTTAGTAAGGGCAGCTGAAAAAGCAGGGATAGATATTATTGAAAGTGTCGATAATTTAGAAGAGGCTGTAGAAAGAGCGTATTCTCATTCTACAGATGGAGATGTAATTCTTCTTTCGCCAGCTTGTGCAAGCTGGGATCAATTTAAAACATTTGAAGAAAGAGGAGACATTTTTATACAAGCTGTGCATAAACTTATATAAAGTAAACAAAACATCAGTAGGCTAACACCTACTGATGTTTTGTTACATAGAAGAAAAAAGCTTCTTCAAAAAAGGTGGTGCTCATTGCCAATGAAGAAAACGCCTGATTTTATTTTAATTATCGTAACACTTTTGTTGTTAACAATTGGAATGATTATGGTCTACAGTGCAAGTGCTGTCTGGGCTTCCTATAAGATGGGGGATTCATTCTTTTTTGCAAAACGACAGCTATTATTTGCGGTACTTGGTGTAGCTGCCATGTTTTTTATTATGAAAATTGACTACTGGACATGGCGTACTTATTCGAAAGTGATTTTGCTCATTTGTTTTATCCTTCTCATTCTTGTCTTAATCCCTGGAGTTGGACTTGTTCGAGGGGGAGCGCGAAGCTGGATTGGGATTGGAGCATTTTCGATTCAACCGTCAGAATTTATGAAATTTGCGATGATTATTTTTTTAGCTAAATTTTTAGCGGAAAGACAAAAATTGATTACATCTTTTAAAAAGGGGCTACTTCCAGCACTTGGTTTTGTATTTGTTGCATTTGGAATGATTATGTTACAACCAGATCTTGGAACAGGAACAGTAATGGTTGGGACATGTATCATAATGATTTTTGTTTCAGGAGCACGCATTTTTCATTTTGCAATGCTAGGGCTAATAGGAGTAGCGGGATTTGTTGGATTAATTGCATCGGCACCATATCGAATGAAACGTATTACGTCTTATTTGGATCCGTGGTCAGACCCACTTGGGAGTGGATTTCAGATTATTCAATCGTTACTTGCGATTGGCCCCGGTGGTTTGTTTGGGCTAGGACTTGGACAAAGTAGACAAAAATTTCTTTATTTACCCGAGCCGCAAACAGATTTTATTTTTGCGATTTTATCCGAAGAATTAGGTTTTATTGGTGGGTCGTTTGTGTTATTATTATTTAGTCTGTTATTATGGCGTGGGATTCGTATAGCATTAGGAGCGCCTGATTTATATGGTACGTTTTTGGCAGTAGGTATTGTGGCGATGATTGCGATTCAAGTGATGATTAATGTTGGTGTTGTAACAGGACTAATGCCTGTTACAGGAATTACTTTGCCATTTTTAAGTTATGGTGGGTCGAGTTTGACCTTAATGCTAATGGCAGTTGGCGTATTATTGAATATAAGTCGTCATTCTCGCTACTAAACCCTGTTTATAAGACAGGGTTTTTCGTGTGTAGAAAACGGAAAATATATTATAAATATATGAATATATAAAATTGAATTTAGAACAGAGAAGCGGAGGAATTTGTAGTGCGAGTATTAGTTAGTGGTGGTGGCACGGGAGGTCATATATATCCAGCTCTTGCGTTAATTAGAGAAATAAAAAAACTACATCCTGAAGCAAGATTTCTATACATTGGTACGGAAAATGGATTAGAAAGTACAATTGTTCCAAAAGCAGGGATACCATTTCAATCGATTGTCATTAGTGGATTTAAACGGAAAATATCCCTTGATAATGTAAAAACAGTGATGCGTTTTCTAAAAGGTGTACAAGATAGTAAACGATATATTCGTCGCTTCAATCCAGATGTTGTAATTGGTACAGGAGGCTATGTATGTGGTCCAGTCGTTTATGCGGCGGCGAAATTAGGGATTCCTACAATTGTACATGAACAAAATAGTGTACCTGGTGTAACCAATAAATTTTTAAGTCGCTATGTGGATAAGGTAGCTGTTTGTTTTGAAGCGGCATCTGAACATTTTCCAAAGTCGAAAGTTGTCATGACAGGAAATCCGCGTGCATCAGAAGTAATGAACCAAAATGGCATGAAAGGGAAGCGTTCTGTTGGATTATCTCTTTCTAAAAAATCTGTGCTTATTTTTGGTGGAAGTCGCGGGGCAAGACCGATTAATGATGCGTTTGTGGCAGCAATTGAACAATTTGGTAACAAAAATTATGAAGTATTGTATATCACAGGTGAAGTGCATTATGATAAAGTCATGGAGGCTATAAAACAAAAAGGGAATCCGGATAATGTAATCATTAAACCGTTTATTCATAATATGCCAGAGGTACTTACTGGTGTGGATCTTGTCGTTTCACGTGCTGGTGCTACAACATTAGCAGAGTTAACAGCGTTAGGAAAACCAAGTATTTTAATTCCGAGTCCTTATGTGACAAATAATCATCAAGAGAAAAACGCGAGATCTGTTGTCGATAAGGGAGCAGCAAAAATGCTTCTTGAAAAAGATTTAACTGCTGAAGCTCTTCTTCATGATATTGATGAAATTCTATTAAATACACAAACATTACAAAACATGAAACTAGCTGCTACGCAGTTAGGAATTCCGGATGCAGCAAATAAGTTATTTGAAGTGATGAAAAAACTTGTACAAAATAACGTTAGGTGAATGCCCTGCATACTACTGTAATACGGAGATTTAATATGGGGGAGATCATCATGAAACAATTAGCAAAGGAACTTATCGAAGCAGAAGTTGGTAAAGTGTTAGAAAATGAAGCGTTAGCTCGTTATACAACTATGAAAATAGGTGGGCCAGCTGATATTCTAATCGTGCCAAGTAGTGTTGCTGGTGTGGAGAATACTTTAGATCTAGTAAAGAAATATAACACAAAGTGGACAGCAATTGGACGTGGTTCTAATCTTCTAGTATCTGATAAAGGTATTGAAGGTGTTGTAATTCGTTTAGGAGAAGGATTAGATCACTTAGAAGTAGAAGGAACTACTGTACGAGTTGGAGGAGGATATCCTCTTATTAAGTTGTCAACACTACTTAGTCGCCAAGGTCTAGCTGGATTAGAGTTTGCTAGTGGTATCCCAGGAAGTGTCGGTGGAGCAGTATATATGAATGCCGGTGCACATAAATCAGATATGTCAGAAATTTTGATGAGCGCGCGTATTATGTTTGAAGATGGTACAATGAAGTGGTTAACAAAAGAAGAGATGGGATTTTCTTATCGTACTTCTGTTTTACAAACAAAGCGTCCTGGCATTGTAGTAGAAGCAAAATTGCAGTTGAAAGAAGGAAATCGTGAAGAAATAGTTGGTGTAATGCAAAAGAATAAAGACTATCGTCGTGAAACTCAGCCATGGAATCATCCTTGTGCCGGTAGTATATTTAGAAATCCACTACCAAATTTCGCTGGAGATTTAGTCGAAAAGGCAGGTCTACGTGGTCATCAAATTGGCGGTGCGAAAATTTCCGAAATGCATGGAAACTTTATTGTCAATGCAGGATCTGCATCAGCACAAGATGTGCTGGATTTAATTGCATTTGTCAAAAAAACAATTAAAGAAAAATTTGGTGTAGATATGCATACGGAAGTGGAAATTATTGGAAGATAGCTGTTGTTTGTTCCGCTCATTATCATTTATGGTATAATAAGAAGATAAGAACGGCATGCGTAACATGCCGTTCTTTATGTTACATAGGGGGATCGTACATGAAAAATAGTAAAGTGATTAAACTACAAGATCGTGTACCAAAACTA
>Ga0102589_1001335_pt1 | contig 34668 bp, 32 predicted proteins | sample AraplaMF_Col_mLB_FD_76858 | JGI IMG/M metagenome (GOLD analysis project Ga0102589, IMG submission 76858) | Arabidopsis root microbial communities from the University of North Carolina, USA - plate scrape MF_Col_mLB | ecosystem: Host-associated > Plants > Roots > Endosphere | place: USA...
AAGATCTCGTATGCAGACGGCTGAGTATCCCGTCGAATGTTTCGAGCTGGCGCGTAATCTCCGCCTGACCATGTTCAATCAGAAACGCTCGAAACGCCATGGCAACACGTGGAATTCGCACGCCGGGAAGGTTCAGGACATACCAGTCGCGCTCAATCGGGTTGTCCTTGAGTGGCAGCAGCCCGATCAGTCGGAGTGGTGGATGAGAGATCCATCACCGCCAGGCTGGCGAGCGTAAAGCGCCGGTTCAAGTGCATCCAGAACGAAGTCCGTGGTCATCGACCAACTGACCCGCCAGCCGACAATGCGCCGCGCGAACACGTCGATCACGAACGCGACGTACAGCCAACCCTGCCACGTCGAAACGTAGGTGAAGTCCGAAACCCAGAGTTGGTTCGGCCGCTGGGCCCTGAACTGACGGTTGACCCGGTCCGGCGGGCGCACTGCTCTCGCATCTGGAGTCGTCGTGCGAACCCGCTTGCCGCGAATCACGCCGCGCAAACTCTGCTGCTTCATCAACCTCTCGACCGTACAGCGTGCCACCGCGATGCCTTCCCGGTTCATCTGCTTCCAAACCTTGTCGGCTCCGTAGACCTGCATGTTGGCCTGCCAGACTCGCTTGATCTCGGGCAGAAGCCACTCATCGCGTTTGGCTCGCGCAGAGCGCCGCGACGGATCGCGAAGCTGCGCAGCATGGCGCCGACAGCCCGACGGGGCAATCTGCAATACCTTGCAGATCGGCTCGACCCCGAAGGCGTCGCGATGCAGATCGACAAAGGCCTTCAGGACTTCAATCGGCGGTCGAGCTCCGCCTGGGCGAAAAATGCACTCGCCAGCTTCAGGATCTCGTTGGCGCGGCGCAACTCCTTTACCTCGCGCTCCAACGCCTTCAGGCGTTCACGCTCCGACGTGGTCACGCCATCGCGCTCGCCGCTCTCGACTTGCTCTTGTTTGACCCACCCCAGCAGTGTCTGGCTCGTGCAACCGATCATCGGTGCGATGGATTCGACTGCCGCCCACAGCGACGGATGCTCGCTGCGCTGCTCTTGAACCAGGCGTACGGCCCGCTCTCGGACCTCGGGGGAAAACTTGGTTTGCTTGCTCATGGGCTCTATTCTCTCAAAGAGTGGAGCCTCCACTAAACCCGGGGCGGTTCACATTGAGCAACTACAGCGCCTAGCCCTATTGAAGCGCCCCTATTACGCAAGCACATTCTTGACCCCGGCCACATTCGCCCAGCGGCGCACTTGAAGGCGCACTCAAATTGCGCTCGTCGCCATTTTTTGCCCGTGATGTCGAAGTTCCCACGCTGCTGTGCGAGGATCGCACTGCGCGACATCCAAATATCCAGTCAGAAGTGATAGCTGATGGCGCCCTCGTTGTCACTGATCGAGCGATTGGCGACGAGCTTGGCGATGATGGCCTGCACTTCGCGGTCGGCGATGGCGTGTACCTTGAACATGGCTTCGATGTGCTTGGCAAGCTTTACTCGCCTTCTCGGTCTGGCTGCCTTCTGCGAGCGCGCGAGAATCTCGCGCTAGTTCCGCGCTAGGCCTCTTTCTGGCGGCCTTCTCCGCCTTAGATGCTACCGGCTTCACGGCCGATTTCGCCTTGCCTGCCTTCGTGGTCGGCGCAGGCATTGGTTTGGCGCTGGGCTGCTTTACCTCAGATCCCCCTTTGGGACACGGCGGAGTCCGTCGCTGTACTTGCGCTGTGCTCCCGATCCATATCGCCTTTGAACTCGGGCGTATGATCGAGGGGGCGATAAAGGCCCAGCGATTGTGCTCTCTAGGGACAAAGGCTTTGATGAAAAGAGTGAACCCCGAGTCGGCTGCCGATTTGGTTTCCCGAAATGGACTGAGACCGGATCAATCCACGGGAAGTTTTTTATATAGATAAGCGCGCGAGATTCCAAGCTCCTCTGCGACCTTCGACTTATTGCCGCGATGGCGAGTCATCGCGTTGTGAATCATCGATTTCTCCAGCGCGTCGACGGCCTCTTGAATCTTGCACGGGCCAGCAGCAGACATGGATGACGCAATCTCTTGCAGCGCCCCCGCCCAGCCATACTCGTGCATAGGAGGCGCTGGTACCGCTTCGCATATCCGATCATCAGCGGATCGGTAGCCGCTATATGCCGCGGGCGTTTCCGACATCAGGCGAAAGCTGTCAATCGTAATCTCCGGGCCATCGCAGAAGATCGCTGCCTTCTCAACCTCATGCGCCAGTTGCCGTACATTTCCTGGCCATGAATGCTCCCGCAAGAAATCGTAAACCCCTGGACCGACGCCTTTCACCGCGGTACGGTGCCGCTGGGCAAATGCGATCAGGAAGCGCTCAACGAGCAAAGGTATGTCCTCCAGCCGCTCTCGCAGGCTTGGCATGCGGATCGTCACGCCGCTGATGCGGTAATACAAGTCCAGTCGGAATTGGCCGTTGGCGATCATCTCCTGGAAATTGCGATTACTCGCACAGATCAGTCGGAAATCGGAATGGCATACCCGTTGGCCGCCGACGCGCTCAAACATGCCATCCTGAAGAACACGCAACAGCTTGACCTGAATCTCGGGCGGCATGTCGCCCATCTCGTCAAAAAACAGGCTACTGGCGCGAGCCAGCTCGAATTTGCCCCGCCGACCGCCCTTTTCTGCGCCAGTAAAGGAACCTGATTCATAGCCAAACAACTCAGCCTCAACAAGGCTCCCCGGAATTGCTGCGGCGTTCACGATCACCATCCGGTTCTCTCGCCGCGAACTGAGCGCATGAATAGCCTGCGCGGCCAACTCCTTACCGGTCCCGCTCTCGCCGACGATCAGCACAGGAACCTCAAGTGGCGCGACTTTCGCGAGGTCGGACTTCAGCTGTCGCATGGCGTCGCTGGTCCCAACCATCTGCGCAAATTCACGCCTGCCGTCAGCATCGGCAGAAAGTTCCTTGCGATAGAACTCCACCTCCGTGCGCAACCGCGCGACCTCGCGCGAGAGAAGGTGCACGCTTTCCGGCTCTTTGAACATGACCTGGCTTATCGCACCGACTGTGGCTCCCCCCTTCCTGATGGGGAGGCGCGACACGACACGGGTAATCCCGTTGAACTCCCAGAGCTTACCCACCTCGGCCTTTCCGCTAATGGCAACCTCGTGCAGCCGGGAGTTCTGGACGACGTCCGCGACGTAACGGCCGACGGATTTGCCGACCTCCACACCTAGAAGTTTCTCATGTGCCGCAGGCATGAACCGGATCATCCCGTCCCGGTCGACGACAATCATCGACGTGAAGGGATTCTCCAGCAGTTGGTTAAAGATTGCGTCGGCGAAGTCGACGCTTGCCACAAACTCGAAAAGCGGCGACCTGGCATCCAAGCGCTGAAGAAGGAAGACAACTGCCTCTCCCAGTTCGCGATAGGTGACAACGGCAGGCACCTCCGCCTCGATGGCGAACATGCCGCCCCCCTCCCCTCGCTTTTCCTGCAACTGCGCCAGCAGCTTCGCTTGCATTTCGGGATAGTTCGCAACGCCGGATGCAAAAACAACGGCATCGAACCTGCCCACGACAAAAACACCAAAGCCATCTGTCTTCATTGAATTCATGTCAGTTCGCAACCTTGCCTATGTCAACGTCGAATACATTATCAAGTTGCCAAACTGGACGCGCAAGGCTGGATCTAGCCAGCGCGCCTCTACTGTCGCCGCCGGCAGCATGTGCAGTGGTCGGCATCTATTTTCTCTAACACAGGTTACCCCGAGCCCGAACGCTGCTGGTGGCAGTATCAACGCCCTGCCGTCTGGCTGAAAGTCAGCGTCCGCACAGAGGTCACGCGGTGTACTACGCCGCAAGATCTGTGCCATCGAGTACCAGATGGCCAGCCAAGACAGAGGGCCGCAAATTCCTGCGCGGGACAAAGAGAATGTATATTTGGCAGACAATAGAATTGACTGCACCAAAGACAAATGCATGCGCTTTGGACGCAAGCATGCGCCTGCATTGCTGTCCGGCTTGCCGCCACATGAGGCGTTTTCAGCCTCCGCAACGTGGCCGTGATTCGGCAGCATATTCCAGGCTACTGGACTGATTGCTGCAAGCCACGTATCGCAAAGATCACCTTGAATCAGTCAGTACATTGTTCGTCCAATTGCAGGTTTCAACCGCACGGAAGAGCTGAGGCAGCCAGGAACGAATTTTGCAGATGATTGATCAGCTCTGTGCCGAAGCCATCAAAATTTCTAAAGAATCATCGATGAACATTGACCTTGAAACGCCGCCAGGAATTCTGCTGCTGATGCATGACATTCCCGCCGAGATCGACGAAGAGTTCAACCGCTGGTATCCCGACGAGCACTTCTCCGAGCGCCTTGCTTTGCCTGGATTCCAGTCGGTGCGACGCTATCGCGCAGTTGGGGGGCAGCCGACCTACATGGTGGTCTACCGCTGCGACTCGATCATGGATTTTGTGTCGCCTGCGTACCGCCGGGTGCTTGAGAATCCCACGCCTCGAACCAGGGAAATCCTCATACGATTCCAGAACGTGGTACGGGCCGCCTGCCGCGAAACATGGAGGAGCAGCAATGCGATCGGCGGCAGCATGATCGTGGTCCAATGCAAGGCTATCGAGGGCAAAGAGAATATCGCGCGCGACTTCGTAAGAGGGAAGCTAGCCGAGAGCCTCGTGCGCTCGGGAGGCATGGTTTCCATGTCCCTATGTGAATCCGATGCCGAAATCACATCATCATCCAATTCCGACATCGTACGAAGAGCGATGCCGGACCACTATGCTGACTGGGTCATCCTCGTGGAAGGCTATGATCCGGTCCGCCTGTCCTTGGCACTCCATCAGGAAGTGCTTCAGTGCGACAGCCAGCGAGACGGCCTGCTGCTCGGTTCCCTCACCCGCTATGAGTTGATGTGTCTGTACGAGGCCAATGCGGAAACCAAGTAGCCGCGCCAAGGGCAACAGCCACCTGATGAATTACTAGACGGCGTGCGCTCGAGTCAGTCCGGTGCACCGACATCTCTCTCCTGCAAAGCGATACCCGGCTGACACTGTTGCAGAACCTTGCCTCTAGCGGCAAGGAAGAAAGTTTCGCCCAAGCATCGCCGTCGATATCTCGCTTGCCTGCGATCCGGGATGCGGCCTCGCCGCCCGATTGCCCCCGCCCGTATCCGCACCACCTCATGAACTTCCTGGGAGCAGCGATCCCAGCGTGACGCACAAAGGCGAAGACAATGTCGTCATGACCATCGTGCAGCCAATGCGCCGTGCGCTCCCGGCGCAGGCCACTTCCCAGAGTGGTTTGCACAGGCTGTCTGTCTCAATGACATGGGTGTGCGCAGCAACTCCACTGTCTTGCGTCCTTTGCCCGGTAGGCAGCCGGTGCCAACATGGCATGGAGGCAGCAGGCAGGAGCGCCAGACCGGTCATCTCATCGCAGCGCGCCCTCGAGAGCGCGTTCTATGGGAATGCATACGGCCGTGGCATGGTGATTGCGTATCGAAGGCACCGTACGACAAAAACAGGAGATAGCGAATGAAACACAGACTTCGAGGACTGGCATGGGGTGCGATGCTAGTGCTTGGCCCGAGCGCCGCCGGCGTGGCGGCAGCGGGCTCGGACTATCCGGACAAGCCCATTCGCTTGGTGGTCCCATTTCCGCCTGGCGGCATTACCGATCAACTGGCGCGAGATGTCGGCCATGCGCTTGCGAACCGTCTTCACCAGCCAGTGCTCGTGGAGAACCGTCCTGGGGCAGGCGGCAATATCGGCGCGACCACAGTAGCTCGCGCGCCGGGGGATGGCTACACCCTGTTGTTTGGCACCTTCGGCACATTGGCCGTCAACAAGAGCCTCTATGACAAGCCCGGCTATGATGCGCTGAAGGATCTGGCTCCGGTAGGCGCCGTTGCCTATCTGCCGAACGTGCTGCTGGTTCACCCCAGCGTACCGGCAAAAAACGTCGGGGAACTGATCGTGCTGGCCAAGAAATCACCGGGTCGCCTCACCTACGGGTCATTTGGAAATGGCTCGTCGGCACACCTCGCCGGCGAATTGCTGGCACATATGGCTGGTATCGATATCACGCATGTGCCCTACAAAGGTAGTGCCGCCGCAATGACCGATTTGCTCGGCGGGCGTCTGACCATGATGTTCGATAGCATTCCAACAGCGCTGCCAATGGTGCGCGATCGCCGTGCTCGAGCGCTCGCTGTCACGACCGAGGCGCGCTCCGAACAGCTCCCCGACGTGCCGACGGTTGCTTCCACTGTTCCTGACTATGAGTTGACAGCGTGGTTCGGCATTGCGGCACCAGCCGCAACGCCGAAGAGCATAATCGACCGCCTGAATACGGAACTTGTCGCAGCCCTGAAAGAGCCTTCATTCCGCCAGAAACTGAGCAGCCAGGGGGCCGTCGCTTTTGCTTCGACTTCGACTCAGTTTGGCTCCTACATCCACAATCAGTACGAAAAGTGGGATAAGGTGATCAAGACCGCAAACATTCGTCTGGACTGACCGGTCCGGATTTGCCAGAGACGCTTGCCGAAGCGTCCCTGGCGAGAACTACGCAGACTGGTAGGATGGTTGTTCCCTGCATGACCAGCGCGAGGCATGCATCCATGGCTCTTGTAGAGCCCGCTGCCTTTGCCGCCCTGGAAAAGCGGCCAATGACGGATCGGCCAGTATCTGGCCGATCCGTCATCAATCGACAGTTGCGCCGCTTGCCTTGATCAAGTTGGCCCACTTCTCCACTTCCGAGCGGATAAATCGGCCATATTCCTCCGGAGAACTCGGACGCGGCTCGCCCCCATAGCTGCGAATCTTCGCCGTCGTTTCTGGCGAGCTGATTATCTTGACCGCGACCTCATTCAGGCGACGGATGATCGGCCCAGGTGTGGTTGCCGGCGCGACCAGCCCGTACCACGCACGCAGGTCGAAGCCAGGCAGCGTCTCGGCAATGGCGGGAACTTCCGGCAACGCCGGATTCCGCTTGGGTGACGTGACCGCCAGCGCGACCAGCTTGCCCGACTGAATATGCGGCAGGCATGACTGAAAACTGCAGAAGACCATGGGCACCTGATTGCCCAGGGTATCGACCACGGCAGGCCCTTCACCCTTATAGGGAACGTGCGCCATCTGGACACTGCCCATCACCTTGAGAAGCTCCCCGGCCAGGTGCTGCGTGGTTCCGCTACCGCCCGACGCATAGCTGTATTTTCCGGGGTTCGCCTTGAGCAGCTTCATCAGCTCGGGAAGGCTGTGGGCCGGGAAGCTAGGATGAACGGCGAGGATATTTCCGATGAGCGCGTAGTTGGTGATCGGCGCGAAGCTCTTTATGGGGTCATAGCCGAGATTCTTGTACAAGCTCGGATTGCCCGCCAGCGGCCCGTTCGTCGCGAACAGCAACGTGTATCCATCCCCCGCCGATTTCGCGGCGAGTTCCGCACCGATATTGCCTCCCGCACCCGCCCGGTTCTCCACGACCACAGGCTGGCCAAGTGCCGTCGACATACGTAAGGCCAGGTCGCGCGCCATGCTATCCGTAGGCCCGCCTGCGGAGAACGGCACGATCACGCGGATCGGCTTTGACGGATAGGTTTCGGCATGCGCCCCGCCGGCTGTGCAAGCAACCGCGGCGACTACGCCCAGTGAACAAAACACACCTTCTTTCATTGCAATGCTCCTCTCACCCATTGTTGTACTCGTGGACGACAGCCATCCGACTCCTGCCAGCTACAGGTCCATCTGCTTGGCGATGATCGTGCGCATGATCTCGCTCGTACCGCCGCCGATCGGGCCCACGCGGGCATCGCGGAAGTACATCTGCATCTCGTGCTCCATCATGTAGCCAGCACCGCCCATAATCTGGATGCCCATGTCCGCACACTTGCAGTTGTTCTCCGTCGCAACAACCTTGGCAATGGCGGTTTCGACTGTCGGCTGCAAGCCGGCATCAAGCATGTCCGCCACACGGTATGTCAGCACGCGTGTTGTTTCCGCCATGATCTGCAGGTCTGCGAACTTGTGGGAGATAGCCTGGTAGGCCGTGATCGGACGACCAAACTGCCGCCGTTCGCTGGCGTAACCCTTGGCGTAGTCGATGATCTTCTGAATGTTTCCGCTAGCGGCAGCGGAGAGACAGAGGCGCTCCAGGTTCAGGCCGCGCATCAGGCTGTCCCACCCTCCGTTCCTGGTGCCCAACATGCGCGATGCTGGGACCCGGACATTGTCGAAGAAGACTTCGTTGGTATGGATCATGCGACGACCCAAGGCCTTGATCGGCCGAATGGTCAGGCCCGGCGAACGAGCATCCACGACGAACAGGGTGATGCCATGCCGGCCCGCCTCCCGGTCAGTCTTGGTTGCCACCACCAGTTGGTGGGCAACATGCGCGCATGTAATGAAGACCTTCTGACCGTTGATGATGTAATCACCGCCATCCGGAACCGCAGAGGTCCGGATAGCACTGACGTCCGATCCGGCCTCAGGCTCGGTGAGGCATAGCGCCATGCGCGTCTTGCCGCTGATGATCCCTGGAAGAATCTCATCCTTGACGGCGTCCGACGCGCCGTGAGTAATCTGCATCCCACCGTACACCACCGTGGCGAGATAGGCGGAGGCCATCTGCGCATTGTGGTACGCAACGGCTTCCACGAAGATTGCCAGGTCTTTGAAGGAGCCCCCGGCGCCGCCATACCGGGCATCGTAAGGCAACCCCATCCAACCGGCGCGGGCGAGTGCGTCGTATGCATCCAGCGGAAACTCGCTGGCCTCGTCGAGCGCTTTGATTTTTTCGCGCGGCAGAATGTTTGCCAGCAACTCCAGGACGCTGTCGCGAATCAGGCGCTGCGATTCCGTCAGTTGGTAGTCATTCTGGAGGCTCATACCGCGCGCCTCCGATACAGCAACGTCGCCTCCATCTGTTGCACCACCGAGCCATCCTGTTTCACGCACCGACGCTCGAACGTAATCACCCCCCGATCTGGCTTACTGGAAGGCTTCTTCCCGATCACCTTGGATACCATATGAATGGTATCGCCATGCTTGACTGGGCCCAGCATCCTCCACACATTGATCTCCAGCAGCGCGAGAAGGGTGCCGTCGTTGATGCCGCTCGCGTATTGCAGCCCGCCCATGATCGAGTAGATCAGGGGCCCGTGCGCCACCGGCTCTCCGAATGCCGTAGTCTTGCAGTACTCGAAATTGGTATGCACTTCATTGAAATCGCCCGACAGGCACGCGAAATTGACAATATCAGTCGTGGTGACTGTGCGGGCGCCGGTGCGAAACTCTTGCCCGATCTCGAAGTCATCGAAATGGCGACCCCGCACGCTGGTTTGGTTGGTAGTGTTTTGCATAGCTAACTCTGGCTGGTTTGGGTCTAGGTAAGGTCTTTGGTCAGGATTGCCGTGCAATGAGAAGAGAGGATGCCGCCCTCGCTGTGGACCAGCGCCACTTCTGCGCCTTCCACCTGCCTTCGTCCGAGTCCTCCGCGGAGTTGGCGCACCGCCTCAACAATCCCAAACAGCCCGCCGGCGGCCCCGGCGTGGGCGTGCGACAGCATTCCCCCGTGGGTGTTCACCGGGAGCTGACCGCCCAGCGCCGCGTGCCCATCGGCATAGAATGCCCCCCCTTCGCCACGCCCGCAGAAGCCAAGTTCTTCGAGTTCCAGGATCGGCACAATCGAGAAGCAGTCGTACAGCTCGGCCACATCGATATCAGCCGGCGTCATGCCAGCCATCCGATAGGCCGTGTCACCGCTATGTTTTGCGCCAAATTCCGTGAGGCTATCCGCACAGATCAGGTGTTCGTGCGTATGGAATTCACCGATCCCGGCGAGGTATGCCGGCTTGCTCTTCAGGTCCTTGGCACGCTCGGCCGAGGTGACAATGAACGCGCCCCCCGCGTCCGAGATCAGGCAGCAATCGAGCATGTTGAAGGGATCCGCGATTGGCTTGGACTCCAGCACTTCGGCCATCGTGAGCGGCGCCTTCATATGCGCGTTCGGATGCAGCAATGCGTGCCTGCGGCTGGTGACGGGCACCATTGCCAGCTGTTCGCGCGTCGTGCCAAACTCCTCCATATGCCGGCGCGCAATCATCGCGTACATGGCGGGAATTGAGGCACCGTACGGTACCTCGAAGTACGGATGGCCGACCGCTGTCAGAGAAGCTACTGCGTGATCCCGCGACTGCCCGGTGGCGCGGTTTTCGCCTGCACAGACGAGCACGGTGTCGCATTGTCCCGCAGCGATCGCCTCGGCCGCGTGCTTCAGCATCACGGCAGGCGAAGCACCGCCTGTAATCAACGACGCGCAGTATCGTGGCTTCAGGCCGAGATACTCGGTCAATACCGACCCCAGCATGAAGTAGGGTTCCGTGAAGGAATACGCGGTGAGCAGCCCATCGATGTCCGACACTTTCAGGCCTGCATCATCCAGTGCGCGCCGTGCCGCCTGGGCATTGAGGCCGAGCCCGGTCATGTGCGGCACCTTGCCGATCTCAGACTCGCCCACGCCGACAATTGCAACCTTGTTGCGGAGGGTCTCCGTCATAGCCCGATCTCCCTGGCAATCAGCGAGCGCTGCACCTGAGACGTGCCGCCACCAACGGTAGCGTTTCGCGCATCGCGCCAATGGCGCTGCATGTCATGATCGGTGGTATAGGCATGCCCGCCAAGAATCTGCATGCCCATCGTTGTGACACGCCCCAGCATCTCGGAGACGAACAGCTTGGCCATGCTGGCTTCCTTGGCGCAGGGCAGCTTCTGGTCGTAGCGCCAGGCTGCCATGGCTGTCATCCAACGCGCGGCTTCGAGCTCGGTCGCCATATCGGCAAGCATGTGCGCGATGGATTGAAAACTGCCGATCGGCTGCCCGAACTGCTCCCGCTCGCGCGCATAGGCTACGGCGTCATTCACGGCACTGGTGGCGCTGCCCAGATAGTTCGCGGCCAGAGTAATCCGCTCCCGCTCCAGATGGCGCGTGACGTACTTCCATCCCTGATTGACTTCGCCAATGAGGTAGCGCTGAGGCACGCGCACCTCATCGAAGAAGATCTCATTCAACCCGACAATCTTCCGGCCAACCGTGTCGAGTCGCCGGATCGTGAGATTCGTTGCATCGTTCGGCACGAGGAACAGGGAAATGCCGCGATGCTTGGGGGCCGAAGAATCCGTGCGGGCCGCGACGATGATCTTGTTGTCTTTCGCGTCCGAACCGCTGGAGAACAGCTTCTGGCCGGTCAGTACCCAATCATCGCCATCCTTCCTGGCTCGCGTCTGCAAGGAAGCCGCGTCCGAGCCCGAGTTGGGTTCAGTCAGGCTGAAGGACAGCTTCACGTCGCCAGAGACCACCCGCGGTAGGATCTCCTGCTTCAGTTCTTCACTGGCGAAATCCGCCAGGATCATGCTGCCCCAAGAGATCAATGCAAGGCGCGTTGCAAAATCGACGCTCGGCCGCGCGAGCTCTTCATAGACGATGGCGCAATCCGACATGGGGCTGCCCAGTCCGCCATAGGCTTCCGGGACCATCATGGCGGGATAGCCAGCCTCTGCCATTGCCCGATGCACGGTTTCCGGGAGCTCCCCGTCCCGATCCCAGCGGCGCACATCATTCAGCGGGCAATTCTTGGCGACAAAGCGCGCAACGGACTCGCGCAGGATCTTCTGTTCGGTAGTGGACTCAAAGTTCATGTCGTTTCAGACCTTGCGTTGAAATTGAGGGAGCTTGGCGCCGTCTTCGCATTCTTCGAAGCAGACTGCTACGGCATCACCGATGCGGGTTTCCATGGCATCGTCGCCCACAATGTTGGACATCATGCGCGGCCCCTCTTCCAGATCGATCAGGGCCAGCACATAAGGCGTACGCGCGGCAAAGGCCGCCAGAGAAGCGCGCCGCACAATACTGAAGCTGTGCACCTTGCCGCGCCCGGTTGCCTCCTCCCAGGCCAGATCATCAGACCAGCAGGCCGGGCATTGATGACGCGGCATGAAGAAGGTGTGGCCACAACTGCGACAGCGCGGCAGGACGAGCTTGCCTTCGCGGGCAGCATTCCAGTACGGCGCGGAATCGGCGTTGACAAGAGGGGCTGAAAGCAGGGCTTGTTTCATTTTCCGACCTCCTGTGCGCGCAGTGCAGCGCCCGCGAAGTCCGCCGGACGCTTCTCCAGCATCGCGGACAGCCCCTCCCGGAACTCCGGATTGGACATCGCCAGCGCCTGCCCGAAGCCTTCAAAGGCAAACATTTCCTGCATGCCGGTCTCGAACGTGCGCGACATCAACGACTTGGCCAGCCCCATCACCTCCGCAGGGCCATCCGCCAGCCGCTTAGCCTCTGCCAGCCCTTCGTCATAGAGCCGGTCATCCGGCACCACGCGTGATACCAGCCCAAGCTGCTGAGCCTGTTGCGCGGTAAACGTGCCGCCGCTGAAGAGAAAATTCTTGGCCTGTGCCATGCCGATCAGGCGCGGCAGCAAATGCATCATCCCCAGATCCGGTACAACGCCAAGCCGGAAGAACCCCGCCATCAGCTTCGCGCTTTCACCGGCAATCATCACATCGCCGGCCAGGGCAATCGCCATGCCACCGCCAACGGCAGCTCCATGGATTGCGACCACGACCGGCTTCTCCAGCGTAAGCAGCGGCAGGAGCCATTGGTTCAGTCCGCGGAACCGTCGCAGCACGGGCCAGGGATCACAGGCATCCTTGAGCATGCTCAGGTCGCCGCCAGAGCAGAATGTCGGCCCTTCAGCGCTGAGCAGCACCGCGCGCACCTCTCGATCCGCCGATGCCTGTGCTACTGCGTTTCCGAGTTGGTCTCGCAATTCATCGGTCAGCGAATTGCGGGTCGCGGGATTCGCGAGCCGGATGCTCAGGACGGCTCCGAGGCGCTCGGTCTTTACAATTACTTGCTTCATGTAGTCCCCTCGTTGCAGGAAATCAATGGCAGATCAGGCAGCGACATACTTAAGCCAGCGTCCCCCATCCACGATGAGGTTCTCGCCAGTGACGTAGGTGCTGAGGTCAGAACCCAGGAAGACCGCGGCGTTGGCGACGTCAGCACGCTGTCCGAAGCGGCCCAGGGCAACGCGCTTGCGTTCAAGCTCGGCTTTGCCTGTCTCCTCATACATGCGCTGCACGCCTTCGGTATCACCAATGGGACCAGGAGAAATGGTATTGACGCGGATGCCGTCTCCGCCCCACTCAACTGCCAGGGTGCGGCTCAGCGAGAGAATGCCCCCCTTTGCCGCCGCGGCATGGGCCGCATTCGGCCAGCCCGTGACACCATTCATCGTGATGATGCTGATGATTGAGCCACCGAACCGTGATGCCTTGAGCGCTTCATGGGCGGCACGGCAGCAATAGAACGTGCCATTCAGATCGATATCGATCACCGTACGCCAACCATTGGGAGACAGGTCAGCAGTCGCGCACGGAAAATTGCCGGCTGCATTGTTAACAAGAATATCCAGCGCCCCATACCGCTCCGTGGTGAACGCGATAGCGGCCGCTACGTCGTCCGGATCGCGCACGTCCATGCGGTACGCCGCAGCCTTCCCACCGGCATCAGACAACGCATCCACCGCAGCATCCAGTCTTTCCTGGTTACGGCTAGCTAACACCACAGAAGCGCCGAGCCTGGTGTACTGCGTTGCTATCTCCAGCCCGATCCCAGTCGCGCCGCCAGTGATGAACGCCACGCGGCCATTAAGTGTGTTTGTTGCGTACATCAGTTCTCCTCCTTGATTTTGCGTTGCGCCCGCGCAGCCGCGAGCGCACGGTGATGTCCGGGCATAGCAGTCGCCAGTGCGAAGGCGTCCGCCTCGTGACCCAGCGCAGCTTCCATCGGTTGAGTCCAGGTCTGGCGGCTGACTGACTTGGTCAGCATCAACGCCTCGTGGGGTAGCGCTAGCAGTTGTGCCGCCAATTTGCGGCTCTCTTCCTCAAGGGTCGCGCGAGGCACGACGCGACGCGTCAGGCCAAGTCGGCGCGCCTCTTCGGCATCCATGGTTCCTGCGGTCAACATCAGATCGAGTGCCGCCGGCACTCCCAATTTGGACTGCAGCAGGAACGAGCAGCCACCGTCTGGAATCAACCCGAGGCGGACAAACGGAAAGCGCAGCGTCGCGTCGTCTGCCATGATGAGAATGTCGGCTGCCATCGCCAGGGACGCGCCGCCACCGGCCGCAGCGCCCTGAACAGATGCGATCACGATCTTGCTCATCTTTATGAGAGCGATGTGATGAAGCTGTGCGGTCAGGATGCGGTCGCGCCAGGCCAGCGATGTTTCCGGCAGGTCGTCGGTGTCAGCGCCAACGCAGAACGCACGGCCAAGCCCCTGGAGCAGCACGATGCGGATGTCAGGATCAGTGGCAATGTTCTGCAAATGAATGCCAAGCTCGGCGCGCATGGCTCCCGACATGGCATTCAGCTTGTCAGGCCGGCTCAACGTTAGAACCGCGACGCCGTTCTCTTTCTCGAGCAAGACGTTCGGTTCGCCGCTCATGCGTTCTCCTGGTTGCAAGCTGACATAGTGTGTCTCCTTGATATTCGTTGATGTGCCGGCTCTCTTAAGCAAATCAGGTGCCAACGTGCGAGATCACGCGGATGCGCACTTCAGGGCTGCGCTTCAGGCAGAAGAGGCAGAAAATTGTCTGTGGTTAAAACAGTGCCGGATCCGGCAGCGACACATTGACTCGCGGGGCGCCGATGGACGCAGCAACGTATCAGCGCGCGCTGAATCACGGCTCTTGGTTGGCAACAGAGGGATGGGGAATGAAGGATGGGTGTGTTCCGGGACGAGGCGACGGGCCCTTCGCGAACCAACCGGCGCTCGCTGACCGGCCGCGTTACAGGTGAGCGAGCACCGCTTTATGGTTCGGCGATGCGGCGCGGAGCGGTGCCCGCGCGACGTTCCGGTCGTGGCCGGAACTTATCTTAAGCCGTTAATTCCGCCCTGGTCTCGCGCGAGGCCAGAAGAGGCGGTCTCCGGGCAAGACCAATGGCAGCGTATCGGACGCTTTGCCCGGCTACTCCCCGGACGCCGCAGGCTTTCGATACCACTGGGGGTAGTGCTTCATGACCAACGGGCCATCCTCTCTCCAAGCATGGCATCCGCCGATCTTCAGTGGGCGAGCGCTCGGCTGCGCATCGCCTTCAGCGACAATCTTGCCTTGCAGTATGGTCTGCACGGCGAGCGTTGGCAGTAACGCCGCCAACTCCGACAGATGCGAGCATCGCTCATGGGCGGGTATGCGCGTGGAGATTTCCTGGCGAAACCCCTTGAGCAAGTTCGCGCCAACCAGCCGTTCAATACGCGTCTGCGCCTGCGGGCAGATCGACGAGAATGGCATCCGCTGCATGCTGCCTTCGGCCGCAACGACTTCCAAGGCACCGTTGACGGTGACCCGCATGGCCATCAGATGAATGGGTACCCCGCACGAGAAGCGCGTTGTCTGAGTCACGAACTCCTCAGGCTTCGTGTCTTCAATCGACGCTTCCAGGTCCCACAGGCCGTCCTGACGCTCATATGCCTGAAGCTGAATCGAGCGGGTGTGAGCCGCTTTTCTGGCACAAGCGGGATGGGAAAGAAAATGCGAAGGCGCCACCATGTACAGTCTCCGGAAATGGTGTTTTGCTCCGGCCATGGCCTGGCCGGAAATGCGATGAAAGCAGCGGCGTTGGCCGATGTTTGGCAGGAAAAAGGCGTCTGCCTTTCCCCTGCATCATCAGCAGGTTGCGCCAGATGCTATGAGTGCTGTGATTTCAGTCTCTGACATCCCTGCTGCGGCAAGCACTTCGCGACTGTGCTCGCCCAGGCGCGGGGCGAGCTGCCTCACTTCGCTAGGCGTCTTCTCAAAGTTGACCGGTGGCCTGACTTGCGTGAGCATCCCTTCGCTCGGATGCTCCTTCTGAATGAACATGCCAACGGCTGCCAGATGCGGATCACTGAACAGGTCTTCAAGACTATTGACAGGCGCCACCGGAATGCTAAGCGGCCGCAGTTGGCTTAACCACGCCGCCGACGTACGCTCGGCCATGATGTCGCCCAAGGTCTTGTACAAGGTTTCGTAGTTCTGGCTGCGGTTGTTTGCCGTGTTGTAGCGGGCATCGGCGAGGAGATCAGCGCGACCGACCAGCGTGAAGAAGTCCTGCCAGTTCTTGTCTGTGTAAGGCAGCACGCACAGGTAGCCATCCTTTGTGCGATGCGGTTTGCGAAGCTGGCTGAGCACACGCGGGTAGCCAACCAGGCCACTCTCCGGATCGAACGCGCGCTCCCACATGTGTTCGATGAGCATGAACGAAGCAAGGGACTCGAACATAGGGACTTCAATACTCTGCCCTTCGCCGCTGCGTAGCTTGTGAAACAATGCCCCCAGGATGCTGTATGCAATCGTCAGGCCGGCCACTTTGTCGCCAATGATCGTGGGCGTGAAACGGGGCTCTCCTGCAAGATGGGCATTGAGGGCGCATAGGCCAGAAACGCCCTGGATCATGTCGTCATAGGCGGGATCCTCTGCATATGGGCCGCCTTTGCCAAAACCATAAGCACCGCAATAAACGATGTCAGGATTGACCTCCTGGATCCGTGGATAGTCCAGACCAAGCCGCTCAATCGCCGCGGGCCGCATGGCGTGGACAAATACATCGGCATCCGCCAGCACTCGCAGCAGCGCATCGCGCGCAGCGGGCACCCGCAGGTCCAGCATCAGGCTCTTTTTGTTTCGGTTCACCGACAGGTGAATGGGGCCCATCGCCTTGCCACGGCCTAAGCCCATATGTCGCATGATGTCACCTTCCGGGCTTTCCACCTTTATGACATCCGCACCCATGTCGCCGAATATCTGCGTGGCATAGGGCCCCATCACCACCGACGTTAAGTCAACAATCTTGATTCCAGACAGCGGACCTGGCATGACATTCCTCTAAGTTGATCGATTTGTTTGATCATTCGGCATACGTGCAAGGCCTGCATTGATTGGCCGGACGTAATGCTTATGTTCTGACGATAACTCTGAGCAGATTTCATGCCACTGCCGGCAGACGCCGTTATCTGTTGGGTGGCCTGCGTCAACGGCGCTGCGCATGCCCTGAAGCACTCGCAAATGACGTTCCCCCGGGGCCCGGCTGTCGTCACGAAATACATTGCTCCCATCGACTTGTACCCTTGGCATACACACAGAGGCCCGCGCCGGCCACGCGGGCAAGGTTCCGGCTACGGCGGGAGTAGTAGTAAATCTCGTGCTCGCGTAAAGCGAATGCACTCAGCGTCAGCGCTGTTGCCGCCTGGGCCCTCGCGGGCTTCGCCATATCACTGGCCGCGAATCATGAACGGGTGCAGATGATCGTTGGTCCGGCCCAAGGCCGCCTGGAACCTTGTGAATCTGGGCCAGCGTGATGTGCTCAGGGATGAGCACACGTCGCCATAACCGGCGGGTCAAGCCGCGAAGCGTGATTCGCAGTTGAAGGAGGGATTTCGAACGTCGAAGGTCAGAGGCAGGCGTAACGGAGCCTCATGTGGTACGAGACAGGATCCGGCGCGCGCGCTCCAGCACCGGACGGTCCACCATCTTGCCGTCCATAGCAACGGCGGCGCCATTCGCTGCGGCGGCTGCGGCGATGACGCGCTCAGCCCAGCGCCGTTCCTCGGCCGACGGCGCCAGGCCGTCGTGCACGCCACGGACCTGGCCTGGATGGATCAGCAGCTTGGCACCAAAGCCGAAGGCCCGTGCGCGGCGCGTTTCTGCGGCAAGTGCGGCGTCGTCGCCAATCGCGGTGCAAACGCCATCCACGGGTGCGGGCAATCCCGCTGCACGGGAATGAAACACCAGCCGGCTGCGGAAGTAGTTCAGCGCTTCGCCGTCATCCTGTGCGTCGAGATCGAACATCAGGTCGATGCTGCCGAACAGCAGCCGAACCACGTTGCCGGCATTGGCCAGCTCGCGCAAACCGGCGAAGCCGGCGGCGTTCTCGACCAGCGGGAAACAGCGCACGCCTGGCAATACCGCCACCAGCGCGTTGACGCCGGCCGCGTCGGCCTTCGGCAGCACGACATCGGAGACACCCTGTGAGCTGCACCAGGCCAGGTCATCCTCGTAGTACGCGCTATCGGCGCCATTGATGCGCACCAGCATGGCGACGTTAGCCGCCGCGGCGTGTACGAATAGTTTCGCCCATGGAGCCACAAGCCCTTCGCGCGCCTGCTCTTTGTCGGCCGGCGCAACCGCATCCTCGAAATCGACAATGACGGCCTCGGCACCCGAGCCAATCGCCTTGGCGATGCGCTCCGGACGCGAGGCCGGGACAAACAGATAGCTGCGCGAATTGGCGATCGACATGGCTGCCTCCTCTCAGATGGCGCCTGCCGAGCGCAATGCGGCGATCTGTTCGTCGGACTGACCCAACTCGGCCAAGATGGCATCGGTGCTGCCGCCCAACGACGGAATCGGGTCCATGCGCGCCTCGGTCATGCCCGGCGGCAGCAAGGCCGGCACGGGACCGACCGGCGTGTCGACCTGGCGCCAGCGCTGCCGCGCCGCCAGCTGCGGGTGGTCCCATACGTCGGCAATGGTGTTGACCCGCGCATTTGCGATCTTGGCAGCCTCGAGCCGGTCGACCACCTCGGCGGCAGTCAGAACCGCGAAGCTCTTGACGATGCGCGCGCGCAGGGCAGCGCGGTTCTGATTGCGCAGGCTGTTGCTGGCAAAGTCGGGGTGGGCGGCAAGCTCCGGTTCCCCCAGCACTGCCTGGCAGAACACGACCCACTCGCGCTCGTTCTGCAGTCCCAGCATCACCGTCTTGCCGTCGCCGGTCGGAAACGGACCATAGGGATAGATGGTGGCATGCGCAGCCCCCGCACGCGGCGGCGGCTCGGCGCCGTCGAAGGCGTAGTAGAGCGGAAAGCCCATCCACTCCACCATCGATTCCAGCATCGAGATGTCGATCCGCTTGCCGCGTCCCGTCTTGCCGCGTTCAAGTAGCGCGGCAAGGATATTAGTGTAGGCATACATGCCGGCCGCAATGTCGGCCACCGACGCGCCGGCCTTGACGCCGTCTTCCGGCGTACCGGTCACGGAGACAAAACCGGACTCGCTCTGGACCAGGAGGTCATAGGCCTTCTTGTCGCGGTACGGGCCGTCGCTGCCATAGCCCGAGATATCGCACACGATCAGGCGCGGGTATTTCTCGCTCAGGGTGTCGAAGTCCAGGCCGAGGCGCGCGGCCGCGCCGGGTGCGAGGTTCTGCACCAGTACGTCCGCGCGATCCAGCAGGCCGGCCAGCACGGGCGCGGCCGCTGCGTGCTTGACGTCGAGCGTCAGGCTCTCCTTGGAGCGGTTAGTCCAGACGAAATGCGAAGACATGCCGCGCACGCGCGTGTCGTAGGCACGGGCAAAGTCGCCACTGCCGGGCCGCTCGATCTTGATGATGCGCGCGCCGAGGTCCGCCAGCTGACGGGTGCAGAACGGGGCTGCGATCGCCTGTTCAAGGGAAACGACGGTGATGCCTTCGAGCGGGTGAGCCATGGTGATATCCGGTTTTGCGCAATGTACTGCCGCCAATCTACCGGGCCGGGCCGGGACTGGGAAATACCGATTACTGAGGGCAGCATAAGTAAAATAAATACCTTGGAAACCCCCGGAGCCTGTCATGGACCTGCGCGCCATGCGCTATTTCATTGCCATTGTCGACCAGGGTAGCCTGACACGGGCCGCCGAGGTTGTCTGCGTGGCGCAGCCGGCACTCAGCCAGCAACTGGCAGCACTGGAGAAAGAACTGGGCGTGCCGCTGGTCCACCGCGGCGCCAAGGGCGTGAAGCCGACGGAAGCCGGCCGCACCCTGTATCGCCACGCCCGCAATATCCTGCGGCAGGTGGAGATCGCCGGCGCCGAGGTCCGGGTAGCGGGCATGGATGTCACCGGTATGGTTGCCATCGGCCTGCCCACCACCGCGGCAGCGGCATTCGGCATGCCGCTGATCCGCGCAGTGCGGGACCGCTATCCACAGATCCGGCTCCAGCTCTTCGAGAGCATGAGCGGCTATATCTCGGAACTGCTGGACCACAACCGGCTCGATTTCGCTATCCTGTTCCGCGATGTACCGTCGCGCGCGGTGGACCTCGAGCGGCTTGCCAGTGAATCACTTTACCTTGTCGGGGCACTTCCAGTTGCGCGCAGGCGCGGGAAGCCGCAGTCGAAGGTCAGCGCAGAAGGCGCCACGGTCACAGTCAAGGCACTTTCCGACCTGCCGCTGGTTCTGCCAAGCGGCTCGCAGGGCTTGCGCGAAGTGGTCGAACTGGCTTTTGCGCAAGCCGGCGTGCCGCTCAATGTGGTGGCCGACCTGGATTCGCTGCCCTTTCTGCTGGCAACCGCGCGCGAAGGCCTGGCTTGCACCATCCTGCCCGTGTCATCGCTGTCCGAGGCGGACAGCGATGTGCCGCGGCACCTGATCGTGCCGGAGTTGCGTCGAACGCTGTCCCTATGCTGGCCGCGCGCACTGCCGCGAACCAGCGCGGCCGAAGCCGTGGCGGAAGTGCTGCGCGAACTGGTGGCCGGGCGCATTGCGGCGGGTGGGTCGCTCAAACCGCCCCTCTTGGCCGATCAATAAAACTTATGCCCGTAGTCGGCGATTGAATTTCACGCAAGCGCGGCAGTCGGCTAGAGTTGCGACCAGACCGGGCCTGCATTCATGGCCCGCCGCAACTCCAGGAGACACCATGCAACGCACCCGCCGCGCCCTGGCAGCCGCCGCTGCCCTCGCCGCATGCCTGCCGCTGTCCAGCGTGAAGGCTCACGCCGCCGACCCCTATCCTTCCAAGCCCATCCAGATGATCGTGCCGCAGGCGCCCGGCGGCACCAACGATATCGTCGCGCGTCTGGTCGCCGCGACGCTGTCGCAGCGGCTGGGCCAGCAGGTGATAGTCGATAACCGTCCGGGCGCCGGGGGCAATATTGGCACGCAGGCAGCGGCACGCGCTACGCCAGATGGCTATACGCTGCTGATGACGATCAGCAGCACGCAGGCCATCAATCCCTCGCTGTACCGGAAGGTTCCGTTCGACCCGATCAAGGATTTCGAGCCAATCTCGCCGGTGGCGAGCGTGCCAAACGTGCTGGTGGCCAATCCCGCCTTCCCCGCCAAGTCGCTGTCGGAGTTGATTGCCATGGCGAAGGCAAAGCCGGACTACTACCGCTTTGCCTCAGCCGGAAATGGCACGTTGAACCACCTGCTAGGTGAGATGCTCAACAGCATGGCGGGCATCAAGCTTGAGCATGTCCCATACAAGGGCGTTGCCCCGGCGTTGAATGATGTGCTGGGCAACCAGGTGCCGTTGGCATTCGCCAGCCTGCCGTCAGTCCTGGCTCACATCAAGGCAGGCAAGGTGCGCGCGCTGGGAGTCAGCTCCGCCAAGCGCTCACCCTTTGCGCCGGACATTCCTGCGATCGGCGAAACCGTCCCAGGCTACAGCGGCGACCTGTGGGTCGGCCTCTTCGCAGTCAAGGGCACGCCGAAGGACGTGACGCAGAAGCTTGCGCAGACCTTGCAGACCATCCTCGCGGACAAGACTTTGCGAGACAAGCTGGCCGCTCAGGGAGCCGAGGTCATGACGGGCTCGCCACAGCAACTCAGCGCGACACTGGTGTCCGACATGGACAAGTGGGCCCGCATCGTGAAGACTTCGGGCGCACAGGTGGATTGAGCTCGGGTCCGCCGGCTCGCGCCGCTGGTTAGCGCGGTGCCGGCTCCTCACCTTTGGCTTCCTCGAGCATGCTCAGGCGCTTGTAGAGGTATGAGCGCGAGATCCCGAGTTCTTCGGCGACGCGCTTCTTGTTGCCGCCGGTACGCCGCATCGCTTCTACAATCAGCTCCGATTCCAGCCGTTCCTTCGCTTCACGGATGTCGGGCTGTCGAGGCTTCTCCGCGCCGGCTGCCGGGGCGCCGCCCTGGCGCCACGCCAGCGCCTGCTCCGCGCCTTCCATGCTGCCGAAGTCGGCGACCGACAGGACCGGGCCGTCGCAGAAGATTGCCGCGCGCTCGATGGCATGCTGCAACTGCCGGATATTGCCCGGCCAGGCGCGCGACTGGAGGAAGCGGATCGCGGGTTCGGCAATCGACTTCTTCGGCGCGCCGTGCCGGATCGCAAAGGCCTCCAGAAAGGTTTCGGCCAATTCCGGGATGTCCTCAAGGCGGTCGCGCAATGCCGGCAGCCGCAGCGTCACCGCGCTGATGCGATAGAACAGGTCCAGCCTGAAGCTCGAGTTGGCGATCATCGCCTTGAAGTCCCGATTGCTGGCCGATATCAGGCGGAAATCCGAATGCCGGGCGCGATCGCCCCCCACACGCTCGAACTGCCCATCCTGCAGCACACGCAGCAGCTTGACCTGCATGTCGATCGGCATGTCGCCGATTTCGTCGAGAAACAGCGTGCCGGTATCGGCGGCCTCGAACTTGCCCTTGCGGCCTTTGCGGTCCGCGCCGGTGAAGGCCCCCGGCTCATAGCCAAACAGTTCGCTCTCGACCAGGTTGGGCGGCATCGCTGCCGAGTTCACAAGCACCAATGGCTTGTCGCTGCGCGGGCTCAGCATATGGATCGCGTGCGCCACCATTTCCTTGCCGGTCCCGCTCTCGCCCGCCAGCAACACCGGTACATCCAATGGCGCCACGCGCAGGATGTCCTCTTTCAGCCGGCGCACGGCATCGCTGCTACCCACGATCTGATCCAGGCCATAGCTACGGTTGCGGATGCCAGACAATTCCCTGCGATAGAAATCGAGTTCCTGCTTGACCTTGGCAAGCTCCACGGTGAGTTCGCGAATCGCCTCCGGTCCCTTGAACATCACCTGCCCGATGGCCGCCACGACGCGCTTGTTGCGATCAAAGATCGGCAGGCGCGACACCACGCGGGTCACGCCATTCATCTCCTGCAGTTGCGCGACCTGCCCCTTGCCGGTCGCCACCACTTCCTGCAGCTTCGTGTTCTCGATCACCGATGTCACGTGCCGACCGATCGCCTCGCCATGCTTGAGACCGAAGAACTTCTCATGCACCGGGCTCATGTACGTGATGCGCGCCGACGTATCGACCACCACCATGGCCTTGTAGGGATCGGTAATGAAATGCCTGAGGATGTCCGGTGCTGCCTCCACGCTCGCCAGGAATTCGCTCAGTTCGTCGCCCTCCTGCACGGCGAAGATCAGGAAGCACACCGAATCGCGCGTCGGGATGGCAGCGACCGTCAGCGGGCGCTCCAGGTCGGCCATGGCCGAAAGCCTTTTGAGGGGCACGCGGTCGCGGTTCTTCCATAACCCGCCCAGTGACCTGGCAACCAGCGAATCCCTGCCCAGTCCGCTGGCGAATGTTGTGTTGCCCTCGGCATCGAGTACGAGGACACCCTCTGATTCACGTTTCATGTCTCCACCACGGTTGGTCTGCTATATGGAACGTTGTGTCTTCAGCGACTACACAATTGCCTTCTCGATGATCGGCAAAGAACACTGCGAAGACAGTTTCATTCTAAGCAGTTTTCCCGCCGATTGGCCTTCCGATTCGACCGGTATGGCCAGCAAAGGCTGGCAGCGCCTAAGTCTTCGGACAATTGCCCGCTCTGCTGCAAATTCCGCGCCACCGTCTGGCACAAGCTTTGCAGTATGTGCGGCACTTACGGAGATTCGACTCAAATGGACATACTGAAGACACTCCCGTTCCAGTCACCCGGCGCTGGCCTTGCGTGCCTGAAGGGCATCCGGGTAATCGACTTCACCACTTCGGTGGCAGGCCCTTACGGAACGCTTCTGCTTACCGATCTGGGCGCCGAGGTCATCAAGGTGGAAAAGCGAAATAGCGGTGACGACACGCGCAGTTGGGGGCCTCCCTTCCTGGATGGTGAATCGCTGTGGTTCCTGAGCATGAACCGCAACAAGCAGAGTATGACCATCGATCTCACACGTCCGGAAGGCCGGCGCGTCGCGCACGAACTGGTAAAAGACGCGGATGTCGTGGTCCTCAACACCGCACAGCGTGTGCAGGAGAAGCTTGGCCTCGACTACGCCACCTTGAAAGGCATCAACGCCCGGTTAATTCATGTGTCAGTCACCGGGTTCGGGCTCCAGGGCGAGCGCGCCGACCTGCCGTGCTATGACTTGATTGCCGAAGGTTACTCGGGCGTCATGCACCTGACCGGCGAAGCGGATCGCCCCCCGCAAAAGGTTGGAACCCCGGCTGCCGATCTGCTGGCCGGTCAGGACATCGCCATGGCCACGCTGGCCGCGCTGTTCGAACGCGAACGTACGGGCGCCGGGAAGCAGATCGACGTGTCGATGGTGGCGACGATGGCGCGCTTCATGGCGCCGCGGATCGTGCCCTATCTGGGCTCTGGCGAGGCGCCCAACCGCTCGGGCGGAACCGATTCCGTGATCGCTATCTACCAGGTCTTCGATACCGCGGATCTCCCTATCACGCTGGGGCTCGGTAACGATGCGATCTGGCAGCGCTTCTGGACGGCGGTCGGGCGTCCGGACTACGCGCGGCAACCGGGATTCGAGACCAACGCCCGCCGCCGCGAAGCACGCCAGGCGATCGTGCAGGCCATTGCCGAACTCCTTGCGACACAACCACGCCAGCACTGGCTCGCGCTGTTTGCCAGGCACCGCATCCCGTCCGGACCCATCAACAGCATTGACCAACTGGCCGACGACATCCCGCTGCGCGAGAGCGGCATGTTTTTCGCGACCCAGGGCGTGGCCGGACTCGTGCCGCAGGTTGGCCTGGGCATCCGCTTCGATGGCGCCAGTGCCGTGCTGCGCACCCCGCCCCCGGCACTTGGCCAGGACACGGAGCGCATCCTCAGGGAAGAACTTTCCATGTCCGCGACGTGCATCGCGGGCCTCATCGACTCAGAAATCGTCTAAACAGGAGACACGATGTCCTATACCGAAATTCTCTACAAGGAAGACGGCCCCATCGGCACGATCACGCTGAACCGTCCCGACGACGGCAACATGTTCACCGAGAACATGTGCCATGAGATCCGCGACTGCATCAACGCGATCCGTCGCGAAACCCGCACCCGCGTCATCGTGATTACCGGCGCGGGCGACAAGTTCTTCTGCACCGGCGGACGCAAGGACGGGATGCAGGACACCACGCTCTATGCCGGCGTGCTGCCGACGCTGGAGATGTACGAGAGCATCGACCGCCTGCAAAAGCCGGTTATCGCCTCGGTCAACGGCTTTGCCGTCGGCGGCGGCAACGTGCTGCAGGTGGTCTGCGACCTGACCATTGCCAAGGAGTCGGCCATCTTCCGCCAGGTGGGTCCGATGGTCGGCAGCTTCGATGCCGGCTATGGCACCTGGTATCTGGAGGACCTGGTCGGGAAGAAGCGCGCCAAGGATATCTGGTACCGGAATCCCAAGATCACGGCACGCGAGGCACTAGAAATCGGGCTGATCAATCGCGTCGTTCCCGATGAACAGCTGGCCGAAGCCACGCGCGAGTATGCACTGGAAGTAGCCGAGCGCGGCGCGTTTGCGCTCGCCTCGCTCAAGAGTGCGTTCAACGCCCGTCATGGCGGCGTCAGCGGCCTGTCCCGCATGGCGCATGACTTGCTGCTGCGCGGTTATCTGGACTCCAGCGAACATGACGAGCTGGCTGCGGCATTCGCCGAACGCCGCAAGCCCGATGCTTCCAAGTTTGGCCATTGATGCCCGGGTGAAGATCATGCAAAACATCCTGACGCTGCACAATCCGCAGAATGCGCGCGACTATTACTTGTCGGGGATCTGGCAGCAGGAAACGCTCTACACGCTGGCGCGGCGCCATTCGCGCGAGCGGCCCACGTCGGCCGCCTTGCGCGACGCGGACGTCCGGCTGACCTGGCGTGAAGTGGTCGACTGGGTGGATAGCGTCGCCGAAGCGCTGCACAGGCAGGGCCTGAAGCCCGGTGACCGGGTTGGCATCTGGCTGCCCAACGTGGTCCAGGCCACGATCGTGTTCCTCGCCTGCTCACGCAATGGCTATGTCTGCTGCCCCTCGCTGCACCAGAATTACACCGTCGACGAGATCTGCACGCTGCTGAACCGCATCCAGTGCCGCGCCCTGTTCGCGATGCCCGGCTACGGCGCCGATTCGGAACGCAACTCGATCTTCGGCCGTGCCGCCGACATTCCGACGCTCGCCGCCATGTTTGCCATGCCCGGCCAGGCCAATGGCGACCTGACGCTGCCCGCAGATACGCATCCGTTCCCGGATCGCCTGCCCCCTTCCGCGTTGTCGACGCCGGACCTGAATCCGGACAAGATCGTGTACCTGGCCTTTACGTCCGGCACTACCGGCCTGCCCAAGGGCGTGATGCACAGCGACAACACGCTGCTGGCCAATGGGCGCGCACTGGTCGACGACTGGGGGCATTCGGCCGATACCACGGTGTTGACGCTGAGCCCGATGAGCCACCACATTGCCACCGTGGCCCTGGAACAGGTGCTGGTGGCGGGCGCGGAGCTGGTCATGACCAACCTGCGTGCCGGCAAGCATGCGCTGGACTGGATCCTGGAAACCGGTGCCACCTATGTGATGGGAGTGCCGACGCACGCCATGGACATCCTGCAGGCCGTGCGCGAACGCAACCTGACCTCGCTTGGCGAAGTCCGCACGTTCTACATGGCGGGCTCGGCCATCCCGCGTGATGTGGCGCAGAAATTCGTGACGCTTGGCGTCACGCCGCAGAACGTCTACGGCATGACCGAGAACGGTTCGCACAACTACACCATCCCGTCCGACACCGCGGACACCATTGTGTCGACCTGCGGCCGGGCGTGCCGCGGGTACGAAGTCCGCCTGTGGAAGCAGGACAACTGGGACGTCGAGGCTGAAGTGGGCGAAATCGGGGAGATCGGCGGGCGCGGTGGCTTGCTGATGCTGGGCTACTTCAGCAACCAGGTCGCCACGGAAACGTCGTTCAACATCCATGGCTGGTTCATGAGCGGCGACCTCGGGATCATCGACGAGAACGGCTGCATCGTGATCGTGGGGCGCAAGAAGGACCTGATCATCCGCGGCGGCCACAACATTCACCCGGCCCATATCGAGGAACTGGCCATGCGCCATCCCCTGGTCGAGCGCGCAGCCGCCTATCCCGTGCAGGACGAGCGACTCGGCGAGAAGGTCTGCCTGTCGGTCGTGATCCGCGCGGGCCAGGCGCTGGACCCGGCCGACATGCTGGCGCACCTGGCCAGCTGCGGCCTGTCCAAATACGACATGCCGGAGTACTTCCTTGGTCTGGACCAGTTCCCGCTGACGGCAAGCGGCAAGATCCTGAAGCGCGACCTGGTCGAGATGACCATGCGCGGCGAACTGAAGCCGGTGCCGGTCCGCTACAAGGCCCGCGCCACGGCAGGAGCATGACCATGTCGATCGATATCAAATTTGACGGTCCGTACGCGATCCTCACGCTTAACCGGCCCGAAGCCCGCAACGCGCTGCAGTTCACCATGATCGAAGCGTTGTCCTACACGCTTGATCAGGTGGCGGCCTCCAGCGCGCGGGCGCTGATCGTAACCGGGGCAGGCCCGAAGGCGTTCTGCGCCGGCGCCGACATCAAGGAACTGATGGACCGCAGCCTGATGCAGCAGCGCCAGGGCGCCCAGCTCGGCCAGCGTACTTTCGACAAACTGGCCAAGCTGGCGATTCCGTCGGTCGCCGTATTGCACGGGTATGCCTTTGGCGGGGGGCTTGAGCTCGCCATGGCCTGTACTTTCCGTATTGCGACGGTCCAGGCCCGCATGGGCCTGCCGGAGATCAAGCTTGGCCTGATCCCGGGCTACGGCGGCACGCAGCGCTTGCCACGCCTGGTTGGCGAAGGCCGGGCGCTGGAGATGGTGATGTCCGGGCGCACGGTCGATGCGATCGAAGCCGAGCGCGTCGGGCTGGTCAATCGCGTGGTTGCCCACGGGGAGCCCGCCGAACTGGGCAAGTCTTTCATGTCCGAGTTCATCGGCTATAGCCGTTGCGCCTCGCAGTTTTCGCGCGAAGCGGTGGTTCGCGGCATGGCAACCACACTTGAGGCCGGGCTCGAGATCGAAGCGGATCTGTCCACGCTGGCTTATCAGACCGATGACGCCGTCGAGGGCATGCACGCCTTTATCGAGAAACGCACACCGGAGTTCAAGGATGCCTGATTTCACACAAGGCGCCGTCATCGTGACCGGTGGCAGCCGGGGTATTGGTGCCTCCATTTCCGTGGAACTGGCACGCATCGGCCTGCACGTGGCCTGCGTTTCGCGTTCGGGCGAACTGCCTTACGCCGGCTCGCTCGATGCCGATGCACAAAAGCGGCTGGCGGCACTACGCTGCGATATCACCGATGCCGCTTCCGTCGCCACGGCGTTCGCCCAGGTGCCCGCACTGTTCGGCAAGCCGATCGTCGGCCTCGTCAACAACGCCGGCATCCACCTGCAGGGGCCGTCCGCATCGTTCCCGATCGCTGACTTCGAGCGCGTGATGCAGACCAACGCCTCTTCGGTCCTGCTGGCCAGCCAGGTGGCCTACCCCTACCTGCGCGAGGCCGGCTCGGCGCTGATCGTCAACATCGGCTCGTTCTACGACAAGCTCGGCGTGCGCGGCAATACCGCCTATTGCGCGTCCAAGGCTGCCGTGGGTGCGATCTCGCGCTGCCTGGCTGTCGAATGGGCCCGCGACGGCATTCAGGTCGTCAATATCGCGCCCGGCTATATCGAGACCGACCTCAACCGTGGCGAACTGAACGAGGGTGCACTCCAGGCATTTCTCAAAAAGCGCATTCCCGTCGGAGGCCCCGGCCAGTCTGACGATATCGGACACCTTGCCGCCATGCTGTTCCGGCTGCCCGGGCGTTTCCTGACGGGTGAGACGCTTTATGTCGATGGCGGCCAGGGCATGGCGCTGTAGCCACCGCCCAGCCGCTACACAGCCCCACTAACGGAGGAAGACATGAACATGCTGGACCGGATGGACGCGCGGCTGCCGCTGTCGTCCGAGGAACGCATGCTCCTCGACAGCGTCAAGGAGCTTTGCAACACCCAGATCGCGCCACGCGCGGCCGAGTACGACCGCAGCGGTGCGTTTCCCTGGGAGAACGTGAAAGCCATCAACGAGCTGGGCCTGAACGCCATGTTCATCCCCGACATCTATGGCGGCGCGCAGTTGTCGTTTATCAGCTACCTGGCTTGCGTGCGGGAGATTTCCAAGGCCTGCGCCTCGACCGGCATCGTCTGGGCGACGAACTTCCACGCCATCAAGCCTTTGATCGAGTACGGCAGCGAAGAGCAGAAGAGCCGGCTGTTGCCGCGCATCGCCGACGGTGGCCTGGCGTCGCTGGCCATCACCGAGCCCTCGGCGGGATCGGATGCCACCGGCATGCGCACCAGCTTTACCCCGGACGGCGACGACATCGTCATCAACGGCGGCAAGACCTTCATTACCAACGGCGACGTGGCCGACCTGTACCTGGTGTTCGGCAAATGGTCCGAGATCAGCGATCCCAAGGCAGCCATCTCCGTGCTGATTCTGGAAAAGGGCACCGAGGGCCTGCGCGTCCTCGGCACCGAGCACAAGATGGGGACGCGCGCGTCCAGCACCGCCAGCCTGGCCTTCGACGGCTGCCGCGTGCCGCGCGCCAACCTGATCGGCGCACCCGGCGAGGGCCTGCAGATCCTGTTCGGCTCCCTGAATCGCTCGCGCCCCAGCGTTGCGGCGCATGCCCTGGGCATTGCCCGCGCGGCGTTCGAGGATGCGGTCGACTACATCAATGAGCGGCGCCAGTCCGGCAAGCGGATCCTCGAGTTCCAGGGTATCCAGTTCATGCTGGCAGACCTGGCAACGGAGCTGGCGTTGTGCGAATCGTGGCTCTGGCGCGTGGGCGAGATGGTCGATACCGGCGACCAGGATTTCGGCATTGAAGCTTCGATGCTCAAGCAGCGCGCCACCGACGCGGCCATGCGCATCACCACGGATGCCGTGCAACTGTTCGGCGGCTATGGCTACTGCAACGACTACCGCGTCGAGCGGCTGATGCGCGACGCCAAGATTACCCAGATCTGGGAAGGAACCAACCAGGTACACCGCCAGCTGATCGGGCGCAGCTTCCTGAAGAAATAGGAGACGGACGTGACAACCATCAAAACCGTCGGCGTCGCGGGCGCCGGCACCATGGGCGCGGGCATCGCCATCGTAGCGGCCCGCGCGGGCTTCAAGACCATCGTATTCGATGCCCGGCAGGAGGCGCTGGACCGTGCCCGCGGCCAGACCGAAGCGTTCCTGAAGAAGTCCGAGGAGCGCGGCAAGCTGCCGGCCGGCGCCGCTGCCGCGGCCATGTCTCGCTGGGAAGGCACCACCGCACTGGACGACCTGGCCAGCTGCGACATCATCATCGAAGCCATCTTCGAGGACCTGGCGGTCAAGCATCAGCTGTTCGGCCAGCTCAATGAGGTCTGCCCGCCCGACACGATCTTTGCATCCAATACCTCGACGATCTCCATCACCGAGATTGCTGGCGGTTCCGGCCGGCCGGACCGGTTCGTTGGCATGCATTTCTGCCTGCCTGCGCAGCTGATGAAGCTGATCGAGATGTCGCCAGGCCTGGCCACCTCGGAGGGGACCTTCCAGACAGCGTGGGCCTTTGCCGAGGCGATGGGCCAAAAGCCGGTGGCCACGCAGGATACGCCGGGCTTCATCCTCAATTACTTCCTGATCCCGTTCAACAACGATGCGATCCGGCTGGTGGAACAGGGCGTCGCCGAGCCGGCCGACATCGACACCGCCATCAAGACCGCGCTCGGCTACCCGATGGGCCCGCTCGAGCTGCTGGACCTGGTCGGCATGGACACCCAGAAGCTGCTGTGCGAAGCCATGCACGGCCTGACCCACGAGCCGCGCGCCGCCTGCCCGCCGCTGGTGCGCCGCATGATCGCCGCCAAGCGCCTGGGCAAGAAGACCGGCAAGGGCTTCCACACCTATGGCGACACCAAGATGTTTGGAGCCTGATATGCGCTACGAAATCGTAAAAGCTGGCGAGAGCCGTTCCTTTCCCACTTCCCACCCATTCCTCGAACAAGCCGGACCACATGGGGAAGGGCTGTTCTACCTGGGCACGGACGCCGGAAGCGCATTCGGCAATGGCGAAGGACACGAATCGCGCTCGTTCGTCGCCATTGAACTGGGTACCGAATGCCTGGGTTCCCATACGGGCGAGCACCGCGGGGAAGAAGGCTCCAATGTGGTGGGATTCGCCCGCTTCCGGCTGGGCGATGCCGACCCGAGCCCACTGGTGGAGCTCGTCAGGCAACCGGGCACGCACCCTGCGGCGATCGAAGCCGCCAGGGCGGTGTTCCAGGCGGCAGGGCTGGTGGTCGCGGTATGCAACGACTTCCCCGGCCGCATCGTCGACAGGCTGATCCGCCCGTACTTCAACGCGGCGTTGCGCCGCCTGGACGAGAAGCTGGCCAGCGCCGACGACCTGGACAAGACCTTGTGCCTGGGCCTCGGCTACCCGGAGGGTCCGATCTCGCTGCTGGAACGCACCGGCCTGGCGCACCATTTCCGCGTCACCCAAGCGCTGCACGAAGCCCTCGGCCAGGAGCCTTACGCGCCGGCACGGCGCGCGCGCGTCGCCGCCGAGCGTGAAGAACGGGTAAAGCGAGGCTTGCCATGAGTCAACCGCTGACCGGCGTGAAGGTGCTGGACTTCAGCACCTTGCTGCCCGGACCGCTGTGCTCGCTGCTGCTGGCGGAGGCAGGCGCCGAAGTCATCAAGTTCGAACGACCCGGCCGGGGCGACGAAATGCGCTCGTACGAGCCGAAGGTCGATGACGACAGCGCGAACTTCGTGCTGCTCAACCGCGGCAAGCTGTCCATTGCCATCGACCTGAAGTCGCCGCGGGCGCTGAGCCAGCTGCTGCCGCTGATCCGCGAGGCCGATGTCCTGATCGAGCAGTTCCGTCCTGGCGTCATGGATCGCCTGGGCCTGGGCTACGCCGCGTTGGCTGAGGTCAACCCGCGACTGGTCTACTGCTCGATCACCGGCTTCGGCCAGCACGGTCCGCGCGCGTCGGAAGCCGCGCATGACCTCAACTATGTGGCGGCATCCGGCACGCTGTCGCTGACCGCGGGCAACGACGGCGCGCCGGTCCTGCCGCCTGCCCTCATCGCCGACATCGCCGGCGGCACCTATCCGGCGATGATCAATATCCTGCTCGCATTGCGTCAGCGCGACCAGACCGGCAGGGGCGTTCACCTGGACGTGGCCATGGCCGACAACCTCTTTACGTTCCAGTACTGGGGGCTTGGCAATGGCGCGCTGGGAGACTGGCCCGCACCGGCATCCGGGCTGGTCACAGGCGGCACGCCGCGCTACCAGGTCTACCGTACCGCGGATGGGGCCTTCCTGGCCGCCGCGCCGCTGGAAGACAAGTTCTGGGACAACTTTGTCGCGCTGATCGGGCTGGATGCCAACGCGCTGGCGCCAATGTCACCACACCGGGCCATCGAGGCCGTCGCTGCCGCCATTGCCCGGCATCCGGTTGCCTATTGGGAAGACCGCTTCGCCGGACAGGATGTCTGCACAAGCCGTGTCGTCAGCCTGGAAGAGGCCCGGCGCGACCCGCATTTCCAGGCGCGCGGCCTGTTCGACCGCTCCGTCACCACCGCGGCGGGCGGGACCCTGCCGGCCTTGCCGGTGCCCGTTGATGCCGCATTTCGCCGCACGGATCGCTCGGCCGCCTCCCCGGCCCTGGGCGCGCACAACCAACTTCTGAATCGTTGAGGTCCAGCCGAGATGAAAGCCATCGTTATTCAGGAATTCAATGCGCCAGATGCCGTCACCGTCGGCGACCTTCCCGACCCGCAGGTTGGTGACGGCGACGTGCTGGTCGAAGTCCGCGCCGCCGCGGTCAATTATCCCGACGTGCTGGTGGTGCAGGGCAAGTATCAGATCCTGCCGCAACGCCCGTTCGCACCGGGCAAGGATGCCGCCGGCGTGGTACGCGCGGTCGGGGCCAATGTCACCCACGTCCAGCCAGGCGACCGCGTAGTGGCGCAACTGGAATACGGCGCGTTCGCCGAGCTCGTCAGCGTGCCTGCCGATTCGTGCTTCCGTATCCCGGATGCCATGCCGTTCGAAGACGCGGCCGCCATGGGCCTGGTCTATCAGACCGCCTACTTTGCCCTGGTGGAGCGTGGCGGATTCCGTGCCGGCGAATCCGTGCTTGTCACCGGCGCTGCCGGCGGCGTCGGCTCGGCGGCGATCCAGATCGTCAAGGGTCTGGGTGGCATCGCGCTCGCCGGCGTCAGCGGCGCCGAACACGCGGAGGCGGCGCGGCAACTAGGCGCCGACGCGGTGATCGATCTGTCCGCCCCCGACCTGCGCGAATCGCTGCGCGAGCAGGTGCGCAATGCCACCGCGGGCCACGGCGCCGATGTGGTGCTCGACACGCTCGGCGGCGATGTCTTCGATGCCGCGCTGCGTGCGATCGCCTGGTGCGGGCGCGCCGTGGTCATCGGCTTCGCGGCAGGCCGCATCCCCGAGATCAAGGCAAACTACCTGCTGGTCAAGAACATCGCCGTCAGCGGCCTGCAATGGAGCGACTATCGCCACCGCCAGCCGGAAAAGGTGCTGGCCGTGCAGCAGGAAATCTTCCGGCTGTATCAGCAAGGTGCGCTCAAGCCGAAGATCGCCGGCGCCCTTCCCCTCGCCCGTGCCGGTGAAGCGTTGGCGCGGCTGGCCTCGGGACAGGTGTCCGGCAAGTATGTGCTGACACTGCACTGAGGCTTGCCAGACCGACCCCGGGCGCATGCCATGCCCGTCTGCAGCCGTGGGACGTCCCACGGCTGTCGTGCTTTTTGCGACGCCCCCTCTTTCCCGCTCTCCGGAACATCATGAACACAACCTCTTCCTCAATCCCCGTCATCGACACGCTGGGCATCGTCGGCACCGGCGCCATGGGCCGCGGCATCGCGCAGATCGCCGCCCAGGCTGGCCTGACCGTCAACCTGTACGACGCCAACCCGCAAGCTGTGGCCGTAGCCCGCCAGTACCTGCAGGACACCCTCGCCAAGCTGGCCGACAAGGGCAAGATCAGCGTTGCCGACGCCGAGGCCACGCTGGCCCGCGTCAAGCCCTGCGGCGCGCTGGAAGACCTGGCCGGCTGCGACATGGTGCTGGAGGCCATTGTCGAGAAGCTGGAAGTCAAGCGCGACCTGATCGCGAAGTTGGAAGCGATCCTGCGCGAGGACGCCATCATCGCCTCGAACACGTCCTCGCTGTCGATCACCGCGATCGCCGTCGGCGCGAAGCACCCGGCCCGCGTCGCCGGCTACCACTTCTTCAATCCTGTGCCGCTGATGAAGGTGGTCGAGGTCATAGACGGCCTGTCGGGCGATCCCGCGGTGGGCGATGCGCTAATGGCGCTGTCGCGCCGCATGGGCCATACGCCGGTGCGCTGCAAGGACATGCCCGGCTTTATCGTCAACCATGCCGGCCGCGGCATGAATATCGAAGGCCTGAAGGTCGCGCAGGAAGGCGTGGCCGAGTTTGCCGATATCGACAACATCATGCGCGAGCAGGCCGGCTTCCGCATGGGCCCGTTCGAGCTGATGGACCTGACCGGGCTGGACGTGTCGCACCCGGTGATGGAGTCGATCTACAACCAGTTCTACCAG
>Ga0102589_1001336_pt1 | contig 34650 bp, 31 predicted proteins | sample AraplaMF_Col_mLB_FD_76858 | JGI IMG/M metagenome (GOLD analysis project Ga0102589, IMG submission 76858) | Arabidopsis root microbial communities from the University of North Carolina, USA - plate scrape MF_Col_mLB | ecosystem: Host-associated > Plants > Roots > Endosphere | place: USA...
GCAAGTATTGAGATTGACATTCCCGGCACACCTGATATACGACAGGCATCATCTAGCAACGCTTGTATTGCCGCAGATTGCGAATCTGACAACGCATAACTTTTTGTTGCGAATCCTGAGAATAATATAAATATCGTTAATACAAAAACAATAATCTTTTTCATAAACTCTCCTTTTTGGAAAATTATAAGAGAATAATATAAATAACCTCCTTTTACAACTACGAAACTAAATTTTAATTTATCTTTCTATTCACCTATATAATATCAAGTAATTGTGAAGAGTTACACTTAAACGAACAGATGCGTTAGTTCAATAAGAAGTAAACAACTTTATTATTCATTTTTTAAGTATTATATAAACAGATGGATGTAATTTGAAACAACTTTAAAGAGCCTTGCTACGTAGAATGTAGTAAGGCTCTTAGCTTTTAATAATCAAAATTCAATAACTTTATTATCATTATACAGCAATCAAGCTAAGAAAAGCATAAATCCCCAAATAGTAAAAGTAATACTTTGAAAAAAACTATGTACTAGAACTGGTACTCTGTCGGTAAGTCATGAAAGAGGTACTTATATTATTTGTTTTGTAAATTATCTTGAATTTGTTGTTCCATATTTACTAGTGATGTTTATAGGGAATTACTAAGCTTTTTAACAAATTTAAGAACAAGAAGCCAGTTTTTAATAATAGAATTCTAAAAGCGTTAGGGTAGAAATTTATTGTTTTTGTTAAAAAAGAATTGACTTCTACTATGGTTGTAACTAATATGGTTACATAAGATTGTAATCAAATTAGTTACAACTGATAGCTGCTTAAAATAAAAATATGATTTATATATTTAATTAAGGATGATGGTCCACACGTTGCCACCCGGTGTAGAAAGTTACTAATGCATTCAAATTAATGCATAATCCCAACTTTAGTATTTTCTGATACGGGGCAATAATGTGCAACGTAATCTTTTGTTAAAAACCTTGGTTAATCTTTCTTTGGAAATATTAGTTTTTGGGGAATATAGTAAGGTATCCCAAAAAGAACAAGGTATAAAAAGATGTACTTATATAAACCAAAAAGTTAGCTGAGCTAGATAATAAAAATAAAGGTAGGAGATTTAAATGGAGACAAAACAAGATAACCTTATTTACGTATGGGACGCCTATTGTGGATGGTGCTATGGCTTTTCAGAAAGTATTAAAGGATTTTACAAAAACCACACTGAAGTGCCATTAACGGTTTTATGTGGAGGGTTATTTTTAGATAATTTACCAATGAAAAAATTCTCATATATAGAAGAGGGAAATAAAAGAATTAATCAACTTACAGGTGCAGAATTCGGTCCTTCATATCAAAAATTGGTTGAAGAAGGTACTTTTAAAATGAATTCGAAAGATGCTGCAATTGGCTTTTCAGCTTTACGCTCATTAGCACCAGACCGTTTGTTAGAATTCACCTCGGCTATGCAAAAAGCGTTTTATTATGAGGGCCAAAGTCTGAGTGATCCTGAAACATATCGTAAGATTGCAATCGAGCATGGTTTGGATCCTGAACAAGTACTAGAACGTTTAAACGCTCAAGAAACAATAATAGATGTCCAAAACGATTTCAATAAAGTGCGACAGCTTGGTGTTAATAGTTATCCTTCATTACTTTTACAAAAGGAGAATCAAATTATCCCTATTGGTGGTGGGGTAATGACGCCAGATAAAATTGAAGCGCGTTTTAAAAATTTATATTAATAAATTTTAAGTTACAGTATATAACATTTAACGTTTAAAAAAAGACTAGAAATGGATGGACTTAAACCTTTTTATAACAGTCGGTTTCAATTTGTTTTTAAAAAGAGTCCAATTTTAATTTTACTATCAGCTATAGTAGCAAACATGTTAGCTTACGCCAACCGACATTCATCTCTTGCCTATTTGCTGGTGCTATCACACTTTCAGGTAAATTGAAGAGGGAGCTTCTGTCGGAACAAGATAAAAATATGTTAACTAGTAAATAACTTTAACAAAAGGAGAATAACATTCTATGTTTAAAACAATCGATACAAATCAAAAAGATGTGAAATTGACGGTGTTTAGTTCAGACGAAAAAAGTTTCATGGTCACTGCAACCTTAGTTGAGAAAGCGGGACATGCATTTTTAATAAACTCAAAATTTACTCAATCTGATTCGAAAGAAATTGTTGAGTATCTGAAAAAAAACGACTTATCTTTAGATAAAATCTTTATTATTCATGGGGATCCTGATTACTACTTTGGATTAGAGAGTATTAAAGCTGCTTATCCAGAAGTCATAGCGTATGCTACAGAGTCTACAGTTGAACATATTGTTCATTCTGTCTTAGGTAAATTAAAAGTTTGGAAAGGTGCCTTAGGAGAAAACGCACCAAGCAACGTAGTATTACCTCAAGTGTTTAAAGAAAAAATGATTGATTTTCAGGGGTTAACATTTGAACTAGTAGGCTTAGATCATTACAGAACTAGCTTATTTAATAAAGAGCTAAAAGTATTAATTGGTGGTATTGATGTATTTAACGAAATACATGTATTCTTAGCGGATACTAGCTCAAAAGCGGCAATGGAGGCATGGATTGAAAACTTGAAAGTATTACAAGTATTAAATGCTGACATAATTGTACCTAGCCATGGATCAATTGAAAAATCTTTAAATAATCAGGCACTTACTGCAACTATGGATTACCTAAGAACTGCGGTTCAAGCTTCTGAGGAAAGTAAAACTTCAAAAGATTTTGTAGCGAAACTTGATGCAGCATATCCAGGTTATGCAAATAAAGGTGTATTAGAATTAAGTGCAAAAGTTGTAACAAAAGAAATGCCTTGGGGTTAATGCTATGAATTAATATCAGAAACTATTACATGAAACGTATGTATTAACTGGCGAAGGAAAATTGGATGCTTTCAAAACGTATTTAAGTGAAAATGTATCATGGACAGAAGCTGCTGGATTTCCATATGCGGGGACTTATATAGGTCCAGATGAAGTGGTGAAAAATGTACATGAACGCCTTGGTACGGAATGGGATAACTATAGTGCAAAGGATGAAGTTTATGCATTTAATAATAATACTGTTATCGTTTATGGGAAATATAGTGGGACATATAAAGCAACAGGGAAATCGTTTATAGCAGATTTTTGTCATCTGTATGAGTTTGATGAAAACGATAAAGTTAAGAAGTTTATTCAAATTGTGGACAGTGCAACTGTTAATGAGGTATTAAGTTAGAGTTAATCATTTCTAACATGCCTTGTATAGGGGGAATTGTTAGGATAAACGAAATTTCCTAACATTACCCCTTACATTACATTTTTGAGAAGGTTTCTACTTCTCAAGCGTGTTATGGAAGATAATTTATATAATTAGAAGAGGTAGGTATAAATGAAATTAGAGAAAAATTTAGTAGTAATAATTATTTCTGTGTTTATTTTAGGAATTGTGTCGACTTTGATATTTCAAGCTTCCACTGGTAATAACAAAGGAAACTCAATAAAGAGTGAGAATGTTGCCTCAGTATCAAAAGAAGCGACAGAAAATGAAAAGAATAAAAAAATGGTAGTTGATTTCTATAATGAAGTTTTTAATAACCACAATATTGATATTATCCCTAAATATGTAGGCGAAGATTATCAGCAACATAATCCTTTTGTTGCTGATGGACGAAAAGCCTTCATGGATTTCTTTAAGGAGGATTTTGTTAAAAATCCTAATTCTTCTGCAGAGATTAAACGAGTAGTAGCTGAAGGGGATACAGTTGCTCTTCATGTACATTCTCGTACTAATTCTCAAGATAAGGGAGTTGCTATAGTCGATATATTTCGTATAAAGAATGGTAAGATTGTTGAACACTGGGATGTAATTCAAGAGATTCCAAATGAGGCAGCTAATGATAATACAATGTTTTAGGTAGAAGATATATTTAATGATTGTTTAATTGTTAAAGCTATATAGGGTCTAAAGATTTAGATAAGTTATGTATAAGATGAGTAAAATGGAGGGATGTCCTAGATATGGTACTAGGACATCTCTATTTGTTTAATGATGGGGCATTCTCTTTTTTTTCGTCAATATTTAAATTGATAATTAAAATGTTTTATTTCCTTTAGCAAGGTTTATAAAATTTTATTTTAAAACAAGATATGAATATATATCTAAACCATACACAAAATATTCAAAAATATTGAGAATTATATTATAGAAGCCATGTTATATTGATATTGTGAATAGGAAAATATTCACAATTGATAATTTCTAATCTAATAAATTTATAATATTACTTCTAAAGGAGGTGTTTGATATGAAAAAGGAATTTGAAAAACCTGTAACTATTCGTCAGAGCGTTTGGGGAAAACACTAATTTAGAATTACAAGAGAAATTATGTTACCTATATTCATTTAAAGAAGGATGAATATGATTAATAAAACTCCAGTTTAAAACAATGTATGAATATATGTAGGAACTATACACAAAATATTCAAAATTATCAATAATAAAATTATAGAAGCCATGTTATAGTGATATTGTGAATAGGAAAATATTCACAATTGATAATTTCTAATCTAATAAATTTATAATATTATTTCTAAAGGAGGTGTTTGATATGAAAAAGGAATTTGAAAAACCTGTAACTATTCGTCAGAGCGTTTGGGGAAAACACTAATTTAGAATTACAAAAGAAATTATGTTACCTATATTCATTTAAAGAAGGGTAAATATAATTAATAAAACTTTAGTTTAAAATTATGAATGAATTTGTGTTGGAACTATCTGTGGAATATTCAAAATTATAAACAATTATATTATAGAAGCCACGTTATAGTAGTATTGCGAATAGGAAAATATTCACAATTGATAATTTCTAATCTAATAAATTTATAATATTATTTCTAAAGGAGATGTTTGATATGAAAAAGGAATTTGAAAAACCTGTAACTATTCGTCAAAGCGTTTGGGGAAAACACTAATTTACATTTACAGGAGTAGAATTTAATCTACTCCTGTTTACATTAAATTTTAGTATATGAAAGGAAGTGTTTTTGTGAGAAATTACTATTCGGCTCCTTCTTTAGTAGATATAAGTATTACTAATAGATGTAATTTAAAATGTGATTATTGCTATGCATCATCTAGTCCATTTGAAACAAAAAATGAGGAGATGGATCTAAATCATTTAAATAATTTATTTCAAGACTTAGATGATATGAACGTTCATAGGATTTCCTTAACTGGTGGCGAGCCTTTTATTAGAGATGATTTTTTTGAGATATTAAGTGCAACTCAAAAATATAAATTTGCTAAAATAATTAATTCTAATGGAATTTTAATAAGTGATAAAGTTGCAAGTAAATTATCAAAATTTGATTTTGATAGAATATGTATTACTTTAGATGGAAGTTGTCCAGAAGTGCACGATATAATCCGTGGTCATGGTAGTTTTAAAAAGACAATTAAAGGTATTAAAAATTTACAAAAATATAATTTACCAGTGTCTACTCTTTTTACATTAAATAAAACCAACGTTAATGACCTTATTAATACAATTAAACTGAATGAATTATTAGGAATAACTTATATGACAGTCATGGTAGTTTGTCCAACAGGTAGAGCTTCTGATGGAAGTATATTAGCAGATAAGAATAATTGGTATCCTATGTTTTTAAATCTATCTGAAATGAAAAGTAGAGGGGATATCAAATTAAATTTCAAAATAATTCCACCTAATGAAAGTCCTGTGTTTTGGTTATATTATTTTCCTTTAGAACATTATAATCGTTTAGATTTGTTATCTGTATGGGATCAAGATCTGAACTTAACGGATATACATACAAAGGAAAGGGAAATATCATGCCAAGCAGGTGTGAAAGCTTGTTCTATTGCATATAATGGTGATGTATTTGGTTGTGATTTAATGATGGGAATTGATCAATTTAGAGCTGGTAACATAAAAAGTACATCAATTAAGGAAATCTGGAATGAATCTTCTGTTTTCAATAAATTAAGAAATATATCATTTGATAATATTAATGGTAAATGTGGTACCTGTAGTCATAAGTGGTGTGGAGGTGGATGTAGATCTTCTGCCTTTAATTTAACAAACTCAATATATGGTTCGGATAATAGTTGCTTTTTTGAGGAGAGTGTAGCAAATGGATGAAATTAAATGTTTTATTATTCAGGGTAAGAAAAATATAATATTCAGACAAGAGGGCGATAAATATGTTTTTTTTGATCCAATTGCCCTAGAATACTACGTAACAAACTATATAGGTGCAGAAATTTTATATTATATTTCTAAAGGAAAAGATTTTAAATTCATTGCTGATAAAATATCAGAGGAATATGAAATAACTGAAGATATGAGTAAAGAGACAATAAAAGAATTTTTATTAGACTTCCCTTTATTGAGTATTATATCTTCTAATTTAATTGAATCTGATATTTATAAAGAGCTATCAGCATGAGGTTTAATTATCTTAACAGCATTAAAGAAATTAATCATATAGCTGTACCACTGGTTGTGAATTCAATAGCTGGGTTATTAATTAAATTAGTAGATCAAGCAATGATTGGGAGAATCTCTGTTGAAGCTTATGGAGCTATTGGTGTAGTGAGTTCACTTTTATTCACATTTGCAGGCATATTAGGAGTAATGTCAGTTTCCTTTAATATTTATGGATCAAGAAGCATGGGACAAGAAGATATAAAATCATTTAATAATTATTTTATATCTTCTATTTTTCTTAATATAATTATAGGTATTTCTTTGGCGTTGTTATTACTCATATTTCAAAGGCCCTTATTATCTATAGTTTTTGGTTTTGAAGGAAATATTTTAGAGGACTCTATTCAATATTTAACTATTATGAGTGTATATATATTGATTCAATTATTATTATTTACATTTTCGACTTTTTTTAAAATAATAAAAGAAACTAAATGGATTTTTATTGGTTCAACGGTGGCCTCAATCTTGAATGTAATATTAAATTATCTTCTGATTTTTGGTAACTTTGGTTTTCCGAAATTAGGAATAAGTGGTTCGGCAATAGCAACTATAATTGCTTTAAGTATAAATTTAATTTTTTATATGTATTTGTGTAGAAAACAATTAAAAATTACTTTTCTAAACTTTAAAATATATATTAATAATTTAAAGTTCTTATGTAAAAAGAGCACTTCTCTAGTTGGTCAAGAGATTTTAGAAGGCGGTATTTTCATTATAGGTGTAAATGCTATGATTGCTCGAACAGGAGATATACAATTATCAGGATATTTATTAGTTTCTCAAATTTTAAGTATTATTTTAATTCCAATGTATATGTATTCTTCTGCCATTTTAACTTTAGTTAGTGAAAGGTACGGATCTAAACAATTAATGGATTTAAAGGAACTTCCTAGGGTGACCTTAGGACTTATTATGGTATTTTACATGTTTTTAAGTATTATTTTTGTATTTTTAAAATATGAGGTTGTAGCCTTTATTACAAATGATACAAATTTAATTAATTATGCTGCAAGTATACTTACCTTTATTATAATAGCTAATATCTTTAATCCGTTACATAATGTTTATAAATATGCTTTACAAGCTATAGGGCAAAGTAATTATGTTTTAATAAAAACAGCTATAATAAATTTAATTACTTTTGTAATGATGGTTATTACCATTTATGTGTTCAACTTGAATATATTTGGTGTTTTTATTAGCTTATTTTTTAATTATGGAATGTTATCAATTATATTTTCTAGAAAATATAAAGGGATTCTTAATGGTATTGAGAGTAATAAGAAAAAAATTCTTGCTTAAATTTAACAATGCCTTTTTCGTGTAGTAATTCTTAAAGAAACATCCTTAAATAAAATAAAAAAAGGCGGTGTATACCGCCTTTTTTTATACTCAATATGTTCTTTAATCCATGATTCCTTTAATCAAGGGCTTCCCATTTCTTTTCAGTATTTGTTTTCCGCAACCAAGTTTTATAAAAAAACGATTCGGGAATTTTATCATTATCCTCCTCCTTTTTTAATACATTCCTTCTCAACTATATAGTTAAAACTGACGATTTATAGCTTGTATCAATAAAAATATTTACTTGAGATTCTGGGGAGGATGTGACATGCAAACAATTAGTAAAAGGTAAAACAAGTGCTAGAACCTTTAATAGACGATAATATTGAATCTATACCTTTTGTACGCAAATCAGCTGGTGATAAAGCAATCTTCAAAAAAACGATTACGGTTAAAGTAGTTGTAAATAAAATTAATCTTGATGCCAATAATCTTCGCAAATTAATGAGAGAGGATAGAATCTTATCTAAACTTATGCAAGATAATATATGGTAGTATCTGGAATGTAATAAAGCCAGTAAGGATGGTATTTTATATTGAGTAAAAAAAGTATCCAAGTATGATTGTTTAAGAGGCAAAAGCGGACTGTATATATTCCGCACACAAGTTCACAAATGGGGACGCAATTAATATATGTCTCTATATTAAGATCCTCAAACCCTTGACGCACAACGTGTTGAGGGTTATTTATTTTGTGGGTCAAACACTTTTATTTGAAAGAAGAGTAATTCATTCACAAAACATTCACAAATGCTACTTCGATACCAAGGTAATTTTCATAGTTCTGATTTTGCTCAATGATAATTTCCTTTCCACCATCTACGTAAATACCATCTGCTGAATATTCATTATAACTAGTATTATTGAATGATGAATTGTGATGAACAATATTGTTACGAACAATTCCATTCCGTGCCTGATCTAAAGCCGCTACTGGAGATACTCCTTCATGTCCAATAAGAACAATCCCGATGTTGTTATCATGCACTTTGTTATTGGTAACTTCAAAAAAATTTACATTCCGATTCACAGCAATTGCTTCACTTAGTCCTAATTTCAAATTTGTTACTTCGTTATTGTCTATGACAAGATGATTTAAATTATTTTGTGCATGGGATGAAGTACCATAAAAAGCAATAAGGAATAATTTAGATGTTTCATGTGAAAAAAAGTACTAGATTTGATAATATTTTATTTGAATATAAACAGTTACTTAAATATTGATAAGATAAGTTTCCAATCTAATATATGGGGAGTAGAAAAATGAATTATTTTCTTGTATTTCAAAATAAAAGTTATAAGGAGGAGAGGGAGGGAGGATTTCTCTGGGCGCCACAAAAAAATAACAAGGGACAAACATTTCATCACTGGACAGATATGAAAATGATAAGAAAAGGTGACATCATTTTTAATAGTTTTAAAGGAAGGCTAGTATCAATTTTGGTTGCAAAAGAAGATTATAAGGTTCATGATAAGCCAATTGGACTGGAACAGACTGAGCTCTGGGAAAAAGAAGGATGGATTGTAAATGTGGAATACCATGATTTGGAGATTCCTATTATATATAAAGATTTCATAGAAAACATATTAAAGCTACAGGGTGAAAAATACGCTCCATTTAATAAGATTGGGCGTGGTAATACTGGTTACCTGTTTAGAGTAACTCTAGAACTTGCTGATTATTTATTAACAATAGTTAAAGAAAAAAATAGGGATACTTGGAACAAGCTATCAAACATAGGGGGTAGTGATGAAGAAACTATTCTGGAAGAAATAGAGAAGGATTTGTCGTATGTATTAGATCAAACTGAAAAAGAACAAGTTATAAAATCTAGAATTGGACAATCCATTTTTAAAAAGAATTTGTTGAAGAACGAAGAGAAATGTAAATTATGTGGAGTCTCTGATAAACGTTTTCTAATAGCAAGTCATATTAAACCTTGGAGCCAATCTAATCATAGGGAAAGGTTAGATATAAACAATGGACTACTACTTTGTCCTAACCATGATGCGTTATTTGATAAAGGTTTTATTAGTTTTGGAGACGACGGGAGAATTTTAATTTCGAACAGTTTAGACGAAACTTTAAAAATCTTCTTGAATATACATGATAAGTTACAGATCCAAATGAATGAAATGCAGCGTCAATATATGAAATGGCATAGAGAGATTGAATTTCAGGATTAAGTGGCTAAAAAATTGTTGGGAGTAATAAGTTAAAACAAATTAAAGGATCGAGCTACAAAGGTAGTATTTCATGGTTATAATAGGTGCTTTACAAAATATACAGTATATCAACGTAATGAGTATGTAGCTGGGCTGGCCAAAAGACGTGCGCAAGGTATATGGGAGTTATGTGAACAGCATGCTCCTTTCCAAGATAAAAAAGGGAATCCATACTTAGAAGCACATCATGTGAAATGGCTATCAGAGGATGGATAAGATACGATTTATAATACTGTTGGAGTATGTGCGAATTGTCATCGGAAGCTGCATGTTTTAAATCTACATGAAGATGTTGCAAAATTAGAGAAAAAGCTGGCGCGATATAAGCAAGAAGACGAGATATAGGGAGTATATGTACTAAATAAGATGTGAAAGAAGTGACGATTCATGAAGAAAAAAGTATCGGTTGTTGCAGCGGTTATCTTTAATGAGAAGAATGAAATACTATGTGCATTACGTTCTCCTACAATGTCATTACCGAACTATTGGGAATTTCCAGGTGGAAAAATTACTGAAGGGGAAATGTCGCAAGATGCGTTGATACGTGAGATCAAAGAAGAACTAGGATGTTTAATTACTGTTGGTGAAAAAATAGAAGAAGTGGATCATGAGTATGAGAATATTATAGTTCATCTTGCTACTTATAAGGCATACATAGAGTCCGGTATACCTAAAGCGCTTGAGCATGCCGAGTTGATATGGGTTCATGTCAATAATTTATTGGAGTTAAAGTGGGCCCCGGCGGATCTTCCAACCGTGGGAGTTTTATGTTTGAAGTTTAAAAATCAAGGTCTGAAATAAGAAATAATGAGACAGATCTTTATAAGATATAAACTGTTTTGAACGTAGTTGTATGACTCCGGTGGCTCGGGCTCATGAGCGCCACCCTGTCAAGGTGGCGCTCTCCCTGCTGAGCTACGGGAAAAACGTTGATTTAAAGTCATTTTCACAAGTTTTTATTAACGAAATTCTATTAAAAAGGCAATGATTATTGCAAGTTATGTGACCATTTGTGACCACAAAATTATGTCTTTAACTGTCTATATAATGGCAAAGCGCTGTAAATACCATTCTAGGTAATACTTCAATTGGAACTGGGTATTATGTGTTCTCCTGTTCTGATGGGTATGTAATCAAAACACACGAAGCAGTTAAGCTGATTTCAGTTGAGTAGTAGGGGGGATGTGTAGTGGTTAGTTTCTTATACTTAAACGCTATGTCCACAGTCATTGCGTTTATCGGTATAATATACAAACGCAAAGTGAGTATGAATCGGCGAGGGGATGGTAAAATCACAGATAAGGAGCGGGAGTTAATTCTCATCCCGCTCCTAAATACACTTACGAAGTTTGCCGCTGTGTTAATAATAAAACGAATAATTCGTATGACTAGAATTATGTTAACTCAAAACTCCCTGTGAATTTCTCCATTACTTTTTGAGCTTCAAGTTTCTTTAAATATTTTTGCTCAATGTAATCTGTAACCATTGTACCAAGTAACTTTTGGTTCCTAGCATCTTTTCTAATAAAGATTTCACTACCTTTATAGTAGGTTACCAATTTATTTGGTGCCGCTGGAATAATAACTTCTAATAAATAACAATCTGGTATATTTTCTCCGTGTTCATTTAAAAGTGGAAAGAAGTGAAACTCTACATGATTTGGAGGAACTAAAGGAATTATACTGCTCAATGCATTATAAATTTCTTGTTTTATTTCATCAATTTTTTCGCGTGAAGCAGTAAACCCTTTTACTTGTCCATCATCACTAACTCCGTATAAAATGCGACCTCCAATAGAATTCAGGAAAGCAACAGTGTACTCAGAAAAAGTTTTTTTAATAATATTTGCTGGGTTTCCTCGGACTTCCTTAAACTCATTATTAATATCTTCAAAAAATTTCAATGAGTCATTTTGTTTGTATGTAATTATTTCAGTATCTTCACCTTCAGTATCTTCACCTTGTTTGAATCCACCAACTTCTAACCAAGCATTTTTTATTACCTCCATGGTCTCAGTTATAGATAGTGTTTCTCTAAAGGGTGCTTTTTTAATTATCCTTGAAACATCTAAAATTCTTACCTGTTCTATTGAGGCAACACTAAAAAAGTTTTTCTTTAAAGGGTGTTCACCTAAACATACTTGTGTTGATGGAATAATGCGAATAAACTCTTTAGGGACATTTGATATAGGAGCAACTATTACAGAATTACTTACACGGGTACCAAAATTGGATTGAATGATAAGTACAGGTCGTATACCGCTAAATTCAACACCTTGCTGCTCACCTAAATCAGCCAACCAAATCTCTCCACGCTTAAATTTGTGCTTTATAGGTTGATGCTCTTTTTCCATTATGGTAGTACTCATAATATTCACCTCTTATTAATGGTTAAGGACTAGACAAAGATATTAAGAGAAAAGTACACCTTGTCTTAATTGTTGTTATTAAATTATAACACGTAGAGTTGGTGGTTTCTTACATTTTCAATGGCTGATTGGTTAAGAATAAAATATGTATTTTAAAAATCTAACATTGCAAGGTATATAATAAGTGCGTTAGATTGTTATACTAAAAATGAAAATAGTAGCCAAAAACTACTAAAATGTTTGTCTTATTGAAACGTCTAACCTTAAAATAGTTCATTTTATTATGCTCTAAATCATTTCTTCTAAAATGTAATGTTGGTTTGGAGAATATGACAACTAGCCCCTTACTTTTACGCTTTTAAACAATTCATATGCTATAATTTATTTACATACTTATAGTTGTGACATCGAGGAGGAATACTTTTTGAAGGTATATATTGAACATGAAAAAATAAGTGATTCTCCATATGAAAGTGGAAATGACAATGATATATTTGTCTATAAAGATTTTGTGTTTTTTAAACAGTTAGCCTTGGAAATAACTCAAGGAACTGCAACTAGTTTTTTAATTTCAGGATATAGAGGAGTTGGAAAAACATCTTTTATAAATAAAATTAAGGAACAGGCAGTAAAAGAAAATGATAATATGTTATTTGTTTCATTGAATTTTGGAAAGTATGAAGAGTTTTCATTAATCCTCAGAAAGATAATACGAGAAGTATATTTATCAATAGATAAGAAGGATCCGTTTGAAGGGAAAAGTGCAGACAACGAAAATGGAGTAAAGGAATTAATTAAAAAAAATAACCCTAATTTATTAGAAGAACTAGGATTAATTTATGATAGAACTTTTTATCAAGTTTCAGAAAGTAAAAAGTATATTGATCAAACGGAGAAAACTTTAGAACAGAATCTTGAATACAATATAAAGAAAACGATTATCTCTATCTGTGTTTTAGTAACAGCAGGGGTAGAGAGTAAATTGAAATTTATCGAAAGAATATTAGGAATGAGTAATACCAACATAGATACAGTAATGTTTATCTTAGCGACTCTTTGGGCGGGGTTTCAATCATATAAGCTTTCAATGAAATATTCTAAAAAGAAAACAGAATTAAATGAGTTAAACAGAAGTTCTTTATATGATAATGAAATTGCTGAATTTCAGCTTAGAAAAATATTGAATGGATTAAAAGAGTTGGACATAAAAGTAGTCTTTGTTATTGATGAATTAGATAAGATTGACGATGATGTAAAACTCCATTCGTTAATTAGTGAATTAAAGCCATTAATGTTGTCCGGATTAGCTAGTTTTATATTAATTTCAGGTCAACAGTTGTATTATAGATATCAAGCATCTCATACTATAGATGATGCAATTATCTCTAGCATTTTTTCAAAGAGTATACACATTCCACTGTTAGCGACTAAGGGATTCCATGAATTATTTAAAAACTTTTTAAAGAGTCAAGATGATATTAATAGTGATTCAGTACAAGACTATGTTAATTCGAAAATTTTACAATCGAATAGACTACCAAGACGATTCCTCAATCTTATACGTCAAAATATAATATGGGAGAATAAAGCAAGTTATATAAATATTGAAGAGAAACTTGCCAATGCATTTAAAACTGATACCCACCTTCTAAATATTATTAAAGAAATAGAAACCCAGGAAATTAATGCAGCTAGGTTTGATAATGGAATTAAAGATTTTTTGATTACACAACTTCATATATGGGTTCAAAAAATCAAGTTATACAGATATATCCCTTTTACATTGAATGATATATATAATTTTGATAATTATTCCAAAGAAGTTCATTCAGGTTGGTATCTAGGTATGCTAAATACATTAGCTACGAAATTACTAGATACAATGGTAAAAAATGATTTGTTAAAAAAGGAAAGCTTACATAGTGATGAAGAAGTAAAAGAAATCTACAAGTGGAGAGACGAAGCTGAAGTTATAGTTGAAGAAGCTGATAAGCCAAATGACATAAAATGGAATTTTATGAATGAATTTGCACGTTTAGAGAAATTAATTAGTGACATTTGGATAAAGTTATGTGAAGAGCTACCATTTGACGAGAGTGAAAATCAAAATAATAGTATCTTAAGTATTATAAATAATTTATATAAGTTAGCCATTATTAATCAATATACGTTTGGAATGATAAATGATTTATATCCAATTAGGAATAGCATTGTTAACGGTAAAGATATTAATGATGAACAACTCAAAAATATAATAGAATCAAAAAGATTTTTCGATGATATATCACCTTCGATTTTGACAGAAGTATCTCATTACCTTATAAAACAATATCTTACTAAGCAGGGTTTTTACCATGTAAAAGATCCATCTAAAAATGTATTGTTTCATAAGTTTAAAAGTGGTAAGGGTGATAATAAGCAGTGCTTGTGCTTTGAATTTCAATTTTTAGAGAGTAACGTGTATTACTATAATGATTTCAATAGAATACTAGATAATTTCATAAAATACAAGGCATATAATAAAGAAAGCTATTTGGTGGTTATCATGTATTATGAGTCAGATGAAACAATACCTGATGTTCATATTTCAGATTTATACTCAAAAATAGAGGAAGATTATGCTGAGTTAAGAAGATATATTTTCATTTATCATTATAAGGGCTTTAGTCCTAAAGAAATTGAAGCAGATATACAGGATATTTTTGAGAAACGTATCAATGTTTATCAAGAATATAATTAAACTTCTATACGGCTCTGATGCACCGTTTCCTAAAAGGTAAACAGAAGCATGAAAATATTAGGGAGAAATATGTGATTCATTGAAATGGGTAGATTTGGTGATAAGAAATATAGGGACAGAGAGAAAGCTCCATTCTTATCAATCTAACAAAATAGGCTGAGACCAAGGCGAAAAGGATAAGCTGAGGTTCCTTAAAGTGATAGCATATTAACAGAAAAAGGGACCAGAATACGGTCCTTTTTTTGATTCTTATCGAAGCTGCCTGCTTGTAAAAATTCTTTGATAGGGGGATACGTCTATAAGTTGAAATACCCACTTAAAATAAGTTTTTATGTAAATGAGAGGAACTACGCCTGAATATAGAAGTACTTGCAAATTTTAAAAGATTTCCGTTTGTGCCCCAAGAAGCAAAATATATTTATGATAAAATATAGAAAAAGATGATAAAGAAGGGACAATTAACGTGAAACCAACAATTTATGATGTTGCAGAAAAAGCAGGTGTATCAATAGCGACTGTATCTAAGGTAATTAATCAAACAGGGCGTATTAGTGAAAAAACAATTAATAAAGTAAACAAAGTAATGGATGAATTAGATTACCAGCCAAGTAGTGTAGCAGCAGCATTAACAGGTAAAAAAACATATACGATTGGGGTACTTGTCCCAGATATCTCAAACCCATTTTTTGCAGAAGTAGCAAGAGCTTTTGAAAATAGTGCACGAGAATCAGGGTATACACTCATTTTATGTAGTACAGATCATCAAACAAAACGTGAGCACGAATACATTGATTTATTATTTAAAAAGCAAGTAGATGGCATAATTATTGCAACGGAGCTAAATGATTATAAACTAGTTAAAAAAATCGTGAATCGAGATTTGCCACTTGTCCTATTTACCGTAGATCATCCTTCCATCACAACTCATGTTGTGACAACTGATGATATGAGAGGAGGCTATCTGGCTGGGAGTTATCTGACGCAGAAAGGCCATACATCTTTAACGATTATGATGGAGAAGGATAGAAAAAGTAGCTTAGGAAGACTTAACGGTTTCAAACAAGCCCTTACGGATTCAGGGATTTCATTAGATGATGATGCTATAATTAGCTGCTATTCGACAGTTGAAGATAGCAAACGTGCAAGTAAAGAATTACTTGATTTGCCTAACAGACCTACAGCGGTATTTGCTTGTACAGATTTAATTGCTATATGCCTTATGAATGAAGCAAGAAAACAGGGACTTTCGATTCCGGAAGATTTATCAATTATCGGATTTGATAATACTATTTATGCTGAGATTGCTGATCCAGGGTTAACAACGATTGAACAGCCAATTAAACAAATGGCAGCCTGTACGTTTGAACAACTCTTAAAAACGATGGAAATGAAGGAGCATGCTAAGCAAAAAGTTACAATTATTCCTCAGTTAGTGGAGCGATCCTCAGTAAAGGATATTACATGATAGCTTTTTTACAAGCCTATTTGAATGTAACAAAAGAAGGTCATCGTAACTAAGTATAGTTAGGATGACCTTCTTTTATATTTAGGATTTATACAGAGAATTGCTCGCCGCTTTTCGTATTTAAATCCTGTTTCATCTCATTCTTCTTTGGAATAGTAAGGAAATGAGTTAAAAATGCACCAAAGAAGTACAAACCAGCAAAGATCCACATCACGCCGCCTACACCTAATGGACCGATGAATGCAGTTACTACTAATGGCCCAACGAATGCTGATAATCCTGAACCTAAATTTAATACAGACATCGCGGCTCCTTTATTTTCAGGAGCTAAAGATGGTACTAAAGCTGTAAGAGGTACATAACCGGCAAGTGTTGCTCCATAGCAACAGGCAACAAATAATATTGCCCAATAATTATGTCCTACCATTTGTGGTACATAATAGAGTGCAAGAGTTACAATTCCGCAACCGACTCCTCCGAACCATTTAATCGTATTTACCCAACCAAATTTGTCACCAACAATACCAAAAATAATATTAAACACCATATTTACAAAGAATAGAGTGCCCCAAATTTGTAGCCATTCAGTCATTGTAAAATTATATTTCATCATATAAGTAGGCAGGAAAACAACAAATCCAAACTGAGCGGCTGAATTTATAATTTTAACAATACCACCTATACCAACTTTGGGATTTTCAAATGCGATGGTAATGCCTTTTAGTAATTCACTTGATTTATTAGCGCTTACGGTTTGTGCTTTAAATCTGTCCTTATTTACAACAATTGAGAATAATCCCCCGACGACAACAAAAATTAAGGCGCTCCATAAAGTAGCGATTTCCCCGATTTTAGGAACCATATAGCTAGAATAGAAGGCCCCGATAACACTAAGTCCAAGCTGGAATACGAACCAGAACCAACCAACTGCTCTTGAAAGCATTTGTTGAGGAGTACTGTAAGATACCCAAACTAAGAAAGAATAAGCAAATAAGGGATAACCAAATCCTCGTAGAGCGTAGCAAAGTAATATAACGGGATAATTCATATGTTGAATTCCTATACCGATGAACCCAATGGAGCCTAAAATGAATGATACTAAACCAAACGTCATTACTTTTCTTGGTCCCCACATTTGTACAAATACCCCCGAAAACCAGGAAGAAGCAGATACAGTAATTCCGTAAATCGTAAACAGAAAAGCAGCGTGTTCTAGCGTTAAGCCATTCTCAACGAGATAAGGGGATAACCATCCTTGTTCTAAACCATCCCCAATCATAAAAACAATAATCCCTATGTATCCCCAAGTTAAATTAGAAGGGATACCAATCTTGTCCATAAATGTTTTGTTTGAACCAATTGCGTTCATTCTCCCACCACCGATAAATTATTTTTGGTTAAGCGCTTAATTACTTTTGATAAAAAAAGTATACGCTTACATTATGAGGTCGTCAATGAAATTTTTTGACAATTTACAACTTTCTTTCATAGGGTGCAATCTATTTACGTATTGGACACTAAAATAATTGTGAGTATGAAAAGAAAGAAATAACTTATAGATGGGAGTTTACTATTGAAAAGTCTTAATTTCCTTTGTTATATCAGTATTTTAAAAGAGTATTTTTGTAGCTGTTTAGATTATTTGTTTCTTATTATTACTTTGTAGATGCATGGATTACGTTTACTTACGAAATTTGAAATTCGGATGAAAAGAAAAGTATTCAAAAAAATAAAAATGTTTTCAATTTAGAATCAAGTGTGTATAATGAAGAAAAATAGGGAAAGCGCTTAACTAAATTTGATGTGCTAAACCTTATAGACTTCCATTTTGTTTCTTAAATTTAAATAAAGAGGGAGAAATCATATGAATGTTGTAACGATTGGGATTATTGGTGCTGGACGAATTGGGAAACTGCATGTTGATAATTTGCAGCTTATGCCACAAGTAAAAATTAAAGCGGTTTCAGATGTAGTGATTAGTCATCTAGAAAAGTGGGCTGAGGATAAAGGGATTTCCACTCTGACTACAAACTATCAGGATTTATTAGCAGATCCAGAAATTGATGCTGTCTTTATATGTTCACCAACAAATACACATGCGCAAATTATTAAAGAAGCGGCTCTTGCGAAAAAACACATTTTCTGCGAAAAGCCTGTTAGTTTCTCAGTAGAAGAAACATTAGATGCATTAGAAGTAGTAAAAGAACAAGGAGTATCTCTTCAAGTAGGTTTTAACCGCCGTTTCGATCCTAACTTCAGAAAAGTCTATGATCTTATTCAACAAGGAGAAGTGGGACACCCACATATTTTAAAAATTACGTCTAGAGATCCACAACCGCCAAGTATAGAATATGTTCGTTCTTCAGGTGGATTGTTTATGGATATGATGATTCATGATTTTGATATGGCTAGGTATGTGATGAATAGTGAAGTTGTTGAAGTATTTGCATATGGCACAACATTAATTGATCCATCCATTCAGGAAGTAAATGATGTTGATACAGCAATTGTCACATTGAAATTTGCGAATGGAGCTTTAGGGGTAATTGATAATAGCCGCCAAGCTGTTTATGGATATGACCAGCGTCTTGAGGTGTTTGGTGAAAAAGGAGCGGTCGCTGCTGATAATTGCTGCCCAACAACTGTGCAAGTGTCAAAAACAGAAGGTGTTGTAAAAGATAAGCCACTTTATTTCTTCTTAGAGCGCTATACGCAGGCTTACATTGAAGAAGTAACACAATTTACAAAGTCAATTATAGAAGGACAAGCTGTTATTTGCAGTGGTAATGATGGGCTACAAGCAGAACGAATTGCGAAAGCTGCGAAGGAATCTTTACTAACAGGAAAACCTGTTCAAATTGAGCATAAACAGCCTGCATTAAATCAATAAAGAGAGCGCTTACTTCTAGAAAGTTAAAGAGTAGTGAATCGTATGGTCATAAAAATTTCTTAACCATATCATTTACCTTTACATAATGCACGGGAGGTAGTAACAATGAATCCACTTATTTTTAAAGAAGATTGTCCATTAGATTTAATTGCAGTTGGACGTTTATGCGTTGATTTAAATGCCAATGAAACACAACGTCCTATGGAAGAAACAAGAACATTTACTAAGTATGTGGGGGGATCTCCTGCGAATATTGCGATTGGTGCGGCGCGTCTTGGCTTACAAACAGGATTTATCGGTAAAGTGTCCGATGATCAAATGGGCCGCTTTATTACAGGATACTTAAAGGATAACAATATTAATACGGATCAGATATGTATTGATTGCACTGGTGCAGTGACAGGTTTAGCTTTCACAGAAATTAAAAGCCCTGAAGATTGCAGTATTTTAATGTACCGCGACAATGTCGCAGACTTAAATCTTGATCCAACAGAAGTTTCTGAGGACTATATTAAACAATCAAAAGCTCTCTTAATTTCAGGAACAGCTTTAGCGAAAAGTCCTTCTCGCGAGGCGGTATTTTTAGCGCTAGAATATGCGCGTAAGCACGATGTAGTCGTATTTTTTGATGTCGATTACCGCCCTTATACATGGCAGTCAGAAGCTGAAACGGCTGTGTATTACAATCTAGCGGCTGAAAAATCTGATGTTATTATTGGAACGCGTGAAGAGTTCGATATGATGGAAAAACTATTAAACTATGAACAATCTAATGACCAAGTTACGGCTGAAAGATGGTTTTCTCATCATGCGAAAATCGTCGTAATTAAGCACGGCGGGGATGGTTCAATCGCTTATACGAGAGACGGTCAATCACACCGAGGCGGTATCTTTAAAACAAAGGTATTAAAGACGTTTGGCGCTGGTGACTCGTATGCTTCTGCGTTTATTTATGGCCTAATGCAAGGGCTTGAGATTCCTCAAGCGATGCGATTAGGTGGCGCTTCTGCTTCAATCGTTATTTCTAAACATAGCTGTTCTGATGCAATGCCAACAAGGGCAGAGATTTCTGCATTCATGGAAACGGCTGAGGAAATTGTATAGAAACATCATAAATGAGTAATCAAGTAAGGGCGTATCCTATGGACGCTTCTACATTACATAAAAGGGAGAGAATGAATATGACAGTACAAACAGCACAAATTGTAAAAAACTACATTGGCGGCGAATGGGTAGAATCTGTTTCAACTAAGATGGAAGCCGTATATAATCCTGCAACGGGGGAAGTAATCGCTCAAGTACCACTTTCAACAAAAGTAGATGTTGAACAAGCTGTACTAGCAGCAAATGAAGCGTTCAAATCTTGGTCCAAAACAGCTGTGCCAAAACGTGCTCGTATTCTATTTAAATATCAACAATTATTAGTAGATAACTGGGAAGAGTTAGCGAAACTTATTACGATTGAAAACGGAAAAAGTTATAACGAAGCTTACGGTGAAGTTCTTCGTGGTATTGAGTGTGTGGAGTTTGCTGCAGGTGCACCTACATTAATGATGGGAAAACAGCTTCCTGATATTGCGACAGGTATTGAGTCTGGTATGTATCGTTACCCAATTGGTGTTATAGGCGGGATTACACCTTTTAATTTCCCAATGATGGTTCCATGCTGGATGTTCCCACTTGCGATTGCTTGCGGTAATACATTTGTGTTAAAACCTTCAGAGCGTACACCTCTTCTAGCAGCAAGATTAGCAGAATTAGCTGAAGAAGCAGGCTTACCAAAAGGTGTATTAAATATCGTAAATGGCGCTCACGATGTAGTAAACGGTCTTCTGGAACATAAATTAGTGAAGGCAATTTCATTTGTAGGCTCTCAACCTGTCGCAGAATACGTTTATAAAAAAGGAACAGAAAACTTAAAACGTGTTCAAGCATTAGCGGGTGCGAAAAACCATTCCATTGTATTAAATGATGCGAATCTTGAACTAGCAACAAAGCAAATTATTAGTGCTGCATTTGGTTCAGCTGGTGAGCGTTGTATGGCCGCTTCTGTTGTTACAGTAGAAGAAGAAATTGCAGATCATTTAGTTGAAAGACTAGTAGAAGAAGCAAATAAAATCGTAATCGGCAATGGTCTTGATGAAGATGTATTTTTAGGACCAGTTATTCGTGATAACCATAAAGAGCGCACAATTGGTTACATCGATTCAGGTGTAGAACAGGGCGCTACATTAGTTCGTGATGGACGCGAAGATACAGCTGTAAAAGGAGCTGGTTACTTCGTTGGCCCAACAATTTTTGACCATGTTACAAAAGAAATGAAAATCTGGCAAGATGAGATTTTTGCTCCTGTTTTATCCATTGTTCGTGTGAAATCATTGGATGAAGCGATTGACATTGCGAATGAGTCTCGCTTTGCAAATGGAGCTTGCATTTATACAGATAGCGGGGCAAGTGTACGTCAATTCCGTGAAACAATTGAATCAGGTATGTTAGGTGTGAATGTTGGGGTACCAGCGCCAATGGCATTCTTCCCGTTCTCTGGCTGGAAAGACTCTTTCTATGGAGATCTTCATGCGAACGGCACTGACGGCGTTGAGTTTTATACTAGAAAGAAAATGCTTACATCTCGTTGGGAAAAGTAATAGTTAAGAGAGAAGTAGACGCTCTCTAGTTGTTCGTAAGTGAAGGTAAAGGAAGTACTAAAACATGAGGAGGAAGTATTAGGAGTCTATCAAATTCCTGATACTCCTTTTTCATATGAAGAATGACTGATAGAGATAGAAAGGAGCAAACAATATGCAAACTGTTAGAATGACGACGGCGCAAGCATTGGTGAAATTTTTGAATCAGCAGTACGTAGAGTTTGATGGAGAGCAACATAAGTTTATTAAGGGAATCTTTACGATTTTTGGTCATGGAAATGTAGTAGGCCTAGGTCAAGCTTTAGAAGAAGACGCAGGGGAATTAGAAGTATATCAAGGAAGAAATGAACAAGGGATGGCAAATGCTGCGATGGCCTTTGCAAAACAAAAACATAGAAAACAAATTATGGCATGTACTTCTTCTGTTGGCCCTGGATCAGCAAATATGATTACCTCTGCTGCAACTGCTTCTGCAAATAATATTCCCGTTTTACTACTTCCAGGTGATGTATTTGCAACGAGACAACCGGATCCTGTTCTTCAACAAATTGAACAAACACATGACTTATCTATTTCTACGAACGATGCTTTTCGAGCGGTAAGTAAGTACTGGGACCGGATAAATCGTCCTGAACAATTGATGACAGCTATGATTCAAGCCATGCGTGTTTTAACGAATCCGGCAGATACAGGAGCTGTAACAATTTGTTTACCACAAGATGTCCAAGGGGAAGCGTGGGATTTTCCAAGTTACTTCTTCCAAAAGCGTGTTCATCGTATTGAACGTCGTCTACCTACAAAAGCCAGTTTAGCGGATGCGGTGGAAATGATTAAGAAAAAGAAAAAGCCAATTATGATTTGTGGTGGCGGTGTAAGATACGCAGAAGCGGCAGAGGAACTGAAACAGTTTGCTGAAGCATTCCGCATTCCATTTGGAGAAACGCAAGCTGGGAAAAGTGCGATTGAAAGCAGCCATCCATATAACCTTGGCGGTATCGGGGTAACTGGAAATTTAGCAGCCAATACAATTGCAAAGGAAGCGGATCTTGTTATTGGAATCGGGACGAGATTTACTGATTTTACTACGGCATCTAAGCAATTGTTCCAGAATGAAGAGGTTGAGTTTTTAAACATCAACATTTCAGAATTCCATGCGAACAAGCTCGATGCATTGAAGGTGATAGCTGATGCAAAAGAAGCACTTCTTGCTCTTATAGATGAACTGCAAGAAATTGAGTATCAATCTAGTTACACAGTAGAAATCGCTAATGCAAAAGAGGCTTGGGAAACAGAATTAGCACGTTTGCATAACATTCGCTTTACAAGTCAAGATTTTAAACCAGAAGTTGAAGGTCATTTCGATGAGAATTTAAATGAGTATGTAGACGCACTTGGTACACAATTAACACAGACTGCGGTCATTGGACAAATCAATACATTACTTGATGAAGATGCAATTATTGTTGGTGCGGCAGGAAGTCTTCCAGGTGATTTACAAAGAATGTGGGCAACAAGAAAACCAAATACATATCACATGGAGTATGGATACTCTTGCATGGGCTATGAAGTTGCAGGCGCACTTGGTGCAAAGCTAGCTGAACCATCGAAAGAAGTATATGCAATGGTAGGGGATGGCAGTTACCAAATGCTTCATTCTGAGCTCGTAACAAGTCTTCAAGAAAACAAAAAAATTAACGTTTTATTGTTTGATAACTCCGGATTTGGCTGCATTAATAACTTACAAATGGGTAACGGAATGGGGAGCTTTGGAACAGAGTTTCGCTACCGAAACCAGGAAACTCGTAAATTAAACGGGGCTATTATGAAAATAGATTTCGCAGCTAGCGCGGCTGGATATGGCGTAAAAACGTATCGTGTTACATCGATAGAACAATTACAGGAAGCACTTATAGATGCGAAAAAACAAACAGTTTCTACATTGATTGATATTAAAGTATTACCAAAAACAATGACAAATGGATACGATTCATGGTGGCATGTAGGTGTTGCAGAAGTATCTAATAGTCAAAGTGTACAAGCCGCGTATGAGACTAAAGTAAGTAACTTGCAAAAGGCGAGATCTTATTAGATTAGGATACAAAAGGGGGGTATCTGCATGCATATTTTTTAGAAAGCCCTCTTTTTAACGGACAGATAAGAGAAGTTGGTGAAATTCTATAATATTTTGCAAAGAGGAGAGACAAGGGAATGTTCAAAGAAAACACGATTAAGCTTGGAATTGCACCAATCGCTTGGACAAATGATGATATGCCGGAGCTAGGGGCAGAAAATACGTTTGAACAATGTATTAGTGAGATGGCACTAGCTGGCTTTAATGGAAGTGAAGTAGGTAATAAATATCCGAGAAATACAGTTGTATTGAAAAAATCTTTGGAATTACGAAATCTGGAGATTGCTAGCGCATGGTTTAGTGCATTTTTGACAACGAAACCGCTTGAAGAGACGGTACAAGCATTTATTAAACATAGAGATTTCTTGCATGATATGGGGGCAAAAGTCATCGTTGTATCAGAGCAAGGACATAGCATTCAAGGTTTAATGGATGTACCGCTATTTAAAAATAAACCCGTTTTTACAGAAGAAGAGTGGAAGAAGCTAGCGGATGGGTTACATCACCTCGGTAAATTAGCTCAGGAAAAAGGGCTACATATTGTATACCATCATCACATGGGTACGGGTGTTCAAACAACGGCAGAAATTGAAAAGTTAATGGATATGACTGATCCAGAGCTTGTATCCTTGCTTTTTGATACAGGTCATCTTGTTTTTTCAGGAGAAGAGCCGCTTTATATTTTGAAAAAATATTTACCTCGTATTAAACATGTACATTTAAAAGATATTCGCCAAGAAGTAGTAGATGCTGTAAAGGAAAACGAATTAAGCTTCTTACAGGCAGTGAAGAATGGTGCATTTACAGTTCCCGGAGATGGCGTAATTGTATTTGATGAAGTGTTTACTATCCTTGCAAACTCTGATTATAAGGGTTGGTTTGTAGTAGAAGCAGAGCAAGATCCAGCTTTAGCGAATCCTTTTGAATACGCATTAAAAGCTCGAAAATTTATAAAAGAAAAAGCAGGTCTGTAATTTCCGCATGGTGAGATTACATAAGGAGTAAAAAGACGAGACATTTGTTTTCTATTTAATAAATAATATTGAAACAGGTGAATGTGTAATGCCATTAGTGCAAATGAAGGATATTTTAATAAAAGCAAATCAAGAGAATTATGGGGTCGGAGCTTTCAGTGTTGCTAATATGGAAATGGTAATGGGAGCTATCAAAGCAGCTGAAGAGTTAAGTTCACCGCTTATTCTACAAATTGCGGAAGTTCGTTTGAATCATTCGCCAATTCATCTGATTGGTCCTTTAATGGTAGCTGCGGCGAAAAAAGCGACTGTCCCAGTAGCAGTTCACTTTGATCATGGTATGACGTTTGAAAAGATTAAAGAGACATTAGAAATTGGTTTTAGTTCGGTTATGTTTGATGGCTCTCACTATCCGTTAGAGGAGAATATCCAAAAGACAATAGAAATTGTAGCGCTTGCGAAACAGTACGGAGCGACGGTAGAAGCTGAGATTGGCAGAGTAGGTGGTAGTGAGGACGGATCAGAAGATATTGAGATGTTGCTGACAAGCACTAAAGAAGCAAAAAGATTTGCAGAAGAAACAGACGTTGATGCGTTAGCTGTTGCGATTGGAAATGCGCATGGTATGTACAATGGAGACCCTGATTTACGATTAGACCGCCTACAAGAAATTAATGAGGTAGTTCGTATTCCACTCGTATTACATGGTGGTTCTGGCATTAGCCCAGAGGATTTCAAACAATGTATTCAACATGGTGTTCGCAAAATTAATGTAGCAACAGCGACGTTTCAGAATGTAATTGCTGCGGTTAACACTGCTGCCCTAAATACTCCTTATTCAGATTACTTTACGTATCATCAAGATGTAATTAAGGCCGCATACGAAAACGTTAAAAATCATATGCTCATATTCGGAAGTGAAAACAAAGCATAACCAGAAAGGTTTACTTCATTAATATCAGAAGAAACTCGAAATTTAGTTAGCTGACAAAGATAGAGAATGATAGAGTAGCCATTAATGAAAAGGGGGAGAAAGCCGTGTTAGGAAAATTAGGTGAATTAAATGAAGGGTATAATGTATTAACAGAAATGAACGGTCAATGCGGTGATATGTTAATGGATATAGGCATATATAAGATGTCTAATGGAAAAGAAGAGTTGCTATTTGATGATAAGAATGAAACGGCAGTTCTTTTACTAGAAGGGGCAATACGTTTAGAGTGGGAAGGAATGGAACAAGTTATTCAAAGGCAGTCTGTTTTTGAAGAAAACCCTTGGTGTTTACATGTGGCTAAAAATGTGAAAGTTACAATTACCGCTCTTTCAGATAGTGAAGTGCTTGTCCAAAAAACGGATAATGATCAAGAATTTGTATCTAAGTTGTATACTCCAAATGAGTGCCAAAGTGTTGTAGCTGGAGATGGAGTATGGGAGGGGACAGCGCAGCGTGTTATTCGTACGATTTTTGACTATAACAATGCAGCATATTCTAATATGGTAGTAGGAGAAGTTATTTCTTATCCAGGGCGATGGTCCAGTTACCCACCGCATCATCATGACCAGCCAGAGGTATATTATTATCGCTTTAACAAGCCGCAGGGATTTGGATGTGCAATGGTAGGTGAGGATGCTTATCGCGTTGTACATAATAGCTTTATTACAATTCCGGGTGAGCTAGACCATCCACAAGCAACAGCGCCTGGATATGCAATGTATTTTTGTTGGATGATTCGACATCTTGAGAATAACCCATGGAATGATCGTATCATGGAGGAAGAACACAAGTGGTTATTAGAACCAAACGCGAAAATTTGGCCAGAAAAGGAATAGATGAAAATAAAGGTTCTGGACAAAAACGATGTCACTTGCAATTGTTTTTGCTCAGAACCACTAATTTTTTGTCAATGTAGGCAGGCTCTTATGTGAGGTAACGTAAGAGGGTTCTGTTGCAAAGTTAGAAAAAATATAGAGAGGTCTACAGATTGGAAATAGACTTTAAGCAATCGCTACTAATTGCTGTAGTTCTTTGTACACTGAAAAGACGGAGTCTGATTCAAGACTTCGTTTTTGTTTATATATGGCCTGAATCGTTTCAATCCCTTTTATGGTTCGTGAAGCATGACGAAGATTTTGAAATCCTGCGGATTTGGCAAAACGTTTCTTTACATGCCTATGATCCTTTTCAATCAGATTATTGAGATATTTAACGGTACAATGTTTTGTACGTACATAAAAGCCGTTCTTCTTCAGTTTTTTGAACGCACAAAGCAAGGCCGGAGCTTTGCCTGTAGTGAGAACTGTTGGTTCTCCAAAATGTTTTACTAATCTTTTCATAAAGGCATAGGCAGTCTGATGATCCCGTTTTTTACGAAGTTGAATATCCAACGTGTTTCCATCTTTATCAATTGCACGATAGAGATAACGCCATTCTCCCTTAACTTTAATAAACGTCTCATCAAAATGCCAAGATAAGCGTGCAGATTTATTTTTTACTTTCCAAATTTGATAGATGGGATTTCCATATTCATGAACCCATCGCATGATGGTTGTTGGATGAACTGAAATACCACGTTCATTCAGGATTTCAGATACATCGCGATAACTTAAAGAAAAACGACAGTAGTAGCCGACAGCTACTAAAATGATATCTCTCTTGAATTGTTTTCCTTTAAAGTACCTCATGTCTGATTCTCCTATATCCTGTTTTCTAGAGTGTAGCTTCATGTAGGAAACTTTGCAACAGAACCGTTTTTGATATTTTAGGAGTTGTTTTTCAGTGCACTGTATCAAATCTAAAGTAGAAAAATGCATCACCTTTAAAGATACACCTTAGTTTGATGGGCATGGGAGGGGCCAATGATATTAGATTTTAAAATTTCACGCACCGTATTTTATATTATTATATAAAATTTAGCAATACAGGAATTTTAACAGATTTAGTTATCTTTATTCTCACTATTAACAATAATTTTGTGTATTTAAGGGGCGTAGAACATATAAAGTTGAAAGACAAGCAAGAATGGATTTTGCGTTATTAACTGAATAGAAAAACTCTCGACCATATGATGCGACAATGTGAGCTCCGGAAGGTACAATATTATAAACGGGATGAACTGAAGAACAAACAACTATGTATGGAACAATATTCAAGGGTGATGAAGACCAAGTATTATTATCATTTGGATATCCTTCAAAATGGATCAAAGAAGCTAGAGGAATTTCATGCAAATAGGAGGGGAGCATATGTCTAAAATTTGGAATGAAATATTAAGTCAAATCAATCTTGTAATTGAATTTACAAAAAATAAACAAAAAGAAGGTCTATATTATGAAGATTTATTAAAACGATTAAAGCGTCTGGCTAACTATCTGCAAAATAACAGTTGTACTGATGTCGGACTAGAATCTCAACGAATTAAAGGTGCATTAAGAACCTATGCTGATACTAGCCTTTGACGACCCTCTACTTATTAAATTAGAAAATATGTTGAATTTTGAGATGAAAAGAGGGATAACATGGCAAAACAATTTTGCAAGGAAGCAGTTGCATACTTAAAACCAATTATAAAAGAGGATCATGATAAAGAATGGTTTACTTTGTCTGAAGAACGTAGTTTTGCCCATACATTTTTTAATGAAGATTTAATAATTACCTTTTTATTTGCAGACTATCAAAACGATGATTTTCTATATATTCAAAATGAACATATATCAGAGGAAGGATTGGATGAGGATCAGTTATTACAAAACGGCATAAATAATCTTTATAGGTTAGCAGATGAAAAAAATCTACGGGTCCATACGCTAACGGAAGAATGCTTTGCTTTAATTCTTGACGGAAACTTCGAGGCTAGCTTAATTGTTTTAGACGACTTATGGGATAACTCCTTAAAAAAATTTGTATCAAATGGCTATGCAGTTGCGATACCAGCAAGGGATATTCTTATTTTTTGTGATTGTAAAGCTAGTCATGGAATTGAAAAAATGAAAAGTATTATAGAAAAGGTTTGGGAAGACGCAGATCATTTACTTATTAATAAAATTTTGTTGAGAAGTGAGGGGAGATGGGGATATTTATAATTGCTTACTATAGTAGATAGGTATTTAGGAAGAGAATTTGTATAAAGGAGGGATATGAGTGAAACAGTTTATTAAAAAAATAGGAGATAAAACGTGTATTGCTCAGGCGGATGAGTGTTTTGCAATACAAGTAGAAGGTTTATTTGACTTACTTAATGAAGTAGAAACTGATCGATTAATAGATGGGTTTTCTATACAAGTTGGTTGGTCGATTTACTTTCTTGATAAAAGGGAAGATGACTATCATATTATTGTACATGATTATATGAAGAATCCGTTTGAAGATATGACAGATGATTTGACGATTTCTTTATGGATATTATTAAATCAAGTGAGTCTTGTAAATTCATTACCAGTTAAGGGGGAGTTACTGTGCTTTTGTGATAAAATTGTCGCTGCTAAAAATGTATTGGAGTTAGATCATATTTACTTAGAAAGAACAAAGGATAGTGAAAAAGGCGACTCCGGTTGGTATATAGGTCCTATTCATGATGAGCATGATACAGAAGAGTATGAAGCATTTTTTGTATATGAGTTATTAAAATTGAGGCCTTCTCTTATTCAAGTATTAACAATGCCTTCTGGATATCTTGTAATCTTTGAAAAAGAAGAATTGAAAGCGGTAGTAAATGAACGTAATGTTAATATTTTGGATTGGATTTAATTAAGGTATTATAATGTTCGTATTCTCAAGCGGCACAAGCCATTAAGGATAAATATGAAGATAATCGAGAAACGATTTGTAAACTGCAAAAACAGATAAAAAAGAAAAGAAATGGAAAATAAGAAAATTTATTTAAACAAAGAGTAGTCTTGTTTATCTTTATACAATTACTTTGAATATTTTCCTCGAATGCCCCTTCTTATCCAGAATCGTTTCCCCTCATGTGCAGGTATTAACTTTAGATGACGATAAAAATATTATGTTAACCATATGAGGTGTCACATTTACTCCAGTAACACTGGAGTAAATGATTAGAAACGCCAAATTAGAGAAATAAAAAGGTTTCTGGTGCAAAAACTTCAAGTTAATTGCAAGTAATCTCTAAATCTTGGACATACTGATACTATTACTCTAAAAAGATGCGTGATCAATTAAGTCCTGAATTAGACAAAAGAATCAGTCGTCATCTCAAGCAAACCAATGACTCTTGGAGAGTCGATGAAACCATGTATCTAAGTGAAAATTTAATGGATGTACCTGTATCGTGCTGTCGATTCGAACGGAAATACCATCGATTTTTACCTAAGCAAAGCAAGAAACCACAAGGCTACAAAGCAATTCTTCAAGAAAGCTTTACAGTCTTTTCTTATTTCTGAGCCTCGTGTAGTGACAGTCGATAAGAATCCAGCTTATCCTATAGCAATTGAAGAATTGAGAAAACAAAAAAAGATGCCATTAGGCATCCAACTAAGGCAAGTGAAATATCCCAATAACATAGTGGAACAAGGTCATCGGTTTATTAAAAAGCGATTTCGTTCGATGTTAGGATTGAAATCCTTTCGCACAGCTACATCCATTATTTCTGGAATAGAAGCTAAGCATATGGTAAAAGAAGGGCAACTTGTTCTACTCGACAAGTCTGTCCAAAATCAAGTGAAGTCCCTCCATCAACTATTTGGAATTGCTGCTTAAGATTAGATTCCACTAGGAAACTTTTCGCCTCTTTATATTTTTCCTAAGTATTTGCAACAGAACCCTTTGTATTAGATGACGGCAAAAAAATTAAATTCAAAGTATTGTTTTTTAGTGTGAAACAATACTTTGATGAAGCGTATTTTCAACTTAAAGGAGATGATTCCATTTACCACTTAAGTAAAGAAGATGCAACAGATATAGCGACGCAATTTGCGAATTGTTAATAATTCCCTTGAAAATTTATGTTTTATATCTAGCGATTATAAAACATAAACATCCCCAAAAGATTTTTTTCGTTTTAGAGATTATTCAACGTCTTAGGTTGATTGGCATGGGGCGGGCACCTAAGATACAATTTTGCTAGAAATATCTACGCTATATTCTCTTTTATTTTATTTTTGTTCCAGAACCTTACAATTATGATAATTGATTAACCACACTTTCTAAAAAATTTTCTACTTTTTCTTTTGATGTATCCGGCGTATGGTAACCAATCGTAAATGTAAGCCTTCCATTATAAAAACTTGCTCCCATTGAAAAGAATGGTGCATACATAATGGGTGATGTCATATACCCGTCCTCAGCTTGAACTTTACCAAACTTAATAGGCTCATCTGCAATCACCCCGAAATTTGTCAATAATGGCAACGCCATCCCCATCTGTAAAGCCTTTTCGTATTGCTGATTATAGATTTCCTTCACCTCAGATAGCTTCATATCTGCCAGTATCTCCATTCCTGCTGCTGAAGAAAGACCCGGATTTTGAGATTTTATTTTATCCATGGATTGTTTAACTCGAACGAGAGTCTGATTAAATGATTCATCATCTTCCATTTTAATCACTGGCATTTCCATACCGGATAAGTTGCAAATAGCGCCAGTTGTATAATTAGGCAGATATCGACGTAAATCAATTGTTAAACCAATCATTTTTTCTGCGGTGCGGGGTTCTGCATACACAGTGAAACGTGATAAAGCTCGGAAGTATGCAGTCATGATTACATCATTCAAGGTAGCCCGTTGTGCTTTTGTCCATTGGGTTAGACGTAGAGTTTGCTCATGGCTCAACCGCCGTATGGACATTTTTGGGAATGTATTTTTGTTCGGGTGAGATGGAAAAGACCATAACGATGCCTGTTGAGCTTGGTTAGGGCGATACGCACTTTTGACGTCTGGTATTCCGGCATATTTAAATACAGGTAATTGATCCCGAAAACTCTCATTCCCATCACCAAAATCCTTAATAATTTGATCCTTAGATTGTCCCAAGGAAAGTTGAGTATAAATTGCTCCCAGCAAATTAATATATTCCTTGATGCCTGCACCATCTGAACATAGATGAGATAATTTCACAACTAACATATCTGTTGTAGTGCCTCTTAATAATTTTGTTTGAACCATAGGCCCCTGAATACGATCTCCAGGTTCCTTAATAAAATCTATTGCCATTATTTCAAGTTCTTGATCATTTCCTTCTGCAAAAAAACAAATAGGTGAGTTAGTGTAAGATGAACGTTCCTCCCAATAAGGAATATCATTTTCTACAAAACGGCTGTTCAAAACCGGTTGCAATTGTAACGTGATCCTTACTGATTGTTCAAGTATTTTCTTTGATATACCTATAGGAAAATAAAGAACTACATTAATTTGTTGATCTGCAGAATAAAGACCTAATAAATAATTCATTCGATCTTGAGGTGTTACTGAGTACTTTCTTGGTCCCATAATTTTATCCCCTTTTTAAGACTATTTTTGGTTATAACCTCATTCTCCAATGGTTGTAAATTTTCTATCCATTTTTCTTCAAGAGCCAATAATTTATATTTTTCGTACTGGTTCCATTCTTTTTGCAGCTCTTTGTTGGTGGAATAACCATTCTTTTATTGTTATTAATATTACCTATCACTTTCAATGATTAGTAAACACAAAAATAGTTTGTTTAAATATATACAGACATTTTATGGTAATGTTTGTTTTTTTATCAATAAAAACAAACGAAGTAAGATTTTTGATAGTTCTCGAGTATCTTTTTGTAGAGCTTGATAAAGAAGTAGAAAGTGATATTTTACAAATTTTATACACTTAAGGAATTTGTAAGGATCGAGTAAGAAAAACGAGAGCTTTGTTTCGTATAATCAAAATATAAAGTGAAGGAAGAGAGGTTGTTTCTGGGGTTAATATGCATGTGATAAAAGGAGAGATCTACGGGTTTTTAGGACCGAACGGTGCTGGTAAAACAACGATTATGAAAATGATTACAAAATTAATCAAATCGACAAGTGGCGAGATTGAAATTTCCAGCGAGAAATTAACGGATACATCATTCGACGTGTTAAAACGTATGGGGACAATTATTGAATATCCTATTTTTTATGACAAATTAATAGCTAAAGAGAATCTCTACTTACATTGCGAGTACATGGGCTATTATGATTAAAAGAGCATTGACCATGCGTTAGATCTTGTGAAATTACATAATATCGAGAATAAAAAAGTAAAAGATTTTTTCCTTGGGATGAAACAGAAGTTAGGAATTGCCAGAGCGATTACGACAAAACCAGAACTGTTGGTTTTAGATGAAACTATCAATGGTTTAGACGATTTTGCTTTTCCATACTAATCATCACGTCCTTTTTTAGAGTAATAATATCAGTAGGTCCAAATTTGGGAGATTACTTGCAGATATTTTGAAGTTTTTGCACCAGAATGCTAATTACTATACCTGTTTTTTTACCATTACATATTGGAGGTTAAAACATGAATAAAAAAAAGAAAATACAAAAATCAGCACTTTCCTTTATCCTACTCTTTTCTTTAGGCGTTTCATCTGTCCCGCTTACAACAGCTATTCACGCAGATACACGTGAGGAACAATCTGCAGAAAAGAAACTAGTCTCTTTAACGGAGCGTACATCATTATTTTTTGAATATCTCCAGCAAGGTAAGTATGCAGAGGCACTCCAGTTAACGTCTGCTGCTTTTCAATCCAAGTTTACAGCAAACACATTACAAAACTGGTGGACACAAAGTGGGATAAAAATCATGGGAACACCTGTAATAAAAGAACGAAACTTGGTCCATCAGACGGTGGAAATTTCAGGAGCTACCCAAGGAACTACCATACCGCTACTCATTAAATTCACACCTGGCGGGAAAGTAGATGAAGTTGGGGAAAGGCCGCCCCAAGAATCTTATACCATCCCGCATCCTAGCTATGATCAACCTGCTTCCTATCAAGAACGTGAAATCGTCATTGGAAATTCTACTTATCCGCTACCAGCTACATTAACGGTTCCGAAACATAAGCCTGGTGAAAAGGTACCCGTCGTTGTTCTTGTTCATGGTGCTGGCATCCATGATCGCGATGCTACCTATTTGGGAACAAAAATCTTACGAGACCTTGCGGTGGGCCTTTCATCCAACGGAATTGCAGTGTTGCGCTATGAAAAACGTACCTTAGAACATGCATTAAAGATGAGTGCAGAACCTGTTACGTTAGACCGTGATACTACAGATGATGCCATATATGCAGCAAAATCAGCAGCGCAGCAGGAAGGCATTGATCCAAATAATATTTTCATTCTCGGACATAGCCAAGGAGCTGGCACAATGCCGC
>Ga0102589_1001337_pt1 | contig 34649 bp, 30 predicted proteins | sample AraplaMF_Col_mLB_FD_76858 | JGI IMG/M metagenome (GOLD analysis project Ga0102589, IMG submission 76858) | Arabidopsis root microbial communities from the University of North Carolina, USA - plate scrape MF_Col_mLB | ecosystem: Host-associated > Plants > Roots > Endosphere | place: USA...
GGAATGCCATTCAGCAAATGGAGGCAGCTATTGTTCCAAAAGAAGATAGTAAATTTTTGCAAATTAATCATACTGCACCTGTGTTAATTATTAAACGTACAAGTTATTTATCTGATGGAGTTCCGTTTGAGCTTGTGCGAAGTACTTATCGAGCTGATCGATACAAATTCATTAGTGAAATTAAAAGGTGATCTTATGGATGCATATTTTCTAGAAATTCAAAAGCTAATGCAGGTTGTGAAGGAGCAAGAGTATGCCCAAATAAAAGAAGCCGCACAATTAATTGTCCAAAGGCTTCAACGCGGAGGGATTGTCCAATTGTTCGGTTGTGGTCATTCTCATCTTTTAGCACAGGACGCATTTTATCGTGCGGGAGGGCTTGTACCTGTACGTCCTATAATTATTGAAGCTTTAACTTTACATGCAGGAGCAATGACATCATCTAAAAACGAGAAGGACCCGACTATAATTGAACGGTACAATGATCATTTTGATTTTCATGAAAATGATGTTTGTATAGTCATTTCGACATCCGGAAGAAACCAAGCACCGATAGATGTGGCTTTTTTAGCGAAAGAAACAGGGGTACTTGTTTTGTCTCTGCAATCTCTTGCTTATTGTGAACAGCCGACACGCCATCAAAGTGGGCAGCGCTTAGAAGATGTAGTAGATATAGTTATCGATACGCATATACCTATAGGAGATGGTTTGCTGCATTACAATGAAATACAGTATGCACCATCCTCTACAGTTATCGGTTCATTTATTTTAAATGCATTAATCAGTGAAATCATTGAGAACATGGCTTTATCTGACGAAATATTACCAGTTTTTAAAAGTAATAATGTTGACTCTGATTTGTCTCATAATGAGGCTATGATTACCAATTATCAACATCGTATTAACTTTAAATAACATGCGGAGGGATATTGATGAAGAAAATGTTTAAAATAACAGCGCAAGAGGGACTACATGCTAGACCAGCAGCATTACTGGTAACGGCTGTAACACCGTTTGAGTGTGACGTTCAGTTAACGTATAAAGAGAAATCGGTTAATTTAAAATCAATTATGGGAGTTATGGCACAAGGAATAGCACCAGGAAGCATTGTAGAAATTTCCGCAGAGGGACCTGATGCCGAGAAGCTTTTTCAAACAATAACAGAAGTTATGGTTTCAAAAGGAATTGGTGAGGAATGTTAGAAATACAAGGAATCGCTGTTTCTCGAGGTATTGCCTTTGCAAATGCGTATTGTTTAAAGGAACCGGATTTAACTATTGAAGAAGTTAAGATTACTGATGTACATGCTGAACTAGAAAGATTCAAGACAGCTATTGTAAAAACGAAAGCGGAACTGCAAGAAATCCATGATATCGCACAGCAGAGATTTGGTGCTGAAAAGGCGGCCATTTTTGCTGCACATCTACTAGTACTAGAGGATCCGGAAATGTTAGCTTCTATTGAAGCGAAAATTCAATCAGGGGTGAATGCTGAATTTGCATTAGACGAAGTATCAAATATGTTCATTGCTTTGTTTGAAGGGTTAGATAACGTCTATATGCAGGAGCGGGTTGCGGATATTCGAGATGTGTCTAAACGAGTGTTAGCCCATTTGTTAGGGGTTGAAATGGTGGATATGAATCGTTTAACCTCTGATGTTATTATCGTTGCTAAAGATTTAACACCATCCATGACGGCGATGTTAGATACAACGTATGTAAAGGGGTTTATAACGGATATTGGTGGCAAAACATCTCATTCTGCTATTCTCGCACGAACATTAGAGATTCCAGCGGTAGTCGGGACGAAAAATGCCACGGAAAATATTCAACATGGAGCACCAATTATTTTAGATGGGACAAATGGCAAGATTATTGTCAACGCTACATCGGAAGTATCTAGCTTTTATATGCAGCAACAACGTTTACACAATGAAGAGAATGAAGAACTTCTTCAGTATCGTTCATTACCAAGTTTGAGTGCGGATGGATTTTCAGTAGAAATTGCAGGGAATATAGGAAACCCTGAAGATGCGGATATGGTCATTAATGCTGGTGGAGATGGTATAGGCCTGTTTCGTACGGAGTTTTTATATATGGAACGACAGGAGTTACCTACTGAGGAGGAGCAATTTCAAGCATATAAAAGCGTACTTGAAAAAATGCAAGGCAAGCCAACGATTGTTCGAACATTAGATATTGGCGGCGATAAAAATCTACCGTATTTAAAACTTGCTGATGAGATGAACCCTTTTCTTGGCTATCGAGCAATTCGAATTAGTTTAACGCAACAAGAAATGTTTCGTGTACAGATTCGCGCATTATTAAAAGCAAGCGCTTACGGCAATTTGAAAATTATGTTTCCGATGATTGCTACATTGGACGAATTTAAGATGGCGAAGGCTATATTGCTTGAAGAAAAACAAAGTTTGACAAGTGATGGGTATCCTATATCTGAAACGCTAGAAGTAGGAATGATGATTGAAATTCCGTCGGCAGCCATCATTGCAGATTTATTTGCAAAGGAAGTAGATTTTTTCTCAATCGGTACTAATGATTTAATCCAATACACGTTAGCAGCGGATCGCATGAACGAAAATGTTTCTTATTTATATCAACCGTATCATCCCGCTGTTTTAAGACTGATAAAAACTGTCATTGATGCCGCACAGCATCATGGGAAATGGGTAGGTATGTGTGGTGAAATGGCAGCGGATGAAATAGCGTTACCGATATTACTAGGATTTGGATTAAATGAGTTTTCCATGAGTGCTTCCTCTATTTTAAAGACTCGTGCACATATCGCTAAGCTTTCTAAACAGCAGCTAATGCCACATAATGAACGCATTTTACAGCTATCCACAGCCTCGGAGGTCGAGGAATATGTGAAAAATAATCTATTAAGTTTACCTTGAATTGCACGAATATTCAGTACCAAAAAGGGGTGATTCTGCATATGGAAATAAAAATAATCCCACCAAAAGATTTTTTACAGGTACATCAATTAAGAGATTATTGTTTTCCTAATAAGTATACGGGTGCGCGGCGCGATGATTTTCATTATTGGATTGAGCATAGTACAACATTGGGTGCTTACGATGAACATAAAGTAGTTGGACAGCTATTAATATTACCACTTAATATGACAATTCATGGTGAAAATTATAAGATGGGCGGAATTGGTTTTGTTGCAACATATCCTGAATATCGGCAACAAGGTATTATCAAAAATCTTATGATAGAGGCACTAAAGAAAATGCGAGAGAATGGGCAGAGCATTTCTGTGTTAGCACCATTTTCTGTGTCCTTTTATCGTTACTTTGGCTGGGAATTATTTTTTGAAAAGCTATGTTACACCATTCCGCAATCGATGTTTCCTTCTTTCGGAAAGCAACTGGACGAAGTGAGACGTATGAGCTTCGAATGGCCAGATCGGGATCTTTTTCAGGCGATTAAGGATTATCATAATGCACAGTCGATCTTTAATAATGGAAGTATGCTTCGAGATGATGCTTGGTGGAAAAGAATAGAGAGCAGGATGCCTAATAGTCATTTTGCGGCATATTTTAAGAATGATAAAATTGCAGGTTATATTCGCTATATCATTCAGGATGGAACATTTGAGATTCATGATTTTATAGCAGAGGATTTACTAGCAGAACAAGCGATTTGGCGTTTTGTAACGTCTCATGCGGCAAGTGTAGGTAGCATTAAAGGAGTTACTTCTAACAATCATCAATTTGGCTTCTATTTTAAAGAACCACAGTTTAAAAAGGAAGTTGTTCAGGATGTGATGGTAAGAATAGTAGATGCTTTAAGGTTTATGCAACATTATCCGTGGGGCGATATTCTGGAGCCTTTATATATTCAAATTGAAGATGCATTTTGTAGTTGGAATGAGCACGCATATAAAATAAATAAAAGTGGAGACGTCTCGATAATTGAGACAAATTCTATCCCAGAAATGCATATGTTAACATTACCAATTAATCTTTTTTCAGCGATGATGGTTGGCTATCTTTCTGTAAAGGATGCGGTCTTGTATGCAAATAAACAATTGACTGAAGACGTTATTGATCGATGGCAGCAAGCGTTACCCACTAATAAACCAGCATTCTATGAATACTTTTAACTTTTTTCATTTCCGGACGTATTGTTTATCTGTGGAGAGAGACAGCTACGATAATATCGAGGCAAAATTGTTGTATTGAGAAGTGGATATGAACGTAATTTGTTCTAAAAATTTAAATTTTTTTGAACTTTTTTCTGGACTATACCAGTTGGTCGAATCCATTCAGTAGTCTGTAGCAGAGTTATAGCCCAATTTTAAAAGTCTGTTTATAAGGAAGGAAATGGTTTAAAAAGTATATTGTGGTATATACCAATTAATGCTATTCTCATCTTAAGAAAGCGATTTCATAGTTAAAAAATCATAAAAATAAAGGTAGTTAGAAAGACGAACTTAATCAAAAAGGAGTGTTTTTATGAAAAACATTATGCTAGTGTGCGTGGCGGGTATGAGTACTAGTTTACTAGTGTCAAAAATGCAAAAAGCGGCACAAGAACAAAACATTGAGGCAGATATTTATGCGATTGCTGAAGGTGAGGTTGATAAAGTATTAGCTGCTAAAACGGCGGATGTGCTGTTACTAGGTCCACAAGTCCGTTACTTAAAAGGGACATTTGAAAAAAAATACAAGGCAATGAATTTTCCGATTGATGTCATCAATATGGCGGATTACGGCATGATGAATGGTGAAAATGTTTTAAAGCAGGCGTTACAGTTGATTGGTTAAGGGGGCGACGACAATGGAAGAAACAGTTTTAATGGAATCCATTATGGGACTGATTGTGCACAGTGGTAATACGAGAAGTGAATGTATGGAGGCTATCCAGCTAGCAAAAAATGGACAGATTCAAGAAGCAAAGGAAAAAATACAGTTAGCTAATGATGCATTGATTGAAGCGCATCATTCTCAGACGGCTCTATTATCACAAGAGGCAAGGGGAGAAAAAGTAGAAGTATCAATGCTGTTAATTCATGCGCAGGATCATTTAATGAATGCCATTACGTTTCGTGATTTAGCAACTGAAATGATTGAGTTGTATGAACGTATCAAAGGGGAATAGGGGAATAGCATCAAACCTTGATGTCACAATAAAAAGTAAAGGGAGTGTGTGAAATGTTCCGTTTTTTAGAAGAAAAATTTGTACCAGTCGCAGCTAGAGTAGGAAATCAGCGTCATTTAGTTGCCATTCGAGATGGATTTATTACAATCATGCCATTGACAATTGTTGGATCACTTGCAGTTCTTGTCAATAATTTGCCTATCAAATTCTATCAAAATGCGCTCGATGCCATCTGGAAGCATGAAACTTGGACACAGTGGGGCGGCAATGTTTGGGGAGCAACATTTGGAATTATCTCTCTATTATTAGCTTTTACAATTGCTTACAATCTTGCGAAAAGTTACGACAAGGACGGACTTTCTGCCGGTGTAATCAGCTTTTCAACTTATTTGACGTTTGGTACCTTTGGTGAAGGTGGATTAACAGGGTTAACGACAGGTACAGGTGGTATATTTATTGCCATTATTATTGCGTTGCTGTCAACTGAACTATTTTGTAAATTGACTGGCAATCCTAAGCTACTAATTAAAATGCCGAATGGAGTACCACCGGCAGTTTCAAAATCTTTCGCCGCATTATTACCTGCTATTATTACAATTGGTTTATTTGCTCTAGTTCGTACAATTATTTCGGCAGGCTTTGATATTCCTGATATTGTCGGTTCATTCTATTCAGCCGTTCAAGAGCCGTTTATGGGCTTAACGAATTCATGGAGCGCGGCTTTACTTTTAGCATTCATTCCTACATTTTTATGGACATTAGGTGTTCATGGTGCTAACATTATCGAACCGTTTATGCAAACAATAAATTTACCAGCTATTGAAGCGAATGTAAAAGCGATTTCATCTGGTGAAGTAGCGCCATACATCGTTAATAAACCATTCTTTGATGCCTTCATCAATATGGGTGGTTCAGGAACAACAATTGCCTTAATTCTTGCCATATTCATCATTGCACGAAAGAATAAACAGTACAATATGGTCGGTAAACTATCGGCGGCGCCTGGATTGTTTAACATTAATGAACCATTGATATTCGGTTTACCCATCGTGCTTAATCCGATTTTATTTGTGCCGTTCATCTTAACACCAATGGTCAATGTAACAATCGCCTTCTTTGCAACGAAATGGGGTTTAGTACCTGCAGCTACGATTGCGGTTCCGTGGACTACGCCTCCAATTATTAATGGTTTCTTAGCAACACAATCATGGCGTGGCGCTGTGCTCAGTATCGTCTTAATTGTAGTGGCGATATGTATTTACTTACCGTTTTTATCAATGGCAAACCGTATCGCAAGGCAGAATGAACAGAAAGCGGCTAAAGTAGAATCTCAAAACGAACAGTCTGTTACAGAAATAGAAAATCAAAAAGTAGAAGTGTAATTGTGAACTAATGGAGGTATTTGAATTGAGAAGACTAGGAATTTCACTATATCCTCAGCATAGTACATTAGAAGAGATGAAGCGCTATGTGCAGCTCGCTCATGACAATGGTTTTGATCGAATATTTACATGTCTAATGTCGTTAAATAACGATCAAGAACGTCAAAAATTACAACAAATAAACAAATTTGCGCAGCAACTAGGCTTTGATATTTCTGCTGATATTGCACCGAATGTTTTTGAAGATTTAGGTTTAACGTATAAAGATATTGGTTACTTTAAGGAGCATTATCATTTAGCAGCATTGCGCTTAGATATGGGCTTTTCTGGCCAAGAAGAAGCGTTTATGTCTCTGGATGCAAGTAATTTGAAAATAGAGTTAAATATTAGTAACGGCACGAAATATGTTGACAATATACTATCTTATCAACCGAATCAAGCTAATATTATTGGCTGTCATAATTTTTATCCGAGACGTTTCACAGGCTTATCACGTCAACATTTTTTACAAACGTCTCAACAATTTAAAGCAAATCATATTCGAACAGCAGCCATGATTTCATCGCAGCATGCTAAGTTCGGACCTTGGGAAGAAACCGAGCATGGATTGCCCACGTTAGAAGAGCATCGTCAGCTGCCAATTACTGTGCAAGCAAAGGATTTATGGCACACTGGTTTAATAGATGATTGTATTATCGGCAATATGTATGCTTCTGAAGAAGAAATACGTGCATTAGGCCAATTAAATCGCCATAAACTAGAGCTGAAAGTTGAGCAGTCTATTGAAACGTCTATTTTAGAAGAAGCCATCCTTTTTAAGGAGCCACATTTTAATCGTGGCGATGTTTCGGATTATGTTATCCGTAGTACGCAATCTCGTGTTAAATACAAAAACGGTGACTTCCCTACACATGATATCCACCCTTTAAAATTAGGGGATGTGACGATCGATAATAATTTAGATGTACGTTATAAGGGTGAGCTCCAAATTGTTTTAAAGGAAATGCCAAATGCCGGATCAACAAATGTTGTGGCAAGAGTTGTAGAAGAAGAGCAATTTTTATTAGCACATATTCAGCCTTGGGCATCATTTGGCTTTACAAAATGATTACAGAAAAAGGGATTAAGCCATTAGTAGATAGTGCTTAATCCCTTGTTTTATGGTTCATCACAAAACGTGTGGTTGATTTCCGTTCCGGCTGGGCGCTTTCCTGGGGGCGTCCGATGAGCCGCTTCGCTTCGCTGCAGGGTCTCATCTGTGACGCTAATCCCCAAGGAGTCGCCCAGTCTCCACTCCAATCAACTTATTTGCATAGTAGACGTTTTAACAAAAGTCATCCCAACTTTTGATAATGAACCTTTTTAATCCTGATTTACCGATATTTTCCGTAGTAACAACTACAATTAAGCAGAGCGAAACTAACTGAGAAGAAAGGAGTGAAGATATGTATGTATTAGCAATTGACGGTGGTGGAACGAAAACGTCAGCAGTGATTTGTGATGAACTGGGCAATGTTTATGCTAAAGTAGTAACGACCCGGAGTAACCCAACAGCTATGGGTATTCACTATTTTAAGTCAACGATACATGATATACTACAAAATTTGCAACAGCAAAATCCGCAAGTATTTGCAGCCATAGACAGTTGTTTTGCTGGAATGGCTGGAGTTAAAGAGCTACAGGCAGAAGAAGTTGTAGAATCGATAGTACGTCAATATGTTCCTAATACTGCACATGTGATTGTTGATAATGATGCTCTAATTGCACTTTATGCAGGCACACTTGGGCAGGCAGGTATTGTGCAAATTGCAGGGACAGGCGCTATTACAATGGGCTACGATCGTGAGCAACATTTTCATAGAGTAGGTGGCTGGGGTTATCTTTTTGATGATGAGGGCAGTGGCTATGATTTAGGTGTTCAAGGGCTGAAGGCTATTTTTCAAAGCTATGATGGGCGAGGTGCCTCAACAGCATTGACAGATGTAGTATTACGTTATTTTTCTGTAAAAAATGTACCACAATTAATAGAGTGTATTTATGGAGAAGAGCATCCTCGGACAGTGATTGCACCGTTAAGTAAATATGTTTTTGACGTGGCGGAAAAAGGAGATCGGATTGCTATCCAGATCATTGAAGACGCCTGTAAGAAACATTTTGTGGCGATTAAAGCATGTTACTCTCAAATGACTTGGGAGAAAGGGGACGTACCTGTCGTATTGGTGGGTGGCGTTTTTAATAATGAAGCATATTTTTTACCGAAATTACAGCAATTCGCACAAGTGGACGAGATACCATTGCAATTTATGGCACCAGTCTTACAACCAATCGGCGGGGCAGTAATTGCAGCTTTTAAGCAAATAAATGCTCAGCTCGGTTCAGATTTTGCGAAAACATTCTCCAAAAATTATGAACAGGAATGAAAGTGATGAGACTAAGGGCAATTGAATTACCCTTTATTCAATTGCCCTAAATTTTCTACTTCGAGAATAATGTGAACATATCGATTGTGGTACCCTTTACATATATAAAACGTACTTTTGATTAGGAATACTTAATTTTTTTAGTTATAATTTTCACTTGATGAATAACGTGATAAAATGTAAGATAGGTTTGATTTTATCTTAGTATTTAACTAGGTTTACTAATAAAGTAATCAGTGATGGTTTTTTTCTAGCGCGGATTATTAGTTTTCAACAATTGGGCTTTTACGGGCAGTGAATCTCCCACCTATCTAAAATGTTAGGGTGGGAGTCTTCGGTATAGATCAATGACTGCCAGTTAAAGCGTGATAAAAATTCAATAGACGGAGAGTGTAAGGATGTTACATCAATTTTCACGTAACGAGCTCGCAATAGGAACAGAGGGTCTCGAAAAATTAAAAAATACAACGGTAGCCATTCTTGGTGTAGGCGGTGTAGGTTCATTTGCTGCTGAGGCATGTGCACGAAGTGGTATCGGTCGCATTATTTTAGTAGATAAGGATAATGTTGATATTACGAATGTTAATCGTCAATTAGTTGCCTATCTTTCAACGGTAGGACAATCTAAGTCAGGTGTCATGAAAGAACGTATTGCTGATATTAATCCAGAATGTGAAGTAATTGATATGCATATGTTTTACACGGAGGAAACATATGAGGAATTTTTCGCACAGGGCATAGATTATGTCATTGATGCGAGTGACACAGTGATGTATAAAATTCATATTATGAAGGAATGTCTAAAGCGTAATATTCCAATTATATCTAGCATGGGTGCAGCCAATAAAATGGATCCAACTCGTTTCAAAATTGCAGATATCTCTAAAACACACACAGACCCATTGGCTAAAGTAATCCGTACAAAATTACGTAAGGATGGTATTCATAAAGGAGTAACGGTTGTGTTCTCTGATGAGAGTCCTATTGTTGTTCGTCCAGATGTCGTGGAGCATGTCGGAAAACCGGATGCAGCTATCCGTAAAGCGAAAATGCCTCCATCTTCCAATGCCTTTGTGCCTTCTGTGGCAGGCTTAATTGCTGCCAGCTGGGTAGTGAATACAATCTTAAAAGATGTAAAAATTACACGTGTACAAGGCTAATACAACTTTATGTCGATAAATTTAAAAAGTTAGGCGATAAATTCAAAAATATCATCGATAAAAATAAAAAGAGAAAAGAAAACACCCTCATTTATATTGATGGGCCATTTTATGGAAGTAGCTGTCTAGATATAAGACAGCTACTTTTTCTATGTTACAATAGGAACGTTGCAAAAAAAGGTGTCTACGATACTTATTGGGTTATTTATACAATTTATGGTGAAGAGGCACATTACGGCTCCTTCAGCATTTGCTAGAACCTTTAAAAGGAGGCGTTTTATTATGGAGCAAATCTATCAAATGGAATATAGGGGCTTAAATCTATTCGATGAAATTAGCACAGTTGAATTAGCTATCGATGAAGAAGGGCAAACAATTCACATTTTTGATGTTGGACAGGTTGTTAGCCCTATTTTTAATTTTGATGTTTCAGCATACGAGCTATCAGATGGTTTTTACAAAATGGCAGATATACTTCGACATAAAGGTATTTTGACAAATCAAATAGGTAATGAACGAACACTTAGCGAGTGGTTAATTACAAATACTGCCTATTTTTATATACCACAAAAAAGAATAAAAAAATATGCTCAAGGAAGTATTTTAGAAATTGTTGATCGAACGAAAGAGCAGTCTTTATTTGATGTTTATGTACAAAGAATATAATTCTACCAAAATTGTTCGTCTTAGGTGCTTAAAATGCTAATAATTCACTAAATTGTCTTATTTTTTTCATGTGCCCACTTCTTTATTTGGTTTATTGCTATAATTTTAATAATTCCAATTGATAATAAAAAAGTTTGTACGGATGTGCAGAACTACTTAGGGGAGTAGGAATAACATTCAGAAAGCAAATGACAACATGGGAGAGTGGGAAAATGGAAATTCAAGTAATTCGTGATCATTTAGACATTGTAAAACTTCAAGAGAAAATGAATGATATTGTATTTGACTATTTGGATACATCTAATAATTATCCAAAGGCTGTGAGAGAATTAAATCCTTTATATACACAAGCTATAACATTTTATAAAGAGTATTTAGACAATAGAGCGGGTGAATTACCAAGTGCCAATACATATTGGCATTTGTATATAGATTGTTGTGCAAAGCTTTGTTACTTTTTAGCGGCATCAACCTATTATTCATCCAATGAATTACAAAAAACACCTGAAAAAGTTGAGCAACTATTAACGGTTGCTGCCTATTCTTTACCTAGCATTGACCAGGAAGATAATGAACAATTATTATCAGCAATTTTTGAACTTTATCGTGAAGTCGTAGGTAATGAAGAGCAAACATCATCATTACGAAATGCGGTGCTTGAACAAAAAGGTGCAGTCAAACAATGTCTGCAACAATTTAAAGCGTTTGTTGATAAAGAATTTACGGAATGATTTATCATCACTTTTATAAAATAGAATAATAGTCTAGAATCTGCTTACTTTTTGAAGTTGATCCACCAATCCTTACAGCACTCTGCTTTGTGAGGGTGTATTGGATTTCCAGTTCTTAAAGTTTTGCAGATTTTTTTTATGTTAATAAATTATTGAGAGAAGACTGTAGGGGTAGTGTTAAAATTTTGTTGTGTGAAAATAAAAAAAGGACTTTTTTCTTAAAAGGTATTTATAAATTTTTGTCGAAATATAGTTAAAAAATTGAAAATGTATGTGTAAGGTTTATGCCTCATCATCGTTTGTTAAAACGTACACCATGGATTTGAGTATTAATCGTAACGGTAATCATACTACATTATAGAGATGGCTAAGGTTTATTCCATGCTGTAAGAATTTATAGGAAGGGGGCCGTTCAATGTTAATAAACGGTATCGAAATCGATTTGGCGAAATTAGAAAAACCACTCTTATTAGTAAAAGAGGATGAAGAACTTCTATTTCGACAGCTTATACAGTCAACACTGGAACATGAGCTTATCCAATGCCAATTAGCTCTGTCGACTAGAAAAACTATTTCATTAGTAAAGGATTTTTGGTTGGCTATGTATAAAGATCGAGAAAAATTATATATCAACAGTGAACATGCGCTCCTGCATCCAATTCGTTTAATCATATTCGAACTTGTGACACAAGACGATTACTTTAAACGTTTGTCGAAAAAATCCTTTGGAGATGAGTGGTTGTCACTTATTTATGCTGTTGTCTTATTACAATTTGTCTTACAGTGGATAAAGGAACGGTTTAGTGATAACCAGGAAGTTTATGAGGCATTAATATTATTATATATAAATTCAGATGATAATGTAGATGATCAAACCTCTCCATCAAGAGAGCAATCCATAGGTCAAGCAATTGCTGTAAAAGCAATTCGCTCTGAAGTACGGGAGAACTCCCAGGAATTTGCTAGTCTACTTTATCAAACCTACAATTTTCTTCATTATTTACATGATATCGAAGAGGAGAAAGAAACGAATAAATTACCATCGATAAAAAATGTAGATGATACATTGAACCGATTTTATAAAAAGCGCTATACAACAAATAAGTCAACTATTACAGGATGATTGCTTAGTAGTCAGTCCTGTTTTTTTTTGTAAGTAATAAGATAAAAAATAAGGCGCTTCTTTGAAGTGCCCTATTTTACCTTATTACTTTTCATCCTTATGAAAAGATTTAAGCTTTTCGTAGATTCCTGCCATCCGTTTTTCTTCACCCGCGATAACAGGTTTATAAAATTCTGTGCCAACAAGCTCATCCGGTAAATATTGCTGGTCTACCCATCCTCCAAATGTTCCGATAGGGCTATTGTGGGGATATTGATAGCCTACATGTCCTAAATCTTTTGCCCCTTCGTAGTGAGCGTCGCGTAGATGATGTGGAATATCGCCTGTTTTTCCTGCATGAATGCTGGCAATGGCAGCATCAATAGCACCAATTGCAGAATTGGATTTTGATGCAAGGCACATTTCAATAACAGCACTTGCAAGCGGAATACGCGCCTCTGGTAGCCCTAAACGCTCTGCAGCTTGTACAGCCGCAAGCATATGCGGTCCTACTTCAGGGTTGGCAAGACCTATATCTTCATATGCCATTACAAGTAAACGTCGACTAACAGCTACTAAATCACCTGTTTCCAATAAATGAGCTAAATAATACAATGCTGCATTCGTATCACTTCCTCGAACTGATTTTTGTAATGCAGAAAGCAAATTATAAAAATGGGATCCTTTTTTATCACCATAAACGCCAATTCTGCCTACAAGATGCTCAATGATATGATCCGCAGCGATTGTTTGACCATCTACTTCATCACTTGCATAATAAATTGATTCAAGCAAAGTTAATGCCTTACGTGCGTCACCATTAGCTGCTTCTGAAATTTGATTAATTTGAAGATCTGTTAATACAAAGTGATATTTACCTAGCCCTCGCTTTTCGTCAGAAAGTGCATTTTTTATAAGCTCGATTATATTGTCTATTGTTAAACGTTTAAGTTGATATATTTCTCCACAACGTGAGCGGATAGCGGGATTTACATCATGGTACGGATTTTCCGTCGTAGCTCCAATTAACACGATTGAGCCGTTTTCAACATGTGGCAACAAAGCATCCTGCTGTAATTTATTAAAACGATGAATCTCATCCAAAAAAAGAATGACTTTTCCTGAGATTCTAGCTTCCTGTACAATATCCTCGACGTCCTTTTTACCAGCACGAGTAGCATTAAGCGCAAAAAAGGGGAGCTTCGAGCTTCCTGCTATGGCATTCGCTATTGACGTTTTGCCGATACCTGGCTCACCATATAGCAGCATGGATGGAACATGTTCATTTTGGATCATTTTATAAAGAGCGGTGTTAGGACCGATAAAATCTTGGTGTCCTACAATCTCATCGAGGGTTAAAGGACGCATGCGATAAGCAAGTGGTTCATTATGCATTAAAAATTCCCCCTTTTAACAGTTTTAATAATTTTTAACTTTTTTCAGCGGGTGTCATGGAATTGGAAAGAAGTTCTTTGTACAAGAGCACAAAGCCGATTCCCGACGCAATAATGCCGACGCAATAATGCCGACGCAATAATGCCGAGGCATTATTGATTGCTAAATGTTTTTTTGTGCTTATAATGAAATGTTACATAGTATTTTGCCTAATTATACTAAGGCGCAATTAATAGTATATCATAACCTCCGAGAGTATTTCCGAGTTCTTCGAGAGGAGATTATGATATACTGTTGGTAGTATTTTTGACTAGACTATTTGAGGGTGATAAAATGAAAATTTCTACAAAGGGCCGTTATGGTCTAACGATTATGATTGAATTAGCAAAGCATTATGGAGAGGGACCTATTCCACTACGCAAAATTGCTGCTGAAAAGGATCTTTCAGAGGCATACTTAGAGCAGTTAGTTTCACCATTACGTAATTCAGGCTTAGTAAAAAGTGTACGCGGTGCATATGGTGGGTATATGCTAGCAAACCCACCAAGTGAAATTTCAGCGGCTAATGTTATTAGCGTGTTAGAGGGTCCAATTCAACCTGTAGAGGGTATTGAAAATGAAGAAGCACCTCAGCGAGAGTTATGGCTTCGCATTCGCGATGCTGTGAAAAATGTATTAGATACAACGACAATTGAAGATTTAGCACAATATACTGAGGCGAATGTAGCGGAAGGCTATATGTTCTATATTTAAAATTAGGCTAAAGCACATCTCCCTACCCTGAGAAAGGGAGATGAGTCTTTAGCGCTTTTCGTAAAAGGAGATTTCATCATGAATTCATATATTTATCTCGATCATGCAGCGTCATCACCAATGAATGACAAAGTAATAGACGCTATGACTACAGCAATGCAACAGGTTTATGGGAATGCATCAAGTATTCATGGGATAGGTCGAGAGGCACGCAAATATTTAGATAATGCACGTGATATACTTGCCCAATCAATTGGTGCTCAACCTGGAGAAATTATTATCACAAGTGGCGGAACAGAGGCGGATAATACGGCTATTTTTAGCACTGTTTATGCCCGTGCTGCTGAAGGAAAGCATATCATTACTACACAAATTGAACATCACGCGGTGTTGCATACTTGTGAAAAGCTTGAGCGAGATGGCTTTGATGTGACATATTTGCCGGTAGATGAAAATGGACATGTTTCTGTAGAAGATGTGCGAAATGCATTAAGAGAGGATACAATTTTAGTAACGATTATGTACGGCAATAACGAAGTTGGTACGATTCAACCGATTGCTGAAATTGGTGATTTGTTACGTGAACATAAGGCTATTTTCCATACAGATGCTGTTCAGGCATATGGTTTAGAGTCAATTAATGTTACTGATTTACATGTTGATTTACTAAGTGTTTCTGCACATAAAATTAATGGTCCTAAAGGTATTGGTTTCCTATACCAAAAAGCTGGGACACCATTCACTAGTTATGCATTAGGGGGAGCACACGAGAAAAAACGTCGTGCGGGTACTGAAAATGTGCCAGCAGTGATTGGTTTTGCGACTGCAGTGCAAATTGCAAATGAGTTGCGAGAAGAAAAGCGCGCGTTATACAATCGCTTTAAGCAAATTATGCTGGATGTTTTCACGAAAGAAAATCTAGCATTTCATATGAATGGAGATTTAGAAAATACGCTCCCACACGTTATAAATGTAAGTTTTTCTGGTATGGAAGTAGAATCATTTTTAGTAAATCTTGATATGGCAGGTATTTGCGTATCGAGTGGTTCTGCGTGTACTGCTGGCTCCATTGATCCATCACATGTTTTAGTAGCGATGTTTGGACAAGAGGCGGAGGAATTACGTAACTCGATCCGCTTTAGCTTCGGTCAAGGTTTAACAGAAGCTGATGTACAACATGCGGCTGAAAAAACAGCAGCGATTGTGAAAAGACTAGCAAAAAAATAGTTTGCCAATAATTGTATATTTAATGGAATTTGAATAAAAGAAAAGGTGACCAAAATGAAAGAAACACGTGACCCCTCACAAATTCGTGTTGTAGTCGGCATGTCGGGTGGGGTAGATTCTTCGGTTGCTGCATATTTGCTAAAACAACAAGGATATGAAGTAATCGGGATATTTATGAAAAACTGGGATGATACAGACGAAAATGGCGTTTGTACAGCTACAGAAGACTATGATGATGTTATTAAAGTATGTAATCAAATTGGGATTCCGTACTATGCAGTTAATTTTGAAAAACAATATTGGGATAAGGTTTTCACATACTTTTTAGAAGAGTATAAAGCAGGACGCACGCCAAATCCTGATGTTATGTGTAATAAGGAAATTAAATTTAAAGCGTTTTTAGAGCATGCGATGGATCTTGGAGCGGATTATTTAGCGACAGGTCACTATGCTCAAGTCGATCGTAGTGGCGATGGCGAAGTTAAAATGCTTCGAGGCATTGACAATAATAAAGATCAAACGTATTTCTTAAACCAATTATCTCAGGAACAATTGTCGCATGTAATGTTCCCAATTGGACATATTGAGAAAAAAGAAGTCCGTAAAATTGCGGAGGAAGCTGGGTTAGCTACAGCAAAGAAAAAAGATTCAACTGGAATTTGCTTTATTGGAGAGCGTAATTTCAAAGAATTTTTAAGTCAATTTTTACCGGCTCAACCAGGTAAGATGGAGACGATGGATGGAGTCGTAATGGGCCAACATGATGGATTAATGTACTATACACTTGGTCAGCGTCATGGTCTTGGAATTGGTGGCGACGGTGAACCTTGGTTCGTGTTAGGGAAAGATTTGGAGCGCAATGTGCTACTAGTTGGACAAGGTTTCAATAATGATTCACTATTTTCTACTTCACTGACTGCTGTGAAAATGAGCTATACTTCGACAAAAAAATTGCCCGGGAAATTTTCATGCACTGCAAAATTCCGTTATCGTCAAACAGATACACCAGTAGAAGTGGAAATTTTAGAGGATGGACGTACACATATTACGTTTGCTGAGCCAGTACGTGCGATTACACCTGGACAAGCTGTTGTACTATATGACGGTGAAGAATGTATAGGTGGCGGTACAATCGACGAAGTCTTTAAAAATAATGAAAAACTAACATATGTAGGTTAATTTGTGTAAAGACTGCTTATATTCTTTCCTGAAGCGTATAGAGTTTAGGCAGTCTTTTGCTACATAGAGGTGAGGGAAAACAATGGATTTTAACGAGCAGGGCATTCAAGCGTTTCAAGAAAAGCGCTACGAGGAAGCTGCACAACTTTTTACACAAGCAATTGAAGCAGAGCCTGAAAACCCAATTGGTTACGTGAACTTCGGAAATCTTTTAGCGGTCTTAGAGGATACTGAACGTGCGGAGCGTTTTTTTCAAAAAGCAATCACTGTTGATGAAACGGCAGCAACTGCTTATTATGGTTTGGCAAATTTATATTATAATGCGGAACGATATGCGGAAGCAGTAAAGCTTTATGAGCAAGCATTAAAACATAAAATTGAAGGCGCAGATGTGTATTATATGATGGGCAAATGTTTTGAGCGAATGGAAAATCCGAAGCTTGCACTGCCATATTTACAACGAGCTTCAGAGCTTGCACCAGAAGACACACAGATTCGTCTAGCATATGCCATCGTGTTATGTGCGCTAGAAATGTTCGATGAAGGTAAAAAGGAATTAGACTATTTGATCGAACAGGACTGGAATAACGCAGATGCACATTATAATTTAGGTGTACTATATGCGGTATCTACTGAGCGAACAAAAGATGCTATGTACCACCTAAAACAAGCCTTTACATTACAGCCAGATTACGATCAAGCACGTTATATTTATGATATGATTGCACAACGATTTAACTAAAATAACTTATAGAGAAAGGATGCCAGAAATTATTTTGGCATCCTTTTAAATTTTGAGTTTAGTCCTGATCATCCTCTGAAGAATAACCAAGTGGTAGTTTAGATAGATATTGTGCTAAATAAGCAATAGGCATTGCATCTAATGACGTCTCTTCTTCATTCGCTTTTAGAATATTTATTTCTTCATTAAGTCGTTCCATTTTTCGATCCAGCTCAGCAGCTTGAATGGCAGCTTCCTTCAATTCCATACGTATATGTTCAGGTACTTCTTTGTTGTATTTGTAATAGATTTTATGTTCAAGGCTAGCCCAGAAGTCCATTGCAATTGTACGGATTTGAATTTCTGTATAAACGCTTTCCATACGATCAGACATGAAAATTGGAATTTTTATAATTAGGTGCAAGCTTTGATAGCCATTCTCCTTTGGGGATTTAATATAATCCTTTACATCCACAACTTCAATATCATTTTGCGCCTGTAGCATGGCACTTACTTTATAAATATCCTCAACAAAGGAGCATGTAATTCGCACACCCGCGATATCACGAATGTTTTCACGAATCGCTTCAATAGATGTATCAATGTTCTTTTTCTGGATCTTCGATAATATACTTTTTGGTGATTTTACTCGAGTTGATATATGCTCTATCGGGTTATATTCATGAATTAGCTTAAACTCTTCTTGTAAAATATTTATTTTCGTTTCAATTTCTTGTAAGGCAAATCTATAGGCTAAAAAGAAACGTGTTATTTCTGACTGTAGGTTTTTTAAAGTGATTGCTTCTAGTTCATTTTTCATTCTTCATAAAATCCTTTCTTCTAGCAAATAACATTAATGAAATTTTCTTATTACTGATCTCATTAAATAATAGCTTAACAAAAATAGCTACTAAACAGAAATATGTGCTCTAAATTATGTAGTATTCTTGTTTCAATAAAAAAAGGGGATGTTTAGTCCCCTTAGTCATCAAACGATAATTTTAGCATTTAAGTTGCATCGTTTATTAAATTCATCAACGAATATTTGCAAATCAATACAAATGCCGATACATGGCCTCTTTTTTACTCACCTAAGAAGCGCATGTTAATTTTAAAGATTTTGAAAACTCAAGTAGCATTTCATCTAGCTGTATAGGCAACGAAAGAGAATTGTCCTTCGAATTCTAATGCGTTCTAAACTTGTTTCTTGAAAAGGAAAAACATGATCCTTTTATATTAACTTCACAATACCTCGTCTTTTTTGCAATAATTTACCACGTCTGAATAAGGTAAATCTCCACCAAAAATTGAAAGAGCGCTACCGATTGTAACATGAAGTCTCCCGTTGGCGATATTTTCAAATTTCTTTAAGTCATCTAAAGAACGAACCCCACCAGCATATGTTGTTGGAATTGTTGTCCAAGTGGCTAAATCATGCACTAAGCTTTCCTGCATACCGCCTTTTTTTCCTTCCACATCAACAGCGTGAATAAGCAGTTCATCACAGTAATTTTCGATAAATGCAATAGACTCAGCATTTACTTCAAAATCACTAAATTTTGTCCATTTATCAGTAACAACAAACCACTTTCCATCTCGCATACGGCAGCTTAAATCAATGACAAGATGCTGTTTACCAATAATCTGTACTAATTGTTTTAGTCGATCTAAATTGAGTTTACCATCATAGAATATAAATGATGTGACAATAACGTGGGAAGCTCCCGCATCAATATAATTTTTTGCATTTTCCGTGGTGATCCCGCCACCAACCTGCAACCCTTGAGGATATGTTGCTAATGCTGCTAATGCGGCTTCTTCGTTTCCATCACCTAGCATAATGACGTGACCGCCTGTTAATTGATCCTTGGCAAACATTTTTGCATAATAACTAGAGTCATGATTTGAAATAAAGTTCTCGATAACTTCTTGATCTTTATGACCTAGTGTGCTACCAATAATTTGTTTTACTTTGCCATCGTGCAAATCGATGCAAGGTCTAAATTCCAATAGTTTCACAATCCTTCCGTGCGACAAATTCACCTATATCATAGCATGGAAAGGTTGATAAAAACCGCGAAAATTATTTATCAATACATTTCTAACTTCTTTCAGCATGTTTTATGTAGCGAAAGCCAAGGCGTCAGCTACAAATGTTTTATGTAGCGAAAGCCAAGGCGTCAGCTACAATGTTGATAAAAATTTAGTGAATTCTCTTTTTAAACGATTTTTCACAGTATGCTGTGGTAAAATATAATGATTGAAATGAACGGGAAAGGACGAACCGAAAATGGCAGATAATCTTGATTTATTTGAACTAAATAAATTTTTTATCCTCGGACGTCCAATCGTCTCTATCTTCCATAATGCGCAAAATATGTATTCGATAGTTCGTGTGAAAATTCAAGAGACTAACTTACAGTATGAGGATAAAGAAATAATAGTTGTTGGATATTTTCCGCCGTTACAAATGGATGAACAATATCGTTTTACAGGTATAATGAAGCAACATCCAAAATATGGTGTGCAATTTCAAATTGAGACGTTTACTAAAGAGGTGCCAGCAACAGAGCAAGGGATTATTCATTACTTATCGAGTGATTTGTTTGTTGGAATCGGAAGAAAAACTGCTGAAACAATCGTAGAAAAACTCGGTGCGAATGCGTTACGTCTTATTTTAGAGGATCCAAATGCGCTTGATGCTGTACCTCGACTATCTGCTGAAAAAAAAGAGGTTATCCATCGTACAATTGAACAAAATCTAGGCTTAGAACGAGTGATGATTCAACTTAATGAATGGGGTTTCGGACCACAGCTCGGCATGAAAATTTACCAAACATACCGAACCGAGGCAGTTGAATTATTAACTGAAAATCCATACCGCCTTATTGAGGATGTAGAGGGTGTGGGTTTCTTTCGTGCCGATGAGCTAGGTGCAAAATTAGGTATTACTGGCAATCATCCAGACCGTATTAAGGCGGCGATTTTACATACTCTAAATACCGCAGCTTTATCGGACGGGCATGTATATTTAGATGCAGAACATGTTTTACCGCTAGTAAAAGATATGCTTGAGCAAAGCCAACGAGAAGATATTCCATTTGAGACCATTTCTAAAGCTTGTATCGAATTGCGTGAGGAAAGTAAAATTTGTGGGGAAGAAACGAGATTATATTTACCATCTCTATATTTCTCAGAAGTCGGAATTGCATCAAAAATATTAGCTTTAATCGAACGTAACAATAAGGCTGAACATTTTAGCAAGGACGAAATACGTAAAGCGATTGGTGAAACAGAAGAGATGCTCAATGTCACATATGCTGAAACACAAGCGAATGCTATTGAGCAAGCTTTAAACTCAGCTGTTATGATTTTAACTGGTGGCCCTGGTACTGGTAAAACAACTGTTGTTCGGGGTGTAGTAGAAGTGTATGCAAAGTTACACGGACTATCATTAAACCCGAAGGAATACGCACAAAAAGAAGAGCCATTTCCGATTATTTTATGTGCTCCAACAGGACGTGCTGCCAAGCGTTTATCAGAATCAACAGAACTTCCAGCAATGACAATTCATCGACTGCTAGGCTTTACTGGTCAGGAGAAAGAGGAAGAAACTGAACGTGAAGTTACAGGGAAACTCATTATTGTAGATGAAATGTCGATGGTCGATACTTGGCTCGCGCATCAATTATTAAAATCCTTGCATGAGGATGTTCAAGTTGTATTTGTTGGAGATCAAGATCAGCTTCCACCAGTAGGACCAGGACAGGTGTTAAAGGATTTGTTGGCTTCCGGGCAAATACCAACTGTTGAATTAACAGATGTATATCGACAAGCAGAGGGCTCAACGATTATTGAACTTGCTCATCAAATTAAACGGGGTAATATCACAAATGACCTAACGTTAAAAACGTCTGACCGTTCATTTATTAAAGCCTCCTCAGATCAGGTAGCAAACGTTGTTACACAAGTAGTGAAAAGTGCGGTTGCCAAAGGTCAAGAAATTCGTAATATCCAAGTGTTAGCACCAATGTACAAAGGTCCCGCAGGAATAGACAATTTAAATAAAATGATTCAGAATCTTATTAATCCTAACGATACTGGTACTAGAAAAGAGCTCGTCTTTGGTGATGTCACATATCGCATAAAGGATAAGGTCTTACAGCTTGTTAATCAACCAGAGAGTAATGTTTTTAATGGTGATATGGGTGAGGTAATCAGTATTATTAAGGCGAAGGAAACAATTGAGAAACAAGATTTGCTTGTTGTGTCATTCGACGGTATTGAAGTAACTTATCAACGTAGTGACCTCAATCAATTGACACTTGCCTACTGTTGTTCAATTCATAAATCGCAAGGCTCTGAGTTCCAAACAGTTATAATGCCGGTTGTCAGAGGATATTCTAAAATGCTGCGACGTAATTTGTTATATACAGGTATAACGCGTGCAAAAAATTTCCTGATTTTATGTGGTGAGCCTGATGTACTAGCAGATGGCTTACAGCGTACGGATGATTTACAGCGCTTTACGTCTCTACGTGCAAGACTCAATCCAATGAATATTGCAGAGGAAGTTGTAGAGGCAGAAACTGTTCCATTAAAAGAAGATTTACAAAATGAAAAACAATCCATTGAGATTGATTTTAAGCTAACGGTAGAAACAGAACCATATATCCATCCTTTGATTGGAATGGACGGAGTATCGCCGTATGATTATTTAGATGAGTAATAGTTGATAAAATTTTATGAAGTGCCATATAAAATACAAAACCCGATCAATTTTCGAATTGATCGGGTTTTGTTATGCAATTTTTTTAACCATATTTCAGCGAGTGTCCAAACATCACATCCGCTGAAATAGAGGAACTCAGTCTAAGAACGCCGTCCTATGGCAATTTATCTGTGCGAAAGAGAAGCGACAGATACAATTATGCCGAGGCATAATTGATTTAGTGAATTCCAACTAGATGATGTTTAACTACTTCATATGCTTGGCATACATTTTTGAATTGATCTTTTTCTTTGGCAATCATATCTGAAGCAATCGTAAATAAAAGATTCTCTTCATTATGATCCTCCATTTTATTCATTAAAGCAGCTTCCATTTCCGCCACATACGAAATGATTTGTTTGTTCATATATATTCTCCTTTAATAAAAAGATGTATTTGATTTAGTTACGAAGCTATCTTACACCTGGATATCTATAAAATCTAGCAATTCTGTACTAGTCGATAAGGACTTTTTTGTGAATGTGTCACAAAATTGAACTCGTTAAAAAAGTGCTAATTGAAACCGTTTTTATCTAAAATAACTGAAAAATTGTGCAATAAAGGTGGGTTTTCACCTGTGTTTATAATATAGTACAGTTTAGGTGATTTGAGGATTTGATATAATACAGTTGGATAAGATGGAACCTAATATTAGGAAATTTCATATACTGAAAAAGTATAAAATATTTGTAACGTTTAGGGGTGACTGCATGCCAGTAATTACAGGACAGCAATATATTGACCGTATTGACGCTTTGAAAACATATATTTCGATTGATGGGAAAGTTGTCACAGGAAAGGTGTCGGAGCATCCAGCATTTAAGGGAATAATGCAGAGTCAGGCAAAGCTTTTTGATATACAAAATGAAAAGGAATTGCTTGAAAAGATGACATATATTTCACCCACGAGTAATAAGCGTGTAGGTATGTCTTTCCTTCAAGCGGTGACTGTCGAAGATCTCGTAAAAAGACGTAATGCAATACGAGAGTGGGCATTATCCAATCATGGCCTTATGGGGAGAAGCCCAGATTACATGAATACGACACTTATGGCTCTAGCATCGATAGCAGAATATTTGAAAGATAAGCCGAATTGTTTCCCTCAGCATTTGTTAAAATTTTATGAGTATGCTCGTGAGAATGATTTGACTATGACGCATACATTTATTGAGCCACAAGTAAACCGTAAAAAATTTTATTTTGAAGATGAAGATATTACAATCGCTGCTAAAATTGTAGATAAAACGAACGAGGGGTTAGTAATTAAAGGTGCGAGATTACTAGCGACACAGGGAGGAATTACAGATGAACTCCTTGTTATATCAACAAATGGTTTTGATGAAGGAAAAGGCTTTTCTTTCTCAATACCAAGTAATACAAAAGGTTTAAAGTTTCTATGTAGACAATCATTTGTCGGAGGGGAATCGGCTTTTGATTATCCATTAAGTAGTCGTTATGAAGAAATGGATGCAATTGTTGTGTTTGATAATGTTGTAGTACCGTGGGAACGCGTCTTTTATTATGAGAATGTAGAAGTTGCCAATAACTTTTTGAACATTAGTGGTTTTCAAACATATGGTTTACATCAAGTTCTTACACGTCAAATTGCCAAAACAGAATTTGTCTTAGGTGTTATACAGTCAATTGTAAATACGATAAATATCGGCGAATATCAACATGTGCAGCAAAAAGTTGTCGATATCATCGTAACATTAGAAACGATGAAAGCCTTACTGATAAAATCCGAAGTAGAAGCAAAAAGAGATGATTTTGGTTTTATAAGACCTGATCTTCCAACAGTACAAGTAGCTATTCAGATGTTCCCTAAAATATATCCGACCTTTACAGAAATTATCCAGTTACTTGGCGCAAGCGGATTAATGTCCATTCCAAGTGAAAAAGCATTTAATGTGGATGACGGCGACCTTGAGCATTATTTACAGTCTTTTCAGGATGGAGGAAGGGAGCGCGTCAAAAAATTCCGCTTAGCTTGGGATTTAACGATGAGCAGCTTTGGCACAAGACAAACACTATATGAGCGCTTTTTCTTTGGAGACCCTGTCCGTTTAGCTAGCGCGCTTTATAATTCTTACAATAGGGAAGAATTAGTGGATAGAGTCGAAAGCTTTTTAAAAAATAATAATTAATTTCGAGGAAGTAACTGTTTAAAAACTAATTTAAACAGTTACTTCTCTTTTATATGAATGGCTGTAAAAAATATATACTATCAATATTATTATAGATAAGTTAGCACATCATCAAACGTAACGATTCCAAGTAGTTCAAAGTTTTCTGTTACAACGGGGACTGCTAAAAGACCATATTTGCGTATGATTTGGAAGACCTCAGCTTGGCTTGTATTGGCAGTCACTGAAATGATTCCAGAGTTCATAATTTCAGCCATTCGACTCTCTGGTGGAGAAATAATAAAATCTCGTAATGATACGACTCCAAGCAATTGATTATTGGAATCTGTAACATATAAGTAATTAAACGTTTCTGCATCTGCCTCATTATGCTTTAGGCGGTCAAACACATCAATTACTAAATCATCTTTTGCCATTATTACTACATCTTTTGTCATTAAGGCTCCTGCTGACCCTTTTTCGTATTGAAGTAATTGTTTAATATCATCAGCCTCATCTTTTTCCATTTGCTCTAAATAATAATCAGCTTCTTTATATGATAGTAGTCCCAAAAAATCGGTAGCGTCATCTGAAGGTAATTCATTTAACATCTCCACGGCAAATGGGCGGTCAAGCTCCGAAATACATTTTTTCTGCATGGACGGTTCTAGCTCGCTAAAAATATCGCCAAATTCACTAGGAGTTAAAAAAGAATAAATTGTAAAGCGTCTTTCCTCGCTGAGTTCTATAAAAAATGTTGCTTGATCCATCGGATGTAAATCTAGGAAGTCCTTTCGGAAGGAATCTTTTTTTTTAGACTTTAAAGATTGCAGCATGTAGTATGTGTACTCTTCTTTATATTTGTATTGGTTTAATCTAATCATTTTTTGACACGCCTTTCTATTACAAATTCTCAATTTCAACATTTAAAACGTGATCAATTTTTTTAACATAATAATATATTTCCGTTGTATACTGATCTTCCGGTACAGAAAGAACTAAATCAATTAATTGGTGGCCGTTATCAAGATCTTTGAGTTTGAAATGCCGAATTTTATATTCATCTTTTTTTGATTGTTCGTTTTGCCCTTTATACTTAATCATTTTAATTAATTCGGTCATACGATAATTCGATTCCACGATAATCTTTAATGAAATTTCCTGACGGTTAAGTGTTGATAGGCCCAATGTTTTAATGAGAAGGGGCACAATATTGACTGCTCCCATCAAGAGGATGACAGCACAACTTGCTTCTAGATAAAACCCCGCTCCAATCGTAATTCCAAGCGCAGAAGCGGACCAGATTAGCGCAGCGGAAGTAAGGCCAGAAATAACCTCGTTACTTCTTCGCAAAATAACGCCAGCCCCAATGAAACCAACTCCACTTACAATCTGCGCAGCAAGTCGCATTGGATCCATATTCGGATGATTTGCACCTCCAAATTTACCGAATGCTTCTATAGAGACAATTGTTAATAAACAGCTAGCAATAGAGATGACCATACTAGGTCTTATGCCAAGTTGTTTTTGTTTAATCTGTCTGTCAATCCCAATCAGTAATCCGAATAGCAAAGCTAAGATTAGCTTGATTATCATTTCTACTGTCATTGTCATTGTCATCGTTAATCACCTCTTCATTTCTTTGTTTAGAATGCCCTTTAAAACAAAAAAAGCTCCCGTAAAAAAGGGAGCTTTTTGCTTAGAATGTATCTTGTTCGACGTACACATCAAATAAACCTATCTTGATATTTCCAATTTGCAAAAAAATAGAATTGGATGATTGAAGAGAGGGACATATGTGGACTGAACGTTAAAACGCTGCCTTTTGCCATATTCGAATTATTTAAACCTATGAAATGCCATATCGAATAATTGTCCATCACATGTTTCCCCCTTTTTAGTCAAATAAAATAAAAACCCCTCTATCGATTCAAAGAGGGGGTGAAGAGCGCACAAAAAAGCACGTCCGATTCCCCTTGATCGAGTTTTAGCACTATACACCGTAAAGAAATGAAATTCATTTCTTAGCCACCTTATGAAAAGCCTTAATTCGGCAATTCCTGTTCTACCCATGGGCATCTTTCGATATTTCTGGGCAGTGGCCTATGTTTGCATAGGAGCCTCACCTAACGAGGACTTATCGTTTTCAGCATTGTACTCCGAATAATTTTTATTGTCAACAACTGTTCCAAAAACAAAAATCTTAAAACGGGATCAAATTTTTGGCTCATCATCATATAAGGGAGTTCCGTTTTTTTATGCATTTCCCACTTGGATGACGGGATGAGCTGTTTGTAGCATTGGTCTCGAAGGGTATTACAGGAAGTATCTCCTTTAGCCTTTGTTTTTCTACTTACCCGTTACAGATTCTCGTCTAGCTCCATTCAAGTCAATTTTTATATTTAGCATACGTTTAAAAAATATCATCCCAAACTTTTATGTATTTCTACTCAAATCAAATGAATTAATAAATTCTATGATTGTTTTTTGTTTTCAAAGGCTGAACTAAGAATGAAAGTGCATCTATACAGGATCAATATTGAAATTGATTAAAAATACATAGAGAGTTGGGGGAAGTGAGTGCCTCAGTCTAACTTTTGTTGCTAAGCAAATCAATTCTTCGCTTGAAAAAACAGCTTAAAAGACCAGAGAATGTGTTGAAAAAAGCAAAACTCTTTACCTGTACTGTATGGGAAAAATTCAGTGAGATTTCTAATTTGGAACAGAAAATTGTGATGAAAAAACACTTTAAAAATAGTATTAGCCTATTGACAAAATAAAAAATACGGATTAAGATGGCGAGGAAATTAAATAAAACCTCGTTAGGTGAGGCTCCTATACAAACATAGGCCACTGCCCAGAAATATCGAAAGATGCCCATGGGTAGAACAGGAATTGCCGAATTAAGGCTTTTCATAAGGTGGCTAAGAGATTATTTATTTCTTTACGGTGTATAGTGCTAAAACTCGAGTTAGGGGGAATCGAAAGTGCTTGTTGTACTTATTTATTTTATTATGCGCTTTATTAAAACCTCCGGGACTCCTGGAGGATTTTTTTATTTCAAAATAAAGAACCTTATTACACATTGCTATTTAGATTGAACTCTTTTAGCCGAAGAATAAGAGTTCATTTTTAGAAAGGAGGGGGTCAAAATGGAGAGTCCAAGTATGACCGATGGAGATAGTAGGAGTAAAAAACGTAAATCTGTTTTAATTCAACAGATTAGGAGGACGATTCAGTGCTTAAAATCTATAAAAGTGGCAGAGAAGGGCTGGAAGAACAGCCTAAGATCGTTCAAGGTAGCTGTGTTTATCTCACTGAACCAACAGAAGAAGATATACAGTACGTTACTAATCGCCTTGGGGTACCAACTGACTTTATCAGTGACTCCCTCGATATAGACGAACGATCACGAATAGAAAAAAATGGAAATGATTTATTGCTAATTATCAATGTACCCTTAATAATGCCAAATGGTGAAACTATACCATATAGGACAATTCCAATCGGTATTATTCAAACAAGTGAAGTAATTGTCATAATTTGTCGTAATGATCATCTGGTTTTACAGGAATTTAGAAAAATTCTCGATAAAAGTTTTAATAACAATATAAACGTATCTTTTATTTTACAGCTATTGCTTGTTACAGCTAGTTACTATTTACGTTGTCTCGATGATGTTGATCGAAAAGTTATTGTATCTGAAAAATTAATACAAAAATCAATCAAGAACAGTGAAGTGTATACTTTGCTCAATATAAATAAGAGCCTTGTTTATTTCATAAAGGCACTAAAAGTAAATCTATTGATGATGAGGAAATTGTCAAGAGTACTTGAAATGAATGAAGAAGATGAAAAACGGATGCAAAGCACTTTTAATGAGATGCAACAAGCTCTTGATACATCAAAAATTTACAACGAAAATTTAGGTAATATGATGGATGCATATTCTGCTGCGATTGAAATTAACCTAAGTGTTGTAGTGAAAGTTTTAACTGCATTTACGATTATCTTGACATTTCCGACGATGGTCGCAACGATTTATGGGATGAATGTCCCATTACCGAAACAAGATGGTGCATATGCATTAGCAATACTAATATCAATCTCTGCAGTCATTAGTTTGTTGACAGGTTGGGTGTTTTATAAAAAACGGCTATTTTAGAAGAGAAAGTGAGGAAAAAAGATGCTTACGATATATCAAAGTAATTCAATAGGTCAATTACAACAGGTATCTGATATTGTTCACAACACGTTACTCTATCTTGTGGATCCGACAGATGCTGAGATTTCTCAAATTTCAAATAAACTTAATGTTCCGAAAGATTTTATTCGTGATTCTTTAGACATCAATGAGAGACCTCGGATTGAAAAAGAGGATTCGTCAATGGTCATCATTCTTAATTCTCCTGTTGTGATGAATGAGGAACTTTTGTACGAGGAAATCCCTTATCGTACGTTACCAATTGGGATTATTCATGTAAAGGACCATTTAATAATTGTCACAAAAGAAGACAATCCATTATGTAGAGACATATTTTCAGGAAAGTACGGAACATTTCAAACACATATGAAGACTCGAATAACATTACTTCTATTTGAAGCGATTGCTCAATCGTATCTTGATTTTCTCAATCGTATAAAAGCACAAGTTGGACGATTACAGCGAGAATTAAAAGAGTCACATAACAATAGAGAGCTTTTCGGTCTGATTCATATTAATAAAAGTTTAGTATATTTTTCAACATCTTTACGAGCTATGCGCAATGTGTTTTTACATCTTTCCAAAGGGCAAGATATAAAACTATATGAAGAAGATCAACAAATGTTGCATAATGCGCTAGTAGATATTGAACAAGCGGCGGAAGTAACAGAAATGCGAAGTCTTAGTTTAAGTGGTCTTATGGATGCGTACGCAGCAATCACTCATAATAACCTAAATAGTGTTTTGAAAATACTGACTACTCTTACGCTTGTATTAATGATTCCGACTATAATTGGAAGTATTTTCTCGATGAACGTCGCATTGCCATATGAAGATCAGCCATTCATGTTCTTAGTAGTTATTGGACTAATGCTGGGGATTAGTGGAAGTCTCTTCTACGTATTTTACAAATCAAAATTTTTGCGTTTCTAATATATTCGGATAGTACGTAAGAAAGGTTGTGTTATAAAATGCTTTTAATTAACAAAAGTACCTCAGAAGGTAAGCTTGAACAAACATCAAAAATTGGTTATAACAGCTGGCTTCATCTTGAAGCACCAACAACAAGTGAAATTGAACATGTAGAGGCAGCTCTTGGTGTTCCAAACAATTTTTTAACTGATTCACTTGATATAGAAGAATGCCCGCGAATTGAAGAGCGCAACGGAGCGGTCTTGATAGTTATTCATGTCCCATACGATCAATTAGATGTCGAGAGTTCTGATCAAGACGTGAAGTATCGGACAATCCCAATGGGTATCATACACACAAAAAATCATATGATAACGATTTGCAGAGAGGAGCTACCTTTTATGAAGGATTTCTTTAACGACGAAATGACTCTCTGTGAGACACATTTGAAAACGCGTAACACTTTAAATATATTAAGTATAACGGCTCGAGCATATATTCGTTTTTTAGCTACAATTGAACGGGAAATCACTTTAGCAGAAAATGAACTTTCTAAGTCATATCGTAATAGTGAGATGTATACACTCCTTAACTTAAACGAAAGTCTTATATATATGGTAACTTCTCTTAAACAAATGAAATTTACGATGCAAAAAATATTACATGGTAGCTCTATCAAATTAGACGAAGACGATGCAAGTGTTTTAGACGACTTGCTTATTGAATTAAATCAGGCATATGAAGTGACGGAAATTAATCAAATTAATTTAAATAATATTATGGATGCATATGGTAACATAATTCAAAACAACGTAAGCCAAGTCCTTAAATTACTAGCTTCATTTACAATCATCTTATCGGTGCCGATGTTAATTGCTAGTATTTATGGAATGAATGTACCTCTACCATATCAAAATACATCAAATGCATTTTGGGTAGTGATTGTTGTAATATTATTGTTAACAGGATTGTCTACTTTCGTTTTTTACAAAAAAAATTATTTCTCACGATAGCCTCGGTGTGAAGGATAATTACCTTGGGGAAAAATTGAGCTTAGTTATGATTAGCAATTATAGTGCCAATTGACAGAAGAACATATTTTTTTTATAATTCTTGTTAGAAAATTGTAAAAAACGATGATGGAAAAAGTACGTATTTGTGCGTGTAAAAGAAAGGGATTTCTTGGCTGAAAAAATCCTCACAATAGCGAATACCGAAAGCTACTCCAGAGTGCAGTTAATCCCTGCCGTTCACTTACGTTACAAGTGCTAAAGAGGTAAGTATACTTTTACTTACAACTAGGGTGGTACCGCGAGACAAATTACAAGTCCTCGTCCCTTTTTTGGGATGAGGGCTTTTTTATGTTTATTTGCGGATTCATTTCGTAATTTTACAAACATATAGGGAGGAACTTTTCAAATGAAAGCAGTAGAAATTCGCCGCATGTATCTAGAATTCTTTAAAGAAAAAGGTCATCATCATGAGCCATCAGCACCACTTGTGCCAATCAATGACCCATCATTACTTTGGATTAACTCAGGTGTTGCAACACTTAAACCATATTTCGATGGTCGTATCATTCCTGAAAATCCACGTATTACAAATGCCCAAAAATCAATTCGTACAAACGATATTGAAAATGTAGGTAAAACAGCTCGTCACCATACGTTCTTTGAAATGTTAGGGAACTTCTCAATTGGGGATTACTTCAAAAAAGAAGCTATTCATTACGCTTGGGAGTTTTTAACGGATAAAAAATGGATGGGCTTTGATCCAGAGCTTTTATCTATTACTATCCATCCTGAAGATCAAGAAGCATATGATGTTTGGCATAACGAAATTGGTATTCCTGAAGAACGTTTAATCCGACTAGAGGGGAACTTCTGGGATATTGGTGAAGGTCCATCTGGTCCTAACTCGGAAATTTTCTATGACCGTGGGGAAGAATACGGTTCAGATGAAAATGATCCAGAAATGTATCCGGGTGGTGAAAATGAACGCTATCTTGAAATTTGGAACTTAGTGTTCTCTCAATTCAATCATAATCCTGATGGCACATATACTCCACTTCCAAAGCAAAATATTGATACTGGTATGGGTCTAGAACGTATTGTATCAGTTGTTCAAAATGTTCCTACGAACTTTGATACTGATTTATTCATGCCTATTATTGAAAAAATCGAGCAGTTAGCAAATCGTAAGTACAAACGTCCAGGTGAAGTAGCGTTAAGTGAAATCTTTGGTTCAGAAGAAGATGTTAATACACCATTTAAAGTTATCGCGGACCATATCCGTACAGTGGCGTTTGCTATTGGTGATGGCGCGCTTCCTTCAAATGAAGGTCGTGGTTATGTATTACGTCGTTTACTACGTCGTGCAGTGCGCTATGCAAAACAAATCGGCATTGAAAAGCCATTTATGTTTGAATTAGTTCCAACTGTTGGTGAAATTATGAATGATTTCTACCCAGAAGTAACGGAAAAATGCGAGTTTATCCAACGTGTTATTAAAAATGAAGAAATTCGCTTCCATGAAACATTAGACGGTGGTCTTGCTATCTTTAACGAAGTAGTAGAAGCTCAAAAAGCAGCTGGCCATGACTATATTCCAGGTGCAGATGCATTCCGTTTATATGATACTTACGGTTTCCCAATTGAATTAACAGAAGAGTATGCGGAAGAAGTAGGCATGAAGGTAGATCATGAAGGCTTTGAAGCAGCGATGGAAGAACAACGTGAACGCGCTCGTGCAGCTCGTCAAGATGTTGATTCTATGCAAGTACAAAACGAAGTGCTAGCAAACTTGACAGTTGCAAGTGAATTTGTAGGCTATGATACTTTAACTACAGAAACAGAAGTTGCAGCGATAATTGTCAACGGCCAAGTGTCAAAGGTAGCATCTGAAGGGCAAGAAGCACTAGTTATTTTAGCTAAAACACCATTCTATGCTGAAATGGGTGGTCAAATTGCGGATAGCGGTGTTATTTCTAATGATAGCTTTACTGCTATTGTAAAAGATGTACAAAAAGCTCCAAATGGTCAGCCGCTTCATACTGTACTTGTAGAATCTGGCGAAATGCAAGTTGAAGATGCAGTGAAAGCAGTAGTTAACCGTGAAGAACGTAATTTAATTATTAAAAACCATACAGCAACACATATTATGCAACGTGCATTAAAAGATGTACTGGGCGACCATGTTAGCCAAGCTGGATCATATGTAGGACCTGATCGCTTACGCTTTGACTTCTCTCACTTCGGACAAGTGACAAAAGAGGAATTACAACAAATTGAACGTATTGTAAATGAAAAAGTGTGGGATGATATAGAGGTCGTTATTGAAGAAAAAGGCATCGATGAAGCGAAGGCTATGGGAGCAATGGCGCTATTCGGTGAGAAATACGGCGATATCGTTCGCGTTGTTTCAATTGGTGACTACTCTATTGAGCTATGCGGTGGTATTCACGTAAAACGTTCTTCTGAAATTGGCTTCTTCAAAATTGTTTCAGAAGGTGGTATCGGTGCAGGTACACGTCGTATCGAGGCTGTGACTGGTAAAGTTGCTTATGAAGCAGTAAAAGAGGAAGAAGCTTTATTAAACGAAGCTGCAGCATTATTAAAAGCAAATCCAAAAGATATTGTGACAAAAGTACATGCATTACAAGCTGACTACAAAGATTTACAACGTGAAAATGAGGCATTATCACAAAAAATCGCGAATGCACAAGCAGGCGCGATTGTGGACGCAGCGCAAACTTTTGGAGATGTAACTGTTTTATCTACTAAAGTTGAGGCGAAGGACAATAATCAACTGCGTCAAATGATGGATGACTTGAAAGCAAAAATGCCTAAAGCTGTTATCGTTCTTGGTGCTGTCGATGGCGAAAAAGTTATGCTATGTGCTGGTGTAACAAAAGAATTAGTTGGTGGCAATTACCACGCAGGGAATATTGTGAAAATGGTAGCAGAAGCATGTGGTGGTAAAGGTGGCGGTCGTCCAGATATGGCGATGGCAGGTGCAAAAGATGCATCAAAACTTGATGAAGCACTACTTTCTGTGTATGATTATGTTAAATCCATTTAACTTCTTTAGCGAAAAGAGGTTAAAGCCTCAGGCGAATGTTACGGAAGCGGAAAGGAGTTCGCATAGGATGTTAGCCTAAAATCATCGCATTCATGCGATAACGGCTAACTGACCTGCATCGGTAAAAACGCCACGTCCTGTGGCATTACCGAAATGACCGACATCGTGTCGGCCCTCAGCAGGCCTAAACACAAAGCCGATTTCGGACGCAATTATGCCGAGGCATAATTGATAATACGCCAAAACATGTTATAATAAAGAGAAATTGGAGATGAGCTTTTGCACATCTCCTTATTTCTGAAAGCGAGGTGCTGGTCATGAGTTCATTTGATCAAACTATGAAATTTAATTTTCCAGAAGAATCAATGGAACAGGAAGTCAAGCAGGTAATGTTGAAAGTACATTCTTCATTAGAGGAAAAGGGATATAATCCTATCAATCAGATTGTCGGTTATTTACTTTCTGGTGATCCGGCGTATATTCCTCGCCATCAGGATGCTCGTAATTTAATTCGCAAGCTTGAGCGTGACGAAATTCTAGAAGAGCTTGTTAAATTTTATATTAAAAAGAATAACGAGGACTAGAAATGAGAATTATGGGATTAGACGTTGGGTCAAAAACTGTGGGCGTGGCAATAAGCGATGCATTAGGGTGGACGGCCCAAGGTATTGAAACCGTAAAAATTGATGAA
>Ga0102589_1001338_pt1 | contig 34612 bp, 32 predicted proteins | sample AraplaMF_Col_mLB_FD_76858 | JGI IMG/M metagenome (GOLD analysis project Ga0102589, IMG submission 76858) | Arabidopsis root microbial communities from the University of North Carolina, USA - plate scrape MF_Col_mLB | ecosystem: Host-associated > Plants > Roots > Endosphere | place: USA...
CTAAGCATTTCACATATCTCTTCTAATAAAATACTTTTATGAGAAGACAAATACTTTTTTATCAATGTTAACCTTTGTTCTTGATACATAGACTACTGCCCCTTTAAATATCTCATTCCCATTTCATAAGCTTGATTCCTATTATATAAGATGGAACAAGATATTTCCACAACAAAACTTAAAAACCTTAAGTTTTATAAGTTTTTTAATTCAACATATAATTTATAACATTTTATTTTACATTCAATACCTAAATAAATCTCAAGAATAAAGCTAATTTAAAACGGCACGAACTGATTAATTTGCACTTAGTTTTTTAGTGTTATCGTATTATGATCTAAAAAGGTATAAGGTTAAATGGAAATATATGTTAAAATAAAATGTAAAAAAAGTAGCTTTTAAACCAAAAACAGGAATTTAAATGAATGGATGTTTAATAGATTTGGAGGTGTTCGTATAAAAAAGTTTGCAATCATTTCAGTAATTGTTTGCTTATCATTATTAGTAGCCTGTTCTAACAATCAATCTTTTGAAGACTTTTTTCATAAGAAAATGGAAGAAATTAAAAAGGATTATGATGAAGATGTAAATTATTCTTACTCTCTTATTCATCAAGAGCAAAACGTAGTACATCCAGACGATGCTATCGCTGTATTTCTTGAGCATAATCTTCAAGGCGAACAAATATTCATTGCTTACTTTGAGAAAATAAATGGTATCTGGAACTGGAAGCAAACAAGAGGAGCAGAATGGGATTCTCCTCAAAAATGGTCTTCAATGTCAATGGTACCCTATATTTACTCTGGAGCAATAAGTGACGACACGATTAAAAAAGTTTATGTAGGACAAGAAGAAGCTAAAATTATTCGTGTTAAAAAAAATAAAAGGTTTTGGTTTGCGATCAGTACTTACAAGGATGTAGATGTAAAGTTCATTAAAGAGGATGGAACTGAGGAATTAATTGAACAAATAGATGAAGAAATGTTAAAGGATTGGAAAGGAAATAAAAGTAAGTAAAAACTTGAGAACATTCCTATAATGGATTTAATATATTGTCCTTTAACATAAATATAGCTCAGAGTTATTTAGAAACTCTGAGCTTTTTGAATTTAATATGTTAAGCCTAGTCAATCTAAAAAAATCAGCAACTTACAATCAATCACCTTTTATATTTAGTAGACTATGAAAATAAAAATTTGCATCATTGTATGAGTTATTTAAGTCAAAAAATGTATTCACGGAATATAAAAGCGTAAAAATTATTATACAACTTAAAAATATCTTTACACCAGAAGGCATCGTTTTTTTCTTTCTTTTTACGATGAAAATACTAATGATAACAAAAGCTAAATATGAAATACTAAGAATAAATTCTAATTTTTGCAAACTAAGTTCATTAACCGTTCTTCTAAAACGATTTAAATAATCAGCATTTTCTTTACTCTCGATGATGTAAAACACGTTTTCTTTGTGACCTATTTTCCATTTATATTCATTTTGTGCCTGTGTAATTTGATACTGATATCCACCTGCTTGTTCTTCGCGTAAAATGACAGTTGAACTAGCCTGTATACTCGGAACATTCGTAAGGAACAAAATACATACGATTAATGCAAATATTACTCTTTCTCTCTTCATAAACCTCACCTAATACTATATAAATATTTTTTCAACAAAGCCAAGTCCCCTTTTACTATTGACTATCAATTTTCTAAATTTACATCAATTTACTTGGGCGTTCACTATTCGTTCATTCATAACGATTGCATCATCAATTGCTGCTAGTCGACCTTTGAATATGTAAAAATTCCTCGATTTGCTTTTTATGATGCTGATCATGCTCACTAAAATCTTCAATTAAGTAGTAAAACGTATAATGCTGTTCTGTATTTGGAATATGTGTTTTTCCATTCATGCTAATTTCTTTTTGTGCAAATTCCTGATGATTATGAAAGCAATTTACGAGATTTTCTCTAGTTTTTATCGCAAGAGTGATGACTTCTTCAATTCCTTTTTCTGATACTAGTTTTGCAGATTCATGGTTATAGTCATGAAAATTTGGAAAATCTATTTTGCCACTATCAATAATTGAAGGTATACCAAAGTTCAATAAAAATTCATCCCATCTATAAAGATGAGCAATAATTTCTTTCACTGAAAATTTTCCTTCAGCAATTGGTTTATTCATTAACTCTAGATCATTCAATGGCAATGATTTATACCAATTGATTAAACTATTTAATTCAAATAATTGTTCGTTCATTTCAAACTCCTTTTTGGTTTATGTAATATTCGCTTATTTCCAAAACAATAACTGCTGTTCAATATTTTCTCTCGTTACATAATTTTTTTGCATTGCAAAAGGACAGCCCAAATTATATTGTTTGATTTCATAATTCACTTCATTAATCAATTTAGAAATGATTGAAGTATGTTCTTCTGACTTAATCTGCGACACAATATGTTCAAGCTTATCAAATATTTTTTTCTGCTTAGATAACCAATCTGGCTTATATCCTGATCTTTTGATGACAGTTGTTAATAAGTCATCCTTTAAATGTTCTTTTGGTAAAGGTTTTCCTATTCCAGGTAAATTGTCAAATCCACCTTCTTTTTCATGACGCTTCACAATTTCATCTAACCAGTCTACATATTTTTCATTATCACTCATATAATGATCACCTCGATTAGTTAATATTGTAATACATTCGTTTTATTTCTATTATTTTCCTTTTTTTGTATTTTGCTAATCAAGCTTATCGTAAGATTTTTTGTCATTTTTGTGAACAAACCAATAAAGTATATGTCATGGGCAATTCGTTCATGTCGGATTGAAATAATATGAATCAAAAAAGGTCCTTCCAAATTGAAGAACCTTTTGCCCGCTTACTTAAACATTCGTTTTCCTTAAACAGTTAACTCTATCAAATTTCCTTCGGGGTCTTCTATCACACTCTCATAGTATCCATCCCCTGTGACACGTGGTCCGTTCATAAGAGAATAACCATCGTTTTTTAATCTTGAAGTCAGATGATTTACAGATTCCATACTTCCTAAAGAGATTGCTATATGTGCCCAACCCAATTGATTATTTCTACTTGGTTGATCAATACCTACTTTACGCATGATTTCTAATCTTGCACCTGTTTTAAAAGTTAAAAAAAAGGATTCAAACTTCTTTTCAATATTGTGATATTTATTGTTTGCCTTACAATCAAAATACGTTTCATAAAACGACTTCATACGTTCCAAATCATTTACCCAAATAGCTACATGTTCAATTCGCATTCCTATTCACACCTATCAATTGAATTCGTATTTGTAGTTGGTCAACATCAAGCATTAAATTAAAATAGAAATATTTTATTATAAAGGAAAATTGTTAATATCCCCAAGAATCAACTTGCCACTTATCCTTTTTACTATCCCTAATTAAAGTCCAGCTCCAATTGGACTGAGTTGAATTTGGCTCGAAACTTCCATCACCACCAGAAGAATTAACAGTAAAATTAGATAGCAAAACAATTATATTTTCTTCTTTTACACCATTTTCAGAACCCCTACCATTTTTCATATAATCTTCTGTTATTGCATTTGATTCTTTCTCAGAATACCAAATGTCAGTAAGTTGGCATCCCTTAAAATACTTAAATCTTTCCTTCACAGTTTTTATGGCTGTTTTTATTTCATCCTCAGTAAACTGATTAGATTTTTCAATTTTTACTTCTACTGTATCCGCTTGATGTTTATATACGAAACTTGAAGATACAACAACTATTAATAAACAAAAAAATAAAAAAAATTTCTTATTCTTCATAAAAGAGCTCCTATTTTTTATTCAATGTTTTATTACATTATATTTATTAAATTCTATTAATAAAGGTAAAATTCCTTGTTTGTAAAACTCATCATTAGCGCAATAAACGACCAAACGTCGACCGTATTCATCCTAGTTAAAAATGAATCATACAAAAAAAACCCATCTCAAAGTAAATTTTGAAATGGGGGTTCTTTACAGACTGAATACATCTCTTTTTGAGAATAGATTTTTAATGATTATACAAAATTTCTAGTACTACTATTTCTACTGAACTTATAAATTGCAATTAAGAAAAATGAGATTGCAAAAGCTATTAGAATGAAGAAGTTTAGATATAAGCTACCAAAGCTAATCCCCTTTTGCAGTTGGGTTAATGTTTCTAAAGTCCATCTTTGTGGTAGAAAATCTGCAATTTTTTGAATAGAAGTTGGCATGATCTCAATTGGCCAGAAGCAACCTGAAATCATAACTGTTGGTACAACAATTAAATTTTGTAAAGCATTAGAAGACTTTGTACTATTAGAGAATGCAACAATCATTAGTGATATACCTACTGAAATTAAAGCGAATAATATCATGACAAAAGCAGCTTGCCAAAATGCAATTTGAATATCAATCTTAAAGACAACTGTCATAAAAAACAGTGTCGATAGTACTTGAATCGTCATAATGACCATGTTCACAACGATATTAGAAATAATATAATTTCTAGCATTGACTGGTGTTGATAAAAGTCTAAAGTATATTCGGTTTTCTTTTTCTTTTAAAATGATATCTGATAAATTACATGCAGCCATTAACATAATCATAATTAAAAATCCTAAGCTATATGTCGTCATATTTTCAGACTTAGAAGAATCTGAGACTGTTTTTGAAGTGATTTTAAAGCTAGCATTTTGATAATTAGTATATAATTGATTGAAATGATTTAGATCGTCCTTCGCAACTTTGCCAATCGCTGAAATATTATCAATATAATTATATAAATATGATTTTATAAAGCTTGTAATTTGTGCGCCCTTTATTGACGATATTTGAATATTCGCTGGATTTCCAGATCTAACGCTCTTGGAAAATCCTTCGTGAAATGTAATCACACAATCCAATTTTCCTGCTGCAATCTTTTCTGAAGCAGTTGCATTACTTATTTCCTTCACATGAACATTATCTAAACCTTTCAAAAATTTAATTGTATCATTTGCAATTATCTGTTGATCATTATTTACTACACCAACCTGCACAACTGTTTTACCAGATCCACCATAAGCCACAAAAGAAATGAGAATGCCTATTAATGGAACACATATATACATGATGACATTTTTCTTATTTTTAAAAATGATTCTTAAATTGTTCAAAATGAGCCACATAATTGTTTGCATTCTACAAGCCCTCCCTTCTTCGTAGCGAAATGATCGTGATGAATAAAAATAAAGTTGATAAACCAATATTAAATGCGAAAGCTGGAATTGCCGCTGAAAGATCATTCGTATAAATGATTTTAGTGATAGCAGTATTGATCCAAGTAAGTGGTGAAAATTGAGTAATTAGCCCTAATACGCCAGACGGATCTCCGAGCTTAAAGTAAGCCCCACCAAAAAATGATGATAACTGTACCACTACCATTACAATACTTCTTGAAGAAGCCGAAGATTTAGTAAGATAGCTAACTGCTAATCCGAAGCTAGTTGCGAGAAATACCTCTGTTAAAATTAAAAGTAGTACTAACCCAAGATGATTACCCCAATAAGCTTTAAAAAAGATTTTACTGAACAATAAAATTAAACATAAACAAAAGAAATTAACAACCATACTACCAAAGATTTTCCCTATAAAAATCTCACTTTTACGGACTGGGGAAACAAGTAAACGATCAGCTGTTTTTCTCGTACGTTCACCGTTAATCAAATTAATTGCACTCATTGCTGTAAACAATGCAATCATTGTTGTCATCGCAATCGCGTAATAATCCATTGAACTAGGCTGTTTACCTGCATTAATAGAAGTTTCCTTAATATAATCATGTTTATTTGGTAAAAATACTTTCTTAATTTGACTTCTATCAACTTTTGCTACTTCAGATGCAACATTATATTTATCTACAAATGACGCTAGCATACCTTGAATGACGCTACCCTCAACGCTATTTGACTCATTCAAATATAACTTAATTCCTTCATTTTGAATAAGTACGTAACCGTCATACTTATTCCTTTTTACTTCCTTCTCACCATTTTGGTTTGTAGACGCACTTTTGAAGTAAATATCGGATTTACTAGACGCCTTAACAAACTCCTTAAAATAATTAGAAAACTCACTGTTTGTTGTAGTATCCTTATAAATGACATGAACATTTTTAATTGGAATTGAAGTTGTGAATGTTTTAGAAAGAGCCGTTCCAAGAATTAGCATTAAAACGATCGGAAATGCAATTAGAAAAGCTAATGTTTTCACATCTCGAAAATCGCGTTTAACTTCCATGAAAGCAATATTAAATATATTCAATTAAATTGCCTCCTTTAAATAAATTTTCATGAAATCTTAATCACGCAAATTTCTACCTGTTAATGTTAGGAAAACAGTTTCTAAATTAGGTGCATTTTCCTGTAAGGAACTAATTTCAATTCCACTATTAATAAAATGTTGAATGATTTTATTTAAATTGTTCACACCATTATCTGACGTAATTGTAACGACATTGTCTAAAACTTGAACTACTTCTACACCAGGTATTGATTTTATTTCATTTACATTTATATTTTCTGTCGTTTTAACTTCTATTTTTATTTCTTTCGTATTTGTAATAATGGATTTAAGCTGCTCCTTCGTGCCTTCAGCAATGATTTTCCCATGATCGATAATTGATATACGTGAGCAAATTTCTTCGACTTCTTCCATATAATGACTTGTATAAATAATCGTACAACCCATATCATTCAATTTACGTACACTATTAAGAATATAATTACGAGATTGAGGATCAATCCCAACTGTTGGTTCATCCATAATAATGAGCTTAGGTCGATGTGCAATCGCACATGCAATATTTAATCTTCTTTTCATTCCACCTGAAAAATTTTTAGGATATTCTTTATGCTTATCCTCAAGACCTACAAATTGAAGTGCTTCATCAACTCTTTCATTTAATTCAGAACCTCTTAATCCATATAATCCTGCAAAAAATCTTACATTCTCATAAGCTGTTAAATCCTCATAAATCGCTAAATCCTGAGGAACCATCCCAATATTCATTTTGGCAAATTTATTGTTCTTTTTCGTATTTTTCCCTAGAATATCAACCGTCCCTTGGTTCGCACGTAAAAGTCCAGATATAATATTGATCGTCGTACTCTTCCCTGCTCCATTTGCTCCAAGAAAACCGAAAATCTCACCATCTTCAATGGATAAAGACATATTATCTACTGCAATAAAATCTCCAAATTTTTTTGTTAAATTTTTTATCTCTAAAACTTTCATTCTCTCACCTCTTATGCGTTCTATATGATGCTATTATAATCAAAAGGGTGAACTAATATCAGTGCATTAGTTCACCCTTTTCACATGAGAAAATTCATATTTTTTGATTGTCCACCAATATGAAGAACCTCATACAACTATCATTTCTCATTAATTAGATTGAATTGGAAGTAATGTTGTAACTGAAAAACCATTATGTCCGTCAACTATAATTTTTCCGTTTATAGAAGCTGTCCTTTCTTCCATACCAATAATTCCAAGTCCTTTTTTTATCTTCATAATTCCCTTACCATTATCCATTACATTTGTCTTAATCACCTTATTTAGTACATTAATTTCAATGTGAACTTCTGATGCTTCAGCATATTTCATTGTATTTGTGAAAGCCTCAATTACATTTTCATGAATAACCTTCCATTGAATTGGTGTAATGATATCAAGATTACCTTTATAAATAAAAACTGTTTTTAAACCATGCTTAGCAGAGAAATCATCTATGAATAATTTCATCTGATGGATCCCGAGCTGTTCTGTCGGTGGCTTCATGTTTTTTAAAGTAAGTCTTATATTTTCAATGCCATCTTTTGAAATATTTATGGCATTTTGAAGTAATTCAATCGCTTTATCTTGATCATTTTTCATTAAATGCTTAGCAGCTTCCATTTGGTATAATGCGCCAGTCATAGAATGTCCAATTTTATCATGAATTTCTTGAGAAATACGATTTCGCTCCTCTAGTTTAAACGTATATTCCGATTGTTGGACGAAATCATTATGATCATTTAATTTTTTTGTAAGCTTTTGGATGCCAATTCTCATTTGATCAATCTGGTTTTCTTTAAACTGTAATCTAGAATTGAATAATGTAACAACTGAAAACGTGATAAAACTATAAATGGATATCAGTCCATAAATCGATTGAAGAGAAGTATGTACGTAAAATATTGGTAATAAACTGATCATAATCCAAACCCATTTTTGTGCAGTATAATAAAAAATCAACTCAAGAATTGACAAAGGTAACAATAGTAAAAACAAAGAATGAAAGTAATAAGACGAACTAAAAATTAAGATAATAGACAATAGAAGAATCAATTTAATGAATAGCACATTCTTGATTAAATACATAGTGATATTCAAACAAAAATATAATAGGAGGCATAATAATACCCAAGAAAAATTAGTTATTTCACTGTGGATACAAATAAAAGCGATATATGAAATAATTGAAAGCTTATTTAAAATAATCCAACGCTCCATTTTTAGCCCCTAACGTTCATCTACTTTTCCCGTAATATAATAAATCGCAATTTGCGTTCGATGCTCTAACCCAGTTTTACTAAAGATAGAAGTAATATAATTAGCAACTGTTCCTTCAGAAATATAGATTTGCTTTGAAATTTCCTTATTTGATAATCCTTTAGCAATTAAAGCCATTACATCTAATTCTCTTTGTGTAAATAAACTTGTATCAATTTTTGTTTCATTCGTATTAGAATTTGATAAGCTTGACCTAATTTTATCAAGCACCAAGTCCTGCATGATTGTATTACCGTGGTATACACTTTTGATTGCTTCACGAATTCGTTCTGGATCATTATTTTTCAATAAATAACCCTTTGCACCATTTTTTACTGCATCCAAAATATACTCATCATCATCAAATGTCGTTAATATCAGTGGTTTCGTCTTAGTATGTTCAGAAATAAGCTTCGTAGCTTCTACCCCATTCATATTAGGCATACGAACATCTAAAAGTGCAACGTCTACTGTATGATTTTGACAATAGTCAAATGCTTGCCTACCATCGTTTACCGTTTCTAAAACTTCAAATTCCTCATAAGAAGTCAAAATAATTTTTAGTCCTTCTCGAATAAAAGAATTATCATCAGCAATAATTAGTTTAATTTTCATATATGATGTTTTACACATCCTTTATCTCTAAATTATACTTTCCATTATATACCTCTTTTGGGTAAATTCCATTAGTAGATTTACATGTGAGAGAAGTAGAAGAATCGGAGTCTGGTTAAATACGAGGGACATTACATACTCCACTTGCTTTAATGGAATGCCGTATGCACGAACTTGAAAAATCAAAAGAAAACATTCTTGTATGTCTTACAGGTGGTAAAGTGGACGCCTGTCTGTTATTGGATAGTCACCTCTAAATGACAACTTAGAGGTAAACGTTCTCGAAAATTGTTTATAACGTCATGCACCAGCATGTTGGATCACTTCCACCACAATGAGGACAACAGCCTCCTGTATATGTAATTCTAATTTGATCTGAATGAAGTACATAATAATCAGTAATTGGTTCGATGTCAGGGTTCGATATCACGCCAGGAATCTCCGGCAATTTAACCTCCCGCAATGTCATATCCGACCACTTACCACTCCATGAACAATGAATACACTTTAATAGTTCTTCTGTAAAGGTTGGAGCATTTTGGATGACAATCATACACTCTCCACTATAGGTATTACAATTAGGGCAATCATGTACTTTCAATGAACTCCACCTCTTAAAAAATTTAATAAAATTTGTATCCTTTTTTATTATTCTTTTTTGCAGCCAAATAGTCCTTTTTAATAAAATAGAGGACCACCAATTGATGATCCTCTAAAAGTTATATAACTAAAGCTTTGTAAAGAACTAAGGGCTCTTTGATGATTTTTTCTGTTTATCTTTTTCTCTTAATTCGCGCAATTCTTTCACTACTTTATCAGACAAAATTCCCTTGTTTGAGTAATCTTCAAGTTCTTTGTCAGTAAACCAATTTTTCTCCATAAGATACCTCTCTTATTATTACTATTGATTTTCTAGTATCCCCAAAATCATCTAAGTATTTCTAGACAAGCTTAAATTTAATCAGATTTCTTTCATTTCGAATATTGCATGTTTTTGTAAACTGTTGATGCTTTTATTTTGAAAGTAATATTTCTCTCAACTTACGTATTTACTAAACCCTTCATCATTTCAAACTACAAAGATACATCAATTTACTGAAACTAAATGAATAAAAGAACCACAAAAAAACAGCGAATAATCGCTGTTTTTTACTTTGATAATACATACGAAGATTGCTCTTCCTTCATTAAATCTGTTTTTACTTCAGTTTTGTTAACAAAATCGAAATCACTCAATGAATCAAAATCATGCACAGTATCATGGATTAATTGTTTAGTTGGCACTGGTTGTTTCTGAATGATTCGTTCAATTCCTAATTTAATTAAATTAAAAGCAAAAATGGTTACAATAAATGCGATACTTGGTCCAATAATGACCCAAGGATCAATTGATAATTCAAAGAAATTACTACCAATCATTGCTGCCCATTCATTCGCCTTTGACATATCTCTTCCATCGCCATCGTCTATAAATAATGTAACAACTCCACCAATAAACAATCTAAAAACACCCAATTGAGTTAATAGGAATAATACTTGAATCGTTTGTTGGACGAACAATAACAAGATTCTTGTACGAAGAAATGGAAATACATGCTTTCTTCTCAACCACATATTCCCCGCACCAATAACTTTTGAGCTTAAGATAAAATCATTCTTCAAAAATTCCTTTACCTCGTCTCCGATCGTATTAGTCAAAATCGGTATCGCAATAAAAGATATCAATAATATTTGGAGGCCGATTGTTTTATACTGATTTTCACCTAGACCTGATTGTAGCATTTGAAAGATTGGAAAAACGATTATTACTGCAGGTACGAAACGAAATGCATTGATAAAAGGACTGACAATCATCTCAAATTTCTTTCCTGTAAATCCATAAAATATACCAAATAAAATACCGAATACAACACGTATAACAGCAACGACTAAAGCTATTGCAATTGTATATTTTGCACCATCTATAACCATCCAAAATACATCTCTACCTAAACGATCAACACCAAACGGATAAGTTAAACTTGGCGGATATCCGTATGTGCCAATCATTTTCCCGTCATCATTATACAGAAATGTTGGTGGTGGCTTTATTGTATCCTTAATAAAGTAAGTATATATAAAACTAAATGCGACTAAACCGATAATGATAAAACTACCAATTAAAATTGGTAAGTACTGTTTTAAGTTTTTCATATTTACACACTTACTCCTCTCAATCGATTTACGATATATTTAAAGATTACGTCTAATATAAAGAAAGGAATAAATAGTAAAACAAGCGACATAAAAAATATTTCTGGAGAGTTCATATTTTTAAATAAAAATGAAAAATACCCTTTCATGTTTAATAAAAACTCTACAATGAATAAATTAGAGATAATCACCCAAAAAATTAATTTCGTATTAGTTAGTAAAGTTATTGTTACGTTTCGTAAAATATGTCTTACTAAAACCCAAGATTTTGATAAACCTTTTGCTTTTGCATACTCAACATATTCTTTTATTTCTTCTTCATTAATTGATAAGTAAATCATTTGAAATAATTGGATTGTTGGAATGATCGAAACGACGAAAATTGGTAGCACGTAAACTTTACTCTCAAGACCCGCAACTGGATCAATAATCATGACGCCAGTTTTATTAAATAGCCAAAATAAAAATATTTGTAAGCCTGCAATCATCACAACATCTGGGACTGATTGAAGGAAAAATAGTAAACTATGAATTATTTTTTTCACTAATTTAGGAGCCATGTATGTTATGTAAGAAAGTAGTAAAGCCACGATGATTGAACAAATAAACGCAGCAAATAAGATCGTTAAAGAATAGACATAAGGATCTTTCAAAACAGTATAAAATGGTACATACACCAACTCTTGGACATTCATGAGAACTTCTAAATCTTTAAAATAAAAAAAGCTCCAAAAAAATATTTGTAATTGATTCCATAATTCCGGTAACCGCTCACCTTTAGGTAAAAAAAGACTAAATGATGAAGCAGTAATGAATCCAATTCCGACAATCGTTAACAAAAATTGAAGGATATGCTTTGAAATTAATTTACTAGTTTGTATCATATTCGCTCACACAAACTTTTCATATAAGTTGTGTGTCTACCCTCCTACTTCTATTTTTAGAGGTTTTTCCTCAAATTTAACAACTCCTCCTTTTAAAAGAGATCCATACTTAATAAAAGTTCCATATAACTTGATATATGAATAGTTTTCTTGATCTTTTTTTCCAATTTGATAACCGAAAGCATTGTTTCTAATATTCTGACCATATTTACCGTAAATTGATTGGATTTCTTTTGTTTGATTTTCAGGTTTATAAAAGATCAAACCTTCTAAATTTTGATTACCCACAACAAAAGCGATTCGTTTATCGACGGACCCTTTTTCATCCGTTACTAAAGTAGTTTCATAAACTGATTTTTTGCTATTTTGATCTTTAATAATAAAATCTAGTTTTGCATTTTTGGGTAGAGAAGAAGTTACTTGAAAAGTAAATGTTTCCTCATCAAATGTCCCACTTGCTTGAATTTGTAAATTTTTAGGCGGCTTTTTAATTGTACATGCAGTAAGAGCCAATATCGTAATCGACATAATCAGTATAATACTAATGTTCTTCTTCATGTGGTAACTAACTCCTTTCTAACAAACTTTTAAAAAATGACAAATTGTTACAATTCTGAAACAGATACATATAATTCTACCAAAGTTATGACAAAAGATGCACAAAAAGTTGTTTAAATTTTCTATTTTATCGAATAATTTTACACAGGTTGTCCATTTATTAAAGTATAATAGACTCGTAAGCATACATTTTTGAGGAGGAAATTTGATGGAAAAAACATTAGAAAAACGCCTTAATCGATCAGAAGTACCTACTGAAATGACTTGGAAGCTTGAAGATTTATTCCAAACTCGATTGGAATGGCTTGATGCATTAGATGAAATTGAGAAAGATTTAGTTGAAATAAATACTTTTAAAGGCTCAGTTATTTCATCAGCAAACAGTTTGATGAAAACTCTTTTAGCATTTGAATCGATCATGCTTAAATTAGTCAGAACTGGTACATATGTCAGTCTTCGTCAATCTGAGGATGGGACAAATTCTCAAAACCAATCAGATAGCCTTCAATATTCTGCATTAAGCACAAAAGTAAATACAGCTTTAACGTTTATTCAATCAGAACTATTACAATTAGATGATGCATTATTTGAAACATATTTAAATGAAGAAAATGAATTAGAAGTGTTCAAATTATATGTTGAAGAAATTCTTAAGTCAAAACCACATCAATTACTACCTGAAACTGAAGAAGCATTAGCTGCTTTAGGCGAAGTTACTTCTGCTCCATACCGTATTTACCAAACAAGCAAAGCAGCAGACTTAACTTTTGATTCTTTTGTAGATGAAAATGGTAAAGAATTAGAAAACTCCTTTGCAATGTTTGAAAATTTATATGAATTTTCTCCAAATCATACTGTACGAAAAGAAGCGTATCAATCTTTCACAAAAACATTAAACCAATATAAAAATACATATGCAGCTGTTTATGCTACAGAAGTAAAGAAACAGGTTGCCCTAAGTAAGTTACGTAAATATGAGAGCGTGACTCATATGTTATTAAATTCGCATAAAGTAACTTTAGAAATGTACCATAACCAACTTTCTGTGATTTTCAATGAATTAGCCCCTCATATGCGTAAACTAGCTAATTTAAAGAAAAAACAACTTGGACTAGATACGCTACATTTTTATGATTTAAAAGCGCCATTAGATGTAGATTTTAATCCAAATACTACATATGAAGAAGCAAAAGAAACCATTTTAAAATCTTTAGAAGTAATGGGTCCTGAATATTTATCTATTATGGAAAAAGCATTTGATGAGCGCTGGATTGATTATTCTGATAATGTAGGAAAATCTACAGGTGCATTTTGCTCAAGCCCATATGGTGTTCATCCTTATATTTTAATTAGCTGGCAAGATAACATGCGTAATGCGTTCGTGTTAGCTCATGAACTTGGTCACGCGGGACATTTTTATTATGCAAATAAATATCAAAGAGTAGTGAATACTCGACCTTCTATGTATTTTGTTGAAGCCCCTTCTACATTTAATGAAATGCTATTAGGACAGTATTTACTTAAGAATACAGATGATCCACAAATGAAACGTTGGGTCATCCTTCAATTACTAGGTACTTACTATCATAATTTTGTTACGCATCTGTTAGAGGGTGAATTCCAAAGACGAGTTTATGAACTTGCTGAAAAAGGCACTCCTTTAACTGCTAATGCATTCTGTGAAGTAAAAGGAAATGTGTTAAAAGAATTCTGGGGTGACTCTGTCGTTATTGATGAAGGCGCAAGTTTAACTTGGATGCGTCAACCTCATTATTATATGGGATTATATCCTTACACATATTCTGCAGGATTGACTGCATCTACTGCGATTTCAAGAAGAATTGCTAGTGAAGGCAAACCTGTCATTGATGCTTGGATTGAAGTCTTAAAAGCTGGTGGATCAAAAAAACCTGAAGAATTATTAAAAATGGCTGGGGTAGATTTAACAACTAGTGCCCCTATTAAAGAAGCAGTTGAATATGTTGGTTCATTAGTTGATGAACTAGATTCTTTGTTATAAACCATTCAAAAAACACCCAAATTTCTAACTAATTTGGGTGTTTTTCTCATTCTTATTTTTTACTTTTTGCTAAATTTCCATTTCTATATAAAATAAATCCAATGCAACCAAATAGTACAGGACCTAATACGATTGGTAAATATTCTAATAATGTCGTACCTGGTGCTGGAATTAACGTTAATAATATTGTCCCTACAACTGATAGCATCCCTACTAAAGCAACCGTAATGGCAACTTTGTTATTTTTTATTTTAAATGGTCTTTCGATGTTTTTTTCTGTCATTCTAAGCTTGATATAGGCACTAATTAAGAATACATAAGGAATAAAAAATGCTAGAGTTGACATTAAAATTAGCATATTTAATGCAGATGAAACACTAGGAACAAATGCCGATAGTAATAAGATCAGCGTTACTGCAATTGCCTGTCCCTTCACTAGAGTTGCTGGCATACCATCTTTATTTTTTTTCAATAGATTTTTAGATAATACTTCCTTTGCACTTTCCGCAATCATTACACTTGGATTTAAGATTAAAAATGATAATGATCCGACAAATGCTAAAACGAAACAAATGCCTAATATCTGAGATAATGAGAAACTAAGTCCAAATTGATTTGTAATTTTATCAGCGAATAAATACAATGCCGTTGCTGTTTGATCTGAAGAAATCGTTATGACAAATTGGAAAGCAATCGTTGCAAGTATATAAACAGTCGCAATAATAATTGATGTAATCAAGATTGCTCTTGGAAATGTTTTTTGAGGATTTTTTACATTACCTGCAATTGTTCCTAACATTTCTGCGCCAGAAAAACCAAACATTAATGTTGATAAAAACATGATTGTACCAAATGATAAATTATTTGGCATAATTGTTTCACTTGTAAAGTTTGTCGCACTTGTCTCTCCGCTGAGCATACTGGAAATTCCAAATCCGAAAATTAAGATAGCAGGTACTAATACACCTAATGGAGCTCCGATTGAAGCTAGTCTTCCACTCATCTTAGTACCTTTTAAAGTTAGTAAAGTGACAATCCAAAATATGATACTTGATATGATTGCTGTTTTCATAGGATTATTTGCGATGCCTGGTTGATTGATTCCATATGCAATTGCAATTGTAGTAGTTAATAAAAGTGATGGATAATAAGTAAAATTTGCGATCCAAAAGAACCATGAACATAAAAATGAAGCTTTTTCACCAAAAGCTTTACGAACCCATACTCCCATTCCACCTTGATTTGGATAAGTAGTTGATAATTCTGCAACAATTAAACCAAGTGGGATAAAATAGATTAATGCTGCAATGATCCAATAAAACATAGCAGATGGTCCAATTGTCGATGCAAATGCAATATTTCGTAATCCAAGTATTGAATTAATACTTAGAAATGATAAGGCTAGTACCCCTAATTTTTTTGATTGACTCATGTTGTTTACACCTTTCGAATAACAAAATCTTTAATTTATATTTCACTCGAATTATTATACATATGTGTAAATATAAATTCAATTGTAATGTTATGCCAAAATACCATTTTCTTATTATTAGATATAAAAAAACAATAAAAAAAACAATAAAAAAAGAGAAGAGTTCATCTTCTCTTTCATCATTATAAATATTTATTCAACATAACGAATAATATCTGATACTTCTTTACGTGCTAATTTTTTAGCTGCTTCAGAAGGATATCCTAATGATATTACCATATTTATTTCACGATCTTCTGGAATATCTAAGTAATCTCTTAGCTTATCTTGCGCTAATAAAACTGGTCCTGTCATTGGGCAAGTACCTAATCCTAATGCATGTGCTGCTAGCATTAAATTTTGTGATGCTAAACAACTACTCTTAATTCCTTCTTCTGTCCAAACCTCTGGTTCAACAAATCCAATCGGATCAAAGATTTTTGTACGAAACTTAGATTCGTATGGTGTTGCTAAACAAATGATTAAAACTGGTGCTTCACGAAACGCTGTTGCATAAGGACCAAAAGAACGGACTAACAGTTTCCCTTCTTTTTCTAATCCTTTTTCCTTTGCTTTTTCTGCAACTTCATGCAATGAATCCCATGTCATTTCTTCAATCTTTTTAATTTTATCAGTGTTTTTAATAATAATAAATTCCCAAGTTTGTGAGTTTGTGTCACTTGGAGCATAGCGTGCACAATCAATAATTTCTTCAATGATTTCATTTGAAACTGGCTGATCAGTATATTTACGAATACTTCTTCTACCGTGAATAATTTCTTTAAATGAATTGTAGTCCATATTTCCACCCTTTATTGTATATGCTGATCTTCATTCATCCCTTGATGATTCACTAATTCATAGTAAAATCCTTGATGATTTAGTAATTCGTCATGTGTTCCTCTCTCTATACACATTCCGTCTTGTAAAACTAGAATTTGATTAGCATTTTTTATAGTATTTAATCGATGTGCAATAACAAAGCTAGTTCGACCTTCCATTAGTCTTAGTAATGCTTCTTGAATTTTAATTTCTGTAATTGTATCGATGCTACTTGTCGCTTCATCTAAAATTAAAATTGCAGGATTTGCTAATATGGCTCTTGCAATAGAGAGAAGTTGCTTTTGCCCTTGACTAATTTGTCCGTCATCTTGCTGTAAAATTGTATCATATCCATTAGGAGTTTTGCTGATAAAACTATGGGCATTTGCTAGTTTTGCAGCTTCTTCTACTTCCTCATCTGAAGCATCAAGGCGACCATATCGAATATTTTCACGAATGGTACCCTTAAATAAAAATGAGTCTTGAAGTACAAACGCCATTTGTTCACGCAAATTCTTCCTTGAATAATTTTCAATTTTCACACCATCTATGAGTATATCACCACTATTGATTGTATAAAAGCGTGAAAGTAAATTTACAATCGTTGTTTTCCCAGCACCAGTAGGTCCAATTAAGGCAATTGTCTCTCCTGAGTTCGCTTTAAATGAGACTTCAGTTAAAGTATTACTATCTTTTCCATATGAAAAACAAACATTCTTAAACTCAACATCACCTTTAATTTCTTTATGATGATCGATAATATTTGTTTCATCGATTGCTTCAACATCCTCATCTAGTATTGAAAAAACACGTTCTGCGCCAGCAATTGCAGAAAGAAGCGTGTTAAATTGGTTCGATAAATCATTTAAAGGTCTCGTAAATTGTCTTGAATACTCAGTAAAAATAACGATTGTACCGATTGATATAATGTCTTTAAATGCAAAATATCCACCAATACCTGCTATTATTGCAAAGCTTGCATTATTTAATACATTCATAAACTTTGGAATGAAACCTGCAAAAATCAACGCCCAAAATCCTGACGTTTTTAGTTTTTCATTTTTAACTAGAAAATCGCGAATCATTTTATCCTCTTGGGAGAAGGTTTTAATGATTCTCTGACCCGAAATCGTTTCTTCGATAAACCCGTTCATTTCACCTAGATTTCTTTGTTGAATCTTATATAATTGTCCAGTCCGATTTGTAATCCATTTAATGCCAACTACTAATATAGGTACAATTGATAGCGTTAAGAGAGTTAAGATCGGACTGTAATAAATCATGACTGAAACAGTTCCAACTAAAGTCAATACACTTGAGAAAATTTGAATCACTGAACTGTTTAAAGTTGAGCTTACATTCTCTAAGTCATTCGTAACGCGACTCATTAATTCCCCATGTTGTCTTTTTTCAAAAAACGATATTGATAATTTATGAAATTGTTTAAATAGCTCTGTTCTCATTTTATTAACTGTATTTTGAGCAATTTCAATCATCCAGTAGTTTTGAAGAAATAAAGATGCTGAATAACCTAAATAAATAAAAATAAGCGAAACAATCAACACACTTAAACCATGTAAATTATTTTTAATAATGAAATGATCGATTGCGTAACCCACTAATACAGGTCCAAGTAAACCTAATACAGAGCTTATAAAAACTAAAGACAAAACAAGACCAAGTTTTGCTTTCATGAATGATAAATAGCTCCAAATTCGTTTCAATGTTCCAGTAACATTTCTTGCTCTCGACTTTTCCTTTTCATTTTTCTTTAGTTGTAACGGAATATGTTTATATTGGAAAGGTTTAGTTAGCTCCTTTAGCATTAGGAATATCCTCCCTTCCATATTGTGAATAATAAATTGCTTTATACAGCTTTGATGTTTCTAGCAGTGAATCATGCGTACCTTCTTCAACTAGGCATCCATCATCAATAATCAATATTTTATCTGCATTTTTAGCGGAACTAATTTTTTGCGTGATGATAAAAATAGTACAATCATATTCCTTTAAAGATTGAATTAATTTTGCTTCTGTTTTTAAATCTAACGCACTTGTACTATCATCCAGTAATAGAATACTAGGTTTTCTTAATAATGCTCTTGCAATTGCAAGTCTTTGTTTTTGTCCACCAGATAAATTAACACCCTTTTGGCCAATTTTACTTTCATAACCATTAGGGAACGAAAGAATTGTTTCATGAATTTGAGCGTGTTTTGCAGCGGTAAACACATCCTCATCTGAAGCATTTTCTCTTCCCATTAATAAATTCTCTTTGATCGTTCCAGTAAATAATAATGCTTCTTGAGGAACATAACCTATTTGACCGCGTAGCTCCTTACTATTCATTTTACGAATATCTTGATCATCAATTAAAATAGTCCCTTCGCTTACATCATATAAACGTGGAATTAATTGAAATAATGAAGTTTTTCCAGCTCCTGTGGAACCTAGAATAGCAATTGAGGTTTTCGGATAGACAACAAATGAGATATCTTGTAATACATCATTTTCTGTATTTGGATATTGAAATGAAACGTCATGAAATTGAACTTTTCCTTCAATCCGATTTCTTAGCTTATTTCCTTCATTCTTTTCAATAAAGTCTTCTTCGATTGTCAGTACTTCTTCAATTCGCTCTGAAGATGCTCTAGCTCTTGAAAAAGCCATGATGATAAAAGAAAATACAGAAAAAGTAGAAGTAATTCTTGATATATAGTTTACGATTGCTACAATCTCACCAATATTAGATTGATTAGAATGAACTTTACTATTTCCATACCATAATACGACTAATATTGAAGCATTCATAAATAGTAATAGAACTGGCATTGTCACTTCCATCGTTTTAAGTGCAGTAGCTGTTTTTCTTTTTAAATTATTGTTAATCACTTGAAATCTTTCGTCTTCAAAATCATTTCGTACGAATGCTTTGATTAATTTCATTCCCATTAAATTTTCTCGTAGAACACTATTCACTGAATCTACGTTTTCTTGTACTCTCTTAAATAATTCTCTACCTTTATGAACCATCCAATTTAAAAAGACAAATAATAACGGCAGTATAAAGAATAAAATAAACGAAAGTTTCCAATCTAAAATAAGTGCCATTACAACACTACCTACTACCATGAGCGGGGCTCTTAGGATGATCCTTAAACTCATAAACACAGTATTCTGTAATTGTGTTACATCATTTGTGAGTCTTGTAATTAAGGAAGATGTTGGTAAAAAATTAAAGGTTGTAAATGAAAAAGTTTGGACCTTTTCAAATAATGACTTACGTAGTCCAAAAGCAAAACTTTGACTAACATGTGTTGAATAAAATGTATTTAATACTCCACCTATAAATGCGACGATCGATAGGATTAGCATGACAATTCCCCATTTTGTTACGTAGGCCAAGTCATTGTTTAAGATCCCTTTATCAATAATTTTCGATAGAATATATGGTTGATATAGTTCTACTACTAACTCGACTAATAGAAAGAATATCGCTGCACCCATTGTTAATCGATATGGTTTTAAAAACGTTAAACTTTTCATCATTTAGTCACTCCCTGACTAAAGAGGCAAACATTAAAACCCCTCCGTGTTTTCTTATCTATTTTTAATAAAAGTAATACAAATAGGAAAAGAACTCGTAATGAAACGAGTCCTCTTCTCCAAAAAGATATCATTTAAGTAAGGGATAAGAATTCTTCAACGTCTTTCAATGAAAGTTTTACTGCACTTTCCCAGAAATCGCGTTTTGTTAAATCCACACCTAAATGTTTTTGTGCTAATTCTTCAACTGTCATAGAAGCTGTATCTTTTAAAAGAGCGATATATTTCTGTTCGTAGCTTTTACCTTCTTCCAACGCCTTCGCGTAAATACCTAATGAGAATAAGTATCCAAACGTATAAGGGAAGTTATAGAAAGGAACGCCAGTAATATAGAAATGAAGCTTTGATGCCCAGAAATGTGGATGGTATTCTTCTAAAGCTCCGCAATATGCCTCTTTTTGTGCTTCTTCCATTAATTCATTGATTCTATTTTTGCTAACAATGCCATTTTTACGTTCTTCATAAAAACGTGTTTCAAATAAGAAACGTGCGTGAATATTCATATAGAATGCAACACTACGTTGTACTTTATCTTCTAATAATGCTAAGCGTTCTTCATCTGTACTTGCATTTTTAACTGCTGCATCAGCTACAATCATCTCTGCAAAAGTTGAAGCTGTTTCTGCTACATTCATCGCATAATATCTATTAAGTGTATGAACGTCCCTCATTGCATATGAATGGAATGCGTGACCAAGTTCATGTGCTAAAGTTGAAACATTTGAAGCCGTACCAGAGAACGTCATAAAAATACGAGATTGACTGCTCTCAGGGAATCCAGTACAGAATCCGCCTGGACGTTTTCCAGAACGGTCTTCAGCTTCGATCCATGAATCTTCAAAAGCCATTTTCGTAAAATCAGTTAATTCATCACCGAAATGTTTGAATTGATCTAAAATAAATTCTGCACCTTCAGAATATGAAACGCTAGAATCTGTATCCGCTACTGGAGCATCTAAATCATACCAGCTTAATTTCTCAACACCTAATATTTTTGCTTTTCGTTGTAAATATTCAACAAATGGAGCTTTATTGTCAGTAATCGCGCCCCACATTGCATCAAGTGTATCCTGGCTCATTCGATTAATTGAAAGTGGCTCTCTTAAAACATTATCCCACCCTCTTTGTTTGTAAACGCTTAAACGGAATCCAGCTAAATGGTTTAAGATTTTTGCAAAGTAATCTGCTTCACTACCCCATGTTTCTTCCCATTTACCAAAAATCTCCTGACGTACATTACGGTCTTTAGCTGAAAACAGATTCGATGCTTGACCAACAGATAATGTTTTTCCATCATGCTCGATTTGCATTTTTCCAACGACAGTGTCGTACATTTGACCCCAACCATGGTAGCCATCTACTGAAAGTGCTGTAATTAATGACTCCTGTTCTACTGATAATAATTCTTTTGCGTTTTGACGACGTTCATTTAATACAAATGAAATTTCTTTAAAATCGTCACTTTCTACAATTTCAGTCCATACAGTATCATTTACTTTTGTTAATTGATCATGGAATGTAGTTAATGTCGTCGAGAATTTCGCATATAATGCTGTTAAAGTTCCACGAAGCAAATTCGCTTTTTGATCGGCCATGTTTTGTGCTTGTAAGCAACTTACAAACCCACTAGATTGCGATAATTTCTTTCCAACTGCTTGAATATTAACAATAATATTATGTAATTCTTCTACTTCATTACTACTTTTTGGTGCTGTAAATTGTGTAACTTGGTGTTCAAGATTTTCTAATAGACTACTAATCTCTTCTATGTATTGTGCAAATTCTAGAGACTCGCTCCCGCCTTTAAAAAAAACATCTAAATCCCACGTTAATGAATACGTATTCGTTGACATGCTTTCCCACCTTTATTAATTATGTATTTACATACTTCATTATACATTATTCTAAATATTTAGTCTAATCATCTAACTTGAACTGATTAATTGATTACTATTTTGCTTAATGTCGAAACTGTAAGGCTATTTACACTCCCTTCCATATATTTCTAATATGTCAAAAGTAATATAATTGTAATATAATCTAAAAACTTCTGAAATCTCACTGTCACATTTCCATGGTAAAGTATGAAACATAGAAAGAGACAGGAGCGAAAAATATGAAAAAAATGATAACATGTTTTGTTACTACTGTTTTTCTAACAATGGGATTTACAAATCATACATATGCATACTCTTACAAGGTTAAGTCTGGTGATACTTTATCGCAAATTTCAAAAAAGCATAAGGTAACTGTTTCTCAATTAAAATATTGGAACAAATTGAAATCAGACCGTATAAATGTTAATCAAGTACTACAAATTAAACCAGCTAAGAAAAGTACAACTACGAAAACAACTTCAACAACTGCAAAACCTGTTAAAGTGTTAAAAATGAAAGCGTCTGCTTATACAGGTAACTGTAAAGGTTGCAGTGGTAAAACAGCAACAGGATTAAATTTAAAAAAGAATCCTGATTTAAAAGTTATATCTGTTGACCCTAAAGTTATTCCTTTAGGCTCTAAGGTTTATGTTGAAGGCTACGGTTACGCTATTGCAGGCGATACTGGTGGCGCACTTAAAGGAAACAAAATTGACGTATTTATCCCAAATCAGAAAAAAGCCCTTAATTGGGGAGTTAAAACAGTAACGGTAAAAGTATATAAGAAATAATAAAAAACGAGCCATTAATACTGGCTCGTTTTTCTTGTTCTTAATCCATTTTTACTCAAATCAAATAGCTTACGGTCTAGTTCATTTAAAAATTCAATTCTTTTTTCTTCATTTAAAAGAATTTCATTCATCTTACATTTTAAAATGTAAGATCGAATACTTTTCCTTTGAGCCATTTCAACAGTATAAATTTTATATGGTTCAAACCATGGCTCAGCTTCAAGTACAGCGATTCGTCCTAAAACTAACTCTTCATTTTTATTTTGTATTGGAAAACCAAGCTTCTCAAATATTTTTATAATCGGTTTTTCAATCAAAAAGTGGAAAATGACTTCAACTAGTATCTCCGCTATGAATCTAAAAACCATTCCAATCACAAATCCACAAACTCTAAAGAGCACTTCCAACATGAAAACAACCTCGATTTTATTTATATAAATATATATCTATCTTATCATTTTCATTTAAAGTTGCTAGTAATATTTCATTGATTTGAACGTGATATGTATGTTTTAATTCTGCGAGTAACCAACTTGAATCCTTGTTCATTTTCGTCAAAACTTCTTGTTCAATTGTTCCATCTTTAATAATCGGTTGATTAAAATGGAATGGTTTCTCTTTTATTTGAAGATCTTCTCTTGTTGGGTGCTCATATTTCGGATATAAAAATGTTGAAATAAAACCACCAGCTTCCCAGCATGCCAGAGCAACCTTTTTCGGATCATCAATTTTTTCCTTTCGGAGCTCAGAAAGTAATTCATCAATCGTAATTCGTGCTTTTTTTAAATTTTGATATTGTATTTTTCCATTTGAAATTAGATGTAATGGATGAGGATTCACAAAATGTTTAAACTGATTTGATCTAAACGTTAAATAATTACAAATTAAATATAAGATGACTAAAACACCTATTGAAATAAAGGAATCTGTTAATGATAATTGTTCATCTGATAAAGGATGTGCAATAATATTTCCTACGATGAGGACAACAACAAAATCCAGCAATCTCATTTGTGAAATCGTTCTTTGCCCTAATATTTTCACACTAAATAACATAAAAACAAATCCTACAGTTGCTCTTAACATCCAGTCAAGAAAAGTTAAAGAATGATCACTAAATAAAAAAGACAATTTTCTACCTCCGATGTATTAATCAACTATAGTATCAGAATAAATAAACAAACTATACTACATAATAAACTGTATACATCAAATTCTGGGAGTTGATTTTAGTGGATGAAAAGAAATTAACGATTGCTGGAACTGATATTGAAGAGGTAAAAAAACAAAATGCAAATTCAGGATTAACATATAATCAAGTGAAACAATTACTAGCAACTCAATATAATAAGAAGCAAAACAAATAAAACCACTCATTGTGTACTGCACCTTTCTGTTAGTTTACTACAGTTGGTTGCAATGCATAAATGAGTGGTTTTATTATTTCACATGGATAGAATGTTCTACTTTTGCACCGGAATTTTCAACAGTTATTTCGCTTACTTCATAATTTGGGAATAGATTTTCAAAAAATTCTTTGGCATTTTGACAATATTCTTTAGCTACAAAAGCTAGGATTGTTGGTCCGGCACCACTTAATACATGACCATAAACATATTGTGGAAGTTTATGATTTTTTAATATTTCTAATTCGTTTACGATTTTTGTTCGATATGGTTCGTGAAATAAATCCCGTTTCATCATATCTCCTGCAAGTTTCCAATTTTCACTCAACAATGCAGCAACGAGTAAATTACTGAAACTACTAGATAAAATTGCATTTTTATGAGGGATTTCTTTCGGTAAAATATTTCTAGCGTGCTTGGTTTCTAATTCATATGTCGGGATGATGGCAATGATTGAAACATTCTTAATTGTTGAATGTTGAATATAAGCTTTTTCATCAATATAAGTTCCAATTACCAATCCACCATAAATTGATGCGCCAACATTGTCCATATGCCCTTCCATCGAAGTTGCAATCGAAAGTTGGTCCTCTAAATCTAAGTTTAGATGACATAATTCATTCGCTAATAAAATACCACCTACAATTGCTGAAGCACTACTCCCAAGACCTCTTGTTAGTGGAATATTACTCGTAAGTTTTAAATGACAAGCAGGTAACTCCTTATGATATTGTTTTGCAACAGCAAAGGCCGTCTGAAAAATTAAATTGGATTCATCTGTCGGAATACCAGTTAAATAGTCACCGGTCAACTCACAGCAAAACGAATTATGGTCAAAAACTTCAATATTTAAAAATCTACCCAACGCTATTCCAATTGAATCAAATCCAGGTCCTACATTCGCTGTACTTGCAGGAACTGAGATGTCAAAAAGTTTTTTCATACTGTTACCACACCTTGTAAATGCTCTGCTATAATTTTTTGATCATTAGGTAATAAAATTGGTTCAATTTGATTCGATTGGATAGCAATATCAGGATCTTTTAATCCATTTCCTGTTAAAATGGCAACTACTTTTGATCCACGCTTAATCAATCCATTTTGAAGATGTTTATAAACACCAGCTATACTTGCACATGAACCTGGTTCAGCAAAAACGCCTTCTTTTGAAGCAATCAATTTATAAGCTTCCAGTATTTCATCGTCTGATACACTATCGATTTTTCCATCCGACTGATTGATCGCATTGACAGCTTGCTCCCAACTCGCTGGATTTCCAATTCGAATTGCTGTAGCGATTGTTTCAGGGTTTTCTACTTTTTGATTATTGACGATTGGTGCAGCTCCTTCAGCTTGGAACCCATGCATTTTTGGCAAAGAGTACCCTTTTTCATGATTGTATTCTAGAAATCCTTTCCAATAAGCAGTAATATTCCCCGCATTTCCAACTGGTATAGCTAATACGTCTGGCGCATCCTCTAATTGTTCACATAATTCAAATGCTGCCGTTTTTTGTCCTTCAATACGATAAGGGTTTACAGAATTAACTAATGTAATTGGTTCAGTTTCACTTATTTTTCGGACCATTTGTAATGCATGGTCAAAGTTTCCATCGATACTGATAATATGTGCACCATACATGACAGCTTGCGCTAGTTTTCCGTAAGCAATTTTTCCATTTGGAATAATAACGATACATTTCATACCCGCTCTTGCTGCATAAGCTGCCGCTGCTGCTGAAGTATTTCCAGTTGATGCACAAATGATTGCAGAACTACCCTCTTCCTTTGCTTTTGCGACTGCCATCACCATACCGCGATCTTTGAATGATCCAGTCGGATTTAGCCCTTCTAATTTTACATAAAGCTCAATACCCCATTCTTTTGATAAAGTAGGTAAATAAAGTAATGGCGTATTCCCTTCATTTAAAGTTAATTGTGGCGTATTTTCACTAACTGGTAAAAAATCTGTATATCGATTGATTAACCCTTTATACATCTCATTCTTCACCTGCAATTCGATAATAACTTCGAACTTCATCTACTACATCTGATGCTTCTAAAGCATGAATTACTTTCTTAAATGCAGCACTTGAAGCTTGGTGAGTTACTAAAATAATTTCAGCTAATCCTTGATGTTTTAAAGGAACCTGAATGATTTTCTCAAAACTAATATCACACTCAGTAAATAGAGACGTTATTTTTGCAAACGATCCTAACTGATCTTGGACTGTAAATCGGAAAAATGATTTAAAATGAATTTCATGATCATCTTTCAGCTCTTTAGGATATTGCGGTAAAACGGCACTTGTTCCATTTACACCTAAACGCATATTTTTCATAACAGCAACTAAGTCAGATACGATTGCAGTAGCAGTCGGTAAGCTTCCTGCGCCTGGTCCGTAAAACATCGTTTCTCCTACAGCTTCTCCGTATACATAAACTGCGTTAAACTCATTACTAACAGATGCTAATGGATGACTATGAGAGATTAAAGTTGGTCCAACACTTACTTCAATTCTATTTTCACTTCTTTTTGCATATCCGATTAATTTCATTGTATATCCAAAATATCTTGCGTAATCTATATCCTCTGCAGATACTGAACTAATACCTCTAACTTGAACATCTTCAAGTTCAACATCCATAGAGAAACCGAGTTTCGAAAGAATAGTCATTTTCCTTGCTGCATCAAGTCCTTCAACATCAGAAGTTGGATCTGATTCTGCAAAACCAAGTTCCTGTGCTTCTTTTAATACATCTTCATATGGTCTACCTTCATTGCTCATTTTTGTTAAAATGAAGTTAGTCGTACCATTTACGATCCCCATTAGCTTCGTCACGCGGTCCGCCGCTAATCCATCTACTAAACTACGAATAATCGGAATGCCACCTGCTACGCTAGCTTCATAAAATAGATCACATTTATTTTCACTTGCTACACGTAATAACTCTGTGCCATATAAAGCCATTAAATCTTTATTTGCCGTTACAACGTGTTTTTTATTTCGAAGAGCATGGAGAATGTATCTTCTAGCGTCTTCGATTCCACCCATAACTTCAACGACAACATCAACATCAGCATCATCTAATATTTCTGTTGCATCTGTCGTTAGTAAGTCTTTATGAATCGTAATTGCGCGTTCCTTCTCAAGATTCTTTACAAGTACTTTTTTAACCTCGACAGAACAACCAATTTGATGAGCTAAGCGATCTTGGTGGGCTTCAACAATTTTGACAACCCCACTACCAACAGTTCCTAGTCCTAATAAACCGATAGAAATACAGTTCTTCATGATAACTCCTCCGTTTTAATTTTAGATATAATTACCATTATGGTAATGTTTTATGAAAATAGCAATGATAATTTCAAATTTTCTAACAATTTTACTTTTTATTTGAAATTTTTGTGAAAAATTTCATTGTATTACAATGAATATGGCGTTTCCTGATAAACATAGTAATTTAACCAATTTGAGAATAATAGATTACCATGACTTCTCCATCGGACAATTGGTGGGTTTGTAGGGTCGTCATTTTCATAATAATTTTTAGGAACTTGTATCGCTAACCCTCTTTGTCTATCTCTTTCATACTCATTCTTTAATGTGTTCTCACAGTATTCACTATGACCAGTTGCAAATATTTGTTTCCCATCCTCACTTGAAACTAAATGAACACCAGCTTCTTTAGACATACTTAAAATCTTTAAACCACTTACTTTATCAATATCTTCTCTTTTAATTTCAGTATGGCGAGAATGTGGAACATAGTATTGGTCATCAAAGCCTCGAACAAGTTTTACAAATCGATCTTCTAATGTATGTGGAAATACACCAAACATTTTCTGCTCTAAATCGTATTTAGGTACGCCATAATGATGATACAAACCGGCTTGTGCGCCCCAACATATATGTAAAGTTGAGGTGACATTTTCCTTTGTATAATCCATTATTTCTTTTAATTCAGACCAATAATCAACATCTTCAAATTCTAACGTTTCCACAGGGGCACCAGTTATAATAAACCCGTCATATTTCGTATCTTGAACTTGCGTAAGTGTTTTATAAAAACTTGTGACATGTTCTTCTGAAATATTTTTAGGCTTGTATGATTCTGTACCAATTAACTCAACATCTACTTGTAAAGGAGAATTTGCGATTAATCGTAATATTTGCGTTTCAGTTTCTATTTTTGTTGGCATTAAGTTTAAGATACCAATATTTAAAGGACGGATATCTTGCGTTTCAGCTCGTTCTTTCGTCATATAAAATACATTCTCTTTAGATAACACTTCAGTAGCAGGTAAATCCTTATTGATAATAATTGGCATTTATAATCTCTCCTATTGTAGAATACATAAATATTTGGCAGAAATAGACATCAGACCATTTCTATTTACTGCCAAATAATCATGTTTTATGCTGCGGATTACTGTATTCTAATTTGTTACACTGAGAAGTATCTTCCGTCTTTATGTGAGAATACCATTGCTGTTACCGATGCTTCAGGTAGCATCATAAAACCTTCTGTCAGATTAATACCGATTTCATTCGGATTAATTAACTTAAATAATTTCTCTTGATCCTCTAAATTTGGACATGCTGGATAGCCAAACGAAACTCTAATCCCTTGATATTTCGCTTTAAAACGTTCCTGCATTGTAAAATCAGCTGCATCTGGGAAGCCCCATTTTTCTCTCATTAACATATGCGTTTTTTCTGCAAGTCCTTCTGCTAGCTCTAATGCTAAGGAAAATAAAACATGACTTTTTAAATATTCTCCTTCTTCTTTCCATCTTTCAGCAATATTTCTTACTCTCGGTCCTGAAGTAACAGAGAAAAATCCAACATAGTCCATTTTTTCACCAACAGGGTTTAAGAAGTCACTAATACAAAGACCAGGCTCTTTTCTTTGTCGCGGAAATTGAAAACGTTCAATCGGTTTTGAAGTATTAGAATCATAAATAACTACATCATTTCCTTCACTTTGAGCAGGGAAGAATTGATAGATTACTTGACAGTCAAAATATTCATTTCCATCTCTTAATAATTCCTGCACTAATTCATATAATTCCTGACCTCTTTCTTGTTTCTCCCATTTACCTTTGACACCTAAATGGTGACCAATCAACATTTGATAGTTAATAAAAGGAGCAACTTGTGACACAGGAATATTTTTAATGACTGTCTTCTTTAATGAAGAAGGAACTAGACAATCAGATGGTTGAATAGTTGATCTCGTTGTATTGATTTCTACTTGCGGTAATTCAATGAATTGATTTTCATTATTTATTACCTTTTTATTTTCTATTAAACTTTGGCGCTCAATTGGATTCACGATTTTATTTGCTAAATCTAATCCAGTCATCGCATCGTTTGAATAAACAACTAACCCATCATAGATTGGTTGAATACGATTATCTGTAAACTTTCTAGTCAGTGCTGCTCCACCTACTAATATAGGTGTATCGATACCGGCATTTTTTAAATCCCCTGCAGTAATGACCATTTGTTGCGCGGATTTGACTAATAAACCTGATAAGCCGATAATATCTGGCTCATTTTTGCGGATTTGGGTAATTAAATCGTCAGGTCGAATATTGATTCCTAAATTGATGACCTCAAAACCATTGTTTGTCAGGATGATATCAACTAAATTTTTACCAATATCATGGACGTCACCTTTAACAGTTGCCAAAATCACTTTTCCTTTACGAGAACTCTCAGTCACTTCCATAAATTGTTCCAAAAATGTTACAGAAGCCTTCATTACTTCAGCACTTTGTAGTACTTCAGCAACGATTAGTTCATTATTATTAAAGAGTCTTCCAACTTCGTCCATACCTTTCATTAAAGGTCCATTGATAATATTTAATGGTGAATCACCACGATCAATACAAAATTGTAAATCATCAATTAACCCTTGCTTTGAACCTTCTATAATACATGCTGCAAGTCTTTCTTCTACAGGTAATTGTTCCTTTGGTTTTTCATCCTTCTTTACTGAAAGACGAAAATGTTCAACAAATCGATCTAATGTTTCTTGAGAAGTATGAAATAGTAATTCTTCTGCTAATTCACGTTCGACTTGCGGTATTGATGCAAATCTTTCTAATTTTTCTGTGTTCACAATTGCATAGTCTAAACCAGCTTTTGTTGAATGGTATAGAAAGACTGCATTTAATACTTCACGTCCACTATTTGGAAGACCGAATGAAATATTACTTAATCCTAGGATTGTTAAACACTCAGGCAGTGCTTCTTTAATCAGTCGGATCCCTTCAATTGTCGCTTTTGCAGAACCAATGTATTGAACATCCCCAGTTCCTACCGGAAAAACAAGTGGATCAAAAATGATATCTGAAGGTCGAATATGATACTTTTCAGTTAATAATTGATAACTACGTTTTGCGATTTCTAGTTTGCGTTCCGCAGTCACTGCCATTCCGTCTTCATCAATCGTTCCAACGACAACTGCAGCACCATATTTATGAATTAAAGGACAGATTTTTTCAAATCGTTCTTCAGCATCTTCTAGATTAATAGAGTTTATAATTGCTTTACCCTGTATATATGTTAAAGCGAGTTCAATGACTTTTTCATCAGTCGAATCAATCATAATTGGAACCTTTATTTTATTAACCAGTTGTTTTAAGAAATTCTCCATATCAGCTAATTCTTCACGGTCAGGATCAGCCATACAAACATCGATGACATGTGCACCTTTTTTTACTTGTGCTCTAGCGATTTCAGCTGCTTCCTCATATTTACCATCAGCAATTAAATTCTTAAATTTTCTAGAACCAATAACGTTCGTTCTTTCACCAACGAATAATGGTCTCATACTATCATCATAAATAAGAGATTCTAATCCACTTACTGCATGATCTGTTCTCTTTTTTAATTGACGAGGTCTGATTCCTGAAATCGCTTCTTTCATTGCTTTAATATGATCTGGAGTTGTACCACAACAACCACCTAATATATTTACCCAACCTTGTTCGGCAAAATCACGTACTTTGTATGCTAATGATTCCGGCGACTCATGATAATGCCCATCCTCATCAGGTAGACCTGCATTTGGATAACAAGATACATATTTTTCAGATAGCTCTGATAATGACCTTACGTGGTCTCGCATAAATTCAGGACCTGTTGCACAGTTTAACCCAATAGAAATTGGTGAAATATGCTCGATTGCTAAGTAAAATGCATCGATTGTTTGACCTGCAAGTGTTGTACCCATTGGTTCGATTGTACCTGAAATCATCACAGGAATTGTTTTGTTTAACTCTTTAAACGCATTACTAATTCCGATACACGCAGCTTTAACATTTCTCATATCCTGACAAGTTTCAACTAATAATAAGTCGACACCACCATTTAGAAGTCCAATAGCCTGTCGGAAATATGCAGTAATTAATTCTTCAAAGGTAACGCCACCAGTGACACTGATTGCTTTTGTCGTTGGGCCCATTGCACCAGCTACAAACACATCTTTTCCAGAAAAATTTACTGCAGCTTTCGCAATTTTTGCTGCTTTTTCATTTAACTCGATATCTAAGTGCTGTAAATTGTAATCAGATAAAACGATATTTGTAGCACCAAATGTGTTTGTTTCGATAATATCCGACCCAGCTAGAATATATTCTTCGTGGATTTCTTGAATGATATCAGGACGTGTGACAACTAAATATTCGTTACATCCTTCTAATTCTTCACCACCAAAATCTTCGGCTTGTAAATTTCTTTGTTGAATCATTGTTCCCATTGCTCCATCTAGGAGTAGAATGCGTTCGTTTAATGCTGCCTCTAATGCTTTCATAATTGAATCTCCTCTTTTTTACGAGTTTTAGTGTATTGGATTAGTTCTTCAGTTATTTCATATTTTAAGAATGGAGTAATCAAGTAGATTCCATTAAATTTATCAATTGCATAATCTACAAGTTCTTTTGCAATGTTTTTACCTTCTTCGATTGCTAATTTAGGATCATTTATGTCAATTCGATTTCTAACTTCATCTGTTAAGGTAATTCCTGGTACTTCATAATGAATAAAATCGGCATTCTTTTTACTAATTAATGGCATGATGCCAATAAATATTGGTTGATCAATATGCCTTGTAGATTCATACAAACGATCGATTGTTTTTAAATCATAGACAGGCTGGGTTAAAAAGTAATCTGCACCTGCTTCAACCTTCTTTTCTAGTCTTTTAATAGCAGCATCTATTTTTCTTACATTTGGATTAAATGCAGCGGCCACTGAAAATCTAGTTCCGTTTCCTAAACTTTTTCCAGAATACAGTCTTCCTTCATTCATTTCTTTTATCATGCGAATGAGTTCAAACGAAGCAACATCATATACTGATGTAGCACCAGGGAAATCTCCTACTCTTGCAGGGTCACCAGTAATAGCTAATACCTCATTTAAACCTAAAGTCGATAATCCCATTAAATGAGATTGAAGACCAATCATATTTCGATCACGACAAGTTAAATGTGTTAGAACTGGAATATTTAATCGTTGTAACATAGACGCAATGGCTACATTAGAAATCCTTGGTGAAGCTAACGGGTTATCTGCTAATGTAATTGCATCTGCTCCGGCGTTATTTAAAGCCTTTGCTCCTTCAAAAAATCGTCTAGTTTGTAATGTTTTTGGTGGATCAAGCTCCGCGATTATCGTAGTTCTCTGTTTGGCTTTCTCTGCTAGCGTTTCATTTTTTTGTTCAGGCTGTTTTGGTATTTTTATTGTTATCGTTCGATTGTTGACTTCTTTTTTTGAGACAGGCTTTAAATTATCTATTTTATTACGTAATGCGGCAATGTGTGCGGGTGTTGTACCACAACAACCACCAATCAAACGAACGCCTTGTTCAATAAACGGTTTTGCCATATCTTCAAAATATTCTGGATTCGATTTATATACGTATTTACCTTCTTCATACAAAGGAAGACCTGAGTTTGGAAAAGCTGATAAAAATCCTTTTTTCGGTAAAGCAACCGTATTTAGTGATTCAATCATATGAAGTGGACCTAAGTGACAATTGATTCCAACTACATCCGCTCCTAAATCTACTAATTTAGGGAGGATTTTTTCTATATATTGGCCACTTTGCATCACACCGATTTCTTGTAATGTCACTTGGGCAATAATTGGAATGTCTGTGCGTTCTCTAAGTAAGGTAACAGCATCATATAATTCATGTTCATCATAAAAGGTCTCAAGCATGATGCCATCAACACCTTCTTCAAGTAAGGCGGATGCTTGCTCTAATAACATGATTTCTCTTTCTAACGGCGTTGCAAAAGTTGACCCGATGTATTTCATACCACCAATGCCACCAAGAATTAGTGCTCTTCCTTTAGATGCTTCTCTGGCATTTCTGACTGCCATTTGATTGATTTGTTTAACTAATTTTTCCAATCCATGCTGTCTAAGTTTCCCAGCATTAGCTCCATATGAATTTGTTTGAATGACCTCTGCACCAGCGTTTATATATTGTTCATGAATATGAATAATTCGATCACGTTCAGTAATGTTTAGTTCTTCAAAACAGCTATGTAATCCGCCAGAGTACAACAGTGTCCCCATCGCTCCATCACCTAATACAATTCCATTACTTAATTTTTCCAACAGTCCCACTCGATCACTTCCCTTACATACAAAAATAAAAACGCCATTCTTTCTAAAATGAAAGAATGACGTTATCTACAATCCACGCCTTATCTCTCATGTTAAAAACATGCTGGATTTAGCACTTTTTAGC
>Ga0102589_1001340_pt1 | contig 34599 bp, 38 predicted proteins | sample AraplaMF_Col_mLB_FD_76858 | JGI IMG/M metagenome (GOLD analysis project Ga0102589, IMG submission 76858) | Arabidopsis root microbial communities from the University of North Carolina, USA - plate scrape MF_Col_mLB | ecosystem: Host-associated > Plants > Roots > Endosphere | place: USA...
TATAAGACAACAATCTATCGTACTGATAAAAATGGTAGTGTGGTTGTGACGAGCGATGGTTCTAAAATTACAGTAAAACCGGAGAAAAAGTAAGATGGACATAAAAGGTATTGTTGACCGATTTGAGGGAGAACTAGTTGTAGTTGAATTAGCAGATGGTTCAACAACTGATTATCCTAAAATACTTTTCCCTAATACAGTTTCTCCTGGTGATAGCGTCTACATGACCAATGGTAAATTTGAAATTAATAAAAACAAAACAAAGCAATTAAAAAAAGAAATAGACAATTTAATGGATGAGTTATTCGAAAAATAATGATAAACACTTTTATTAAATTAAAAACACCATATTTTATAAAATATATCGCTCCTTGACGCTAAATGCGTTGAGGTTTTTTTATTGTTGGTGGAAATGTATAGATGAAGAAGGTGAAGGAACTACTATCATCAAACAGTTTTTTTACTCAAATACTGTCGCACGAAACAGGTTGTCATCATGTACATTAAATGATAGCCTAATGATAATCTGCCCTTAGAGGAGGGGAATTTAGTGATAAAAATAACAGGTACACAAACAGAAGCAAAAATATTTTCCAATTATCCGCAAGAAACAGCGATTGAACAAATACAAGAGCTTTGTAATCAAGCTTTTTTAAAGGACACAAAGATTAGTATCATGCCAGACTATCATGCTGGAAAAGGCTGTGTGATCGGAACGACAATACAGTTAAAAGATAAGGTAGTCCCTAACCTAGTTGGTGTCGATGTTGGTTGCGGTGTCCTTACTGTCAAGCTTCAAGATAATAATGTAGATTTTAACAAACTTGATAACGTCATTCGAACATACGTCCCAAGTGGACATGAACTACATACAGATGATACGGCAAGATTAATTAACACGAATTTTCCATCCACACAAGAGTTTAAAGCTAAGCACATACTGAGTCAGAATAAAAGTCGTTATAGTTTGGGAACACTGGGCGGTGGCAATCACTTTATAGAAGTATCTGTTGATTCTGATGGTCACCATTATTTAACCATTCATACTGGCAGCCGTTATGTTGGTGCAAAGATTGCAACATACTATCAAAAAGTAGCGATCTCAAAACTCCGTACTCATGATTTAACCGAAATAATTGAACAATTAAAAGCTGAGAAACGAGAAAATGAAATCCAAACAGCAATTAAAAGTTACAAAGAAATGAATCCAGTAATTCCAAATGATTTAGCGTATTTAGCAGGTGAGGACTTCCATCATTATTTGCATGACATGAAATTAGCACAAGCATTCGCAAAAGCGAACCGCGAAGAAATCGCAAGAGCGATCGTAGAGAATATGGGATTTGAGGAGATGGACCGCTTCGATACGGTGCACAATTATATTGATACCGAAAATTTGATTTTACGAAAAGGGGCAGTTTCTGCGCAAAAAGGAGAACGACTCATTATTCCAATCAATATGAGAGATGGATCAATTTTGGCAGTGGGTAAAGGCAATGAGGATTGGAATTTTTCTGCGCCACATGGGGCGGGACGCATCTTGAGCCGCACAAAAGCAATGAAAACCTTAGACATGGATGACTTCCATAAATCTATGGAAGGTGTCTGGACAACATCAGTTTCTGAAGAAACACTTGATGAAGCGCCAATGGCTTACAAGCCAATGAATGAAATTTTAGAAAAAATCGAAGAAACATCTGAGATTGTTTGCTTTATTAAACCAGTTTATAACTTCAAAGCAAGTGAAAAATATATACCAGGTAGATTTAAAAAATAATAGTGTTAACATTTGAGAGACTACTTTCAGTCTCTCTTTTTTACGTTGCGCAATAAAAAACTAAGGGTAAACAATTGTAATGTGACGGTCACTAAAAGAATTTCACTATTATATAATCTAACTTGCCTATTTAATCATTACATTTAATATGATTTAGCTTAAATATAATAAGCTCGTGTAGTTAAAGATATAAGATAAATTGTTATAGCAAAAAATGAAACTATGTCCTATTGAAAAAACATTTAGTTACAGTAAAATAATATATTGAATATATCATTATTCAATTTTAAAGATATCCAGTCTGTAAATAGGAGGAGTCTATACATGGGTTATAGTGGAAGAATCGGTATATTATCGATTTATATATTCTGTACTTTAATTTCCAATTTTGTAAATCATTCTCACTATAATCACAATCATATTCTACAAATTCTCTTTACTATTTTCCTTATTGGACCAATTTACTATTTAGGTTATCGATTTGATAAAGGAATGTACTATAAAAAAGAGGTTGAAGAAGTATTCGATAGTGTTTATATAATGCTTTGGAAACATGATTTAATACTAAATAAAACTTCGGTTTCTAGTTGTTGTGAAAAAGTATATGGATATACAAAACATGAATTTGAAGAAATAGATAATTTGTGGCATGAACTTGTTTACGAAGAAGATCAATCAATAGCTATTGATTTTCATAAAAAATTATTAAGTGGAATTGATACAACTGTACAATACCGAATTGTTGATAAAAAAGGCACAATTAAGTGGATTCAAAATATGGGTCACCCTATTTTAAATAATTTGGGAGAAACAATCGGTTTTACTGGAGCGACAATCGATACGACAAACAAAGTACAAAGTGAAAATGCTTTTAAAATTCTAATTGACTCATCACCTCTTGCTAAATTAATTATAAAAGATTTAAAGATTATGTATGCAAATAAAGAAATGCTTCGCTTAATTGAAGCAACTGATATTTCAGATATTCAAGGTAAACAAATTCTTGATTTTTTACCAATCGAAGAACACAAAATAGCACTTAATAGAATGAAGAAATTAACTTCAGGAAAAGCAAATGTGTCAAGTACTTATGAATTTAAAGCTACAACGGTTACTGGCAAAAATGTAGTAGTTGAATCGACTGCTATTCGGAGTATCTACCAAAATGAAGATGTGATTATGATCATCCTAAAAGATATTACGAAAAGTAAAGAAATGAAGCAAAAACTATTAGAGGCAGAAGAAAAATTTAGAATACTTTCTGAAAAATCATTGGTAGGGGTATATCTTCAAAATCATTTAGGTCTTGTTTATGCTAATCAAGAAATAGAAAAATTATTAGGTTATTCTAAAGAAGAATTGCTAGAAATTAACCCAATTAATTTATTCATTGATTCAGATAAAGAAGATGCTGTAATAAAAACCGCTCAATTATTAAATGGCGAAGTAGATAGTTTAACGAAAGAATATTCTTTATTAACTAAAAAAGGATCGGTTAAAAATGTAGAAATACGTGCAACAATTACGTTTGTTCAGGATCAATTAATGATATTAGGTAGTTTAATTGACAGAACAAAAGAAAAATTAGCCGAAAGAGAATTAAAAAATGTAATCAAACAACTTGAAGATTTAAAATTTGCAATGGATGTTTCAACCCTTGTTACTATTACGGATGTAGATGCGAAGATCATTTATACAAATGATAAATTTAGTGACATTTCTGGGTACAGCAAAGAAGAATTAATCGGAATGTCACATGATTTCATGCATGCTGAACAACACACACCTGAATTTATCAATTCAATTTGGGAGAAAATATCTGTCGGTGAAACGTGGAAAGGTGAACTACATTACAGAACGAAAGATAATGATTTTTTCTGGGTCGATACAACAATTGTACCTTTATTAGATGAAAACGATAAAACATATCAGTATATTGGTATCCAACATGATATAACTGAAAAAGTGAAGGCTCAACGAGTAGTACAACAATTTGCCTTTTTCGATTCATTAACTGGACTACTGAATCGAAATTCGATCCATTCGTATTTAAACGATTTAATCTCTAAACCAGAAAATAAAGAAAATTTATTTATACTCTTTATCGATTTTGATCGATTTAAAAGTATAAATGATACGTATGGACATTCATTTGGTGACCTAATGTTGAAACAAGCAGCTGAAATATTAGAACGGTGTACAGGCTATCAAGGGAAAGTTTTCCGTTATGGTGGCGATGAATTTGTTATTATTTTAAACGATATGACTCATTCTAAGATCACAGAATTTTGTCAAAAAATTATCAATTCATTTTCTGATTCTTTAGTTCTACAGGACATTGAAATTTTTACAACGCCAAGTATTGGGATTAGTTCATACCCAAAAGATGGAAAAACTTCAGAAGTATTATTGAAAACAGCAGATATGGCAATGTATATGGCAAAAGAAAGCGGTAAGAATACGTATAAATTTTATGAATCTGAAATTGGTGACAAAAATGATAAAAATAATGAAATTGAAACCGAATTAAGAAAGGCGATCCAGAGAAATCAATTTAAGTTATATTTCCAACCCAAAATCCAATTAGATACAAATCAATTAATCGGTTACGAAGCTTTAATTAGATGGTTTCATCCAAAACTAGGAATGTTAAGTCCAGGTGAATTTATCCCAATAGCAGAAGAAATAGGATTAATTAAAAAAATTGGAGAATGGGTTATTGAGGAAGCATGTTACAAAGTTAAGGAAATAAGTAGAAAACTGAATCAAGATCTTCCAATTGCTATTAACATCTCAGTTAAACAATTAGAGGATTTAGATTTCCTTAATAAAGCTCAAAAGATTATAGATAATACAGGGTGTGATCCTTCATTATTAGAATTTGAAATTACGGAAACAGTCATGAAAAACTCAATTTCAAGTCTTGGAATTATTAATGGACTAAAAGAAATAGGTGTAAAGGTATCGATTGACGACTTTGGAACCGGTTATTCAAATTTCCACCTTTTAAGTGAAATGAAAATCGATATTTTAAAAATAGACCGTTCATTTATCCAAAATATGATTGAAAACAAAAAAACACTATCCATTGTTAAATCTATCATAAATATGGGACACAATTTAGAGCTTAAAATTGTAGCAGAAGGTGTTGAAACAGAAGATCAGAAAAAAATATTAGAAGAATTAAAATGTGACATAGGTCAAGGGTATTATTTTAATAGACCAATCCCATTTGAAGAAATCCACGCTTAAGAATTTACTTAGATGTGGGAAATCAAACAAGTCTGTAATCATTTTGGAGTCGGTTATGATCGGCTCCTTCTTATGTTTTGGGCAGTTTTCTAATTCAGGTAAAAGGAAATGTAATACATATCTATCTGTGAAGGAAAAGAGTATTCATACAAAGTGAGTAAATGGTAAAATTAATTGTTGACTGAATAATTTGACTACCAACTACATTTTAAAGAGGTGTTTCTTATGATTTTAGGGATCAGCCCATATTTAATATTGAATGGGAATGGAGAAGAAGCGGTTCTGTTTTATGAAAATGCATTCAATACAAAGACTCTTATTCTTCAAAGATTTGGCGATATGCCTGGGGAAGAAAATACAAATCTATCTGATGAAGAAAAAAATCGTATCTTACATGAGCATCTCAAAGTTGGCTCAACAGATTTAATGATTTCTGACACATTTACAGGTCTACCTTATCAAATTGGTGATCAAACAACTTTATCTATATTAATAAGTGATGTTGAAACAACGAAAGAAGTATTCGGCAAATTACAAGATGGTGGTAAAGTAATCATTTTATTACACGAAACTTTTTGGAGTCCTCTATACGGACAAGTTATCGATCAATTTGGTGTTACATGGCAGGTTTCAACACAGTCAGCTCAAAAGTAAAGCTGATGGTACACTTTCAATTAAAAAGCTCTTCAATCGAAGAGCTTATTTTTATTGCCCAAAACCGTTTATTATGTATTTAATACATCCGTTTTTTCATTATCGCATTCTATGTATAATTAGAAAATTACTTTATTATTTCTGTTATAATAATTGATATATACACATCTTGGGGGAATAAATTTGGAAAAAGTTATTAGAAAAGGCTTTTTTTATGGCTTTTTAATTGGTATTGCAATTGCTATTTTATTTATTGAACATTATGAAATAATTACAACGGATCATGGAGAAGAGCTCAACTATTTAAAAGTATTTGACTACTTTATCGTAATTTTAAAGCGTGGCATAGTAAGTTCATTTTGTGGAGCATTTCTTGCCTTTATTATTTATAAACTAAATGATTCTTTAACATTATCTAAAAAAATGAAAATTGGAGCTTTTATTTTTGGTATAGTCGTGATTGGACCAGTTATTCAGTACTTAATGTCTTTAAGAATAGAAGAAATGCTAATGTTCAACTAACGAAATGCCGTCTTAAACATTAAGACCAACTGTTTAGACTTTTTTTATTGTGCTAACTGGAAGGAAAGATAATGTTACATCAAGTGAGGAGAAAAGTAATTGTCGTTTTTGAAAAAATTAGTAGTTACATACGCACTAAATGTTGTACAAAATATATCAATAGATAAAGTAATTATTAAATATCGATATATGGGAATTCCTTTTGTGAAAGAAATTTCAGTTGAATGACAATTGTATGAGATCCTTTATAAATGGAGGGACTTTATTTGTTAAGGAAAAATTATTTAGTGTTTTGCATGTTATGTCTCATTCCCATGGCTATAGGATGTTCAAAAATAGAATCTACTATAAAAGAGAAGTCCGGGATGCATCATAATATTGATGTTCCGAGTGAATACAACCATGCTAAAGTGTTGTTAGATTCAATAACAAAACAAGGTATCAAGATTACAGAAATAAATAATTCTAATACGATGGTTCTTTTCCAAACTAAATATAATTATGCAATGTCTGTTAAGTGTGAGAATGGAAATTTTATATTAATTCATCTTGAATATAAAAATGGTAAAGAATTCACCATTGAAGAAAGGGAATCGTCTGAAGGTAGATTTAAATATTTAATTAACAAAAATGGTCATCAAGTTCGAATATACGATTCAAGTTCAAAAACTTATTTTAATAAAAATGACGAATACATTACTATAACGCAATCAAAAGAATTAAATAAAATATTAAAGAAAGTTATAGAATAATAAACCAAAATTCAAAATAAAAAGACTGATTCATAGACGTAGAATCAGTCTTTTTTGCTGTATTCTTTTTTAAAAGGTTTTTTAAAAACTAGTGTTATCCATTATTTCGAGAGGTTCTACTAAACATTCTATTATAATTAGTTTTTAGAGTGTCAAATTCATAATTTTAAGTTTTTTAACTCGGATACTTTTAGAAAATTTTGTAAGAATAATGAATATATGTTCTTACCAAGTTGTTTAAATTAGAATAAAGCGCTTGCATTATTAGAAATAAATTATATAATACTTGTATACAAGTATACTAGTATTAACAAGAGGGTGAACAAATGAAAGAATCAAACCAATTTTTATATCCTGCAAAATGGCTTTCAAAGGCTTCGGCTGGCGATCGCGTAACATATGAGCTAAGAATGCAGATAATTTCAGGGGTGATTGAAAGCGGTACCACTTTATCGGAGAATAAATTGGCTACCGATTTTGAGGTGAGTCGTTCACCAATTCGAGAAGCATTAAAAACACTAGCATCTGAAAATTTGATTCGTTTAGAGAGAATGGGTGCAGTAGTGATTGGATTAACAGATAAAGAAATAGAAGAAATTTATGATGTCCGATTGTTAATCGAAACGTTTGTTTTTGAGCGATTAGCAAAATTAGATACAAAAGAATTGGTAATGGAACTGAGTAAAATTCTCGAAATGATGAAAGTGGCTATAAAATATCAAGATGCCGATGAGTTTTCATTTCAAGATGTTTTATTTCATGAAACGATTATTCGAGCGATTAATCATTCCTACATCACGATGATCTGGATTAATGCGAAACCGGTAATGGAAGCGTTTATTCTTTTATCGATGCGTGTTCGTTTCAAGGAACGATACGAGGATTTTCCACGCATAGTTGAGAATCACCAACTTTATATTGAAGCAATCGCAACAAAGAATAGAGACCTTATGATTCAATCATTACATCAAAACTTTGATGATGTTCAAGGAAAAGTAGAAGACCTTTGGAGGTCACAACAAATGCTTTCTAAAGGAGTAGACCAAGAATAATGAATAGCTATATGTTAGGGTTAGACATCGGTACGACAAGCACAAAAGCCGTGTTATTTAATAAAAAAGGCAAAGTGATCCAACAAGAGAATATCGGTTACCCACTCTACACACCTGATATTTCGACAGCTGAACAAGACCCTGAGGAGATTTTTTCAGCAGTAATACAAGCGATTTCTAGAATCATGAAACAACATCCACAAAAAGAGATTTCGTTTATTTCTTTTAGCAGCGCGATGCATAGCCTGATTGTTATGGATGAAAATGATCAGCCGCTAACACCTTGTATTACTTGGGCAGATAATCGCAGTGAAGCCTGGACGCATAAAATTAAAGATGAATTGAATGGTCATGAAGTCTATAAACGTACAGGAACGCCGATTCACCCAATGTCACCTTTAAGCAAGATTACTTGGATTGTAAATGAAAGACCAGATCTAGCGAATAAAGCGAAAAAATATATTGGGATTAAAGAATATATATTTAAAAAGTTATTTGACCAATACGTTGTTGATCATTCGATTGCTTCAGCAATGGGTATGATGAATCTTAAAACACTAGATTGGGATGATGAGGCCTTAAAGATTTCAGGAATCACGACTGAGCACCTTTCAAACTTAGTACCGACAACTGATATTTTTACGAACTGTCATCCTGATATGGCTAAACAAATGGGGATTGATCCACAAACTCCATTTGTAATAGGTGCAAGTGATGGAGTACTTTCTAATCTTGGTGTGAATGCGATCCGAAAAGGAGAAATTGCAGTCACAATTGGCACAAGCGGAGCAATTCGAACCATAATTGACCAACCACAAACTGATGAAAAAGGTCGAATATTTTGCTATGCATTAACGGAAAAACATTGGGTCATTGGTGGACCAGTAAACAATGGTGGAATGATTTTTCGTTGGATTCGAGATGAATTCGCTGCGTCAGAAGTAGAAACCGCAAAAAGACTAGGCATTGATCCATATGAAGTACTGACAAAAATCGCTGAAGGTGTAAAACCAGGATCAGATGGATTATTATTCCATCCTTATTTAGCGGGTGAACGTGCACCATTATGGAATCCAGACGTTCGCGGCTCGTTCTTCGGCTTGACGATGGCGCATAAAAAGGAGCATATGATTCGCTCTGCACTTGAAGGTGTAATTTACAATTTATACACGGTATTTTTAGCTTTAATTGAATGCATGGATGGGCCAGTTACTCGAATTCAAGCAACGGGCGGATTCGCTAGGTCAGATGTGTGGCGTCAAATGATGTCAGATATTTTTGACCTTGAAGTAGTCGTACCAGAAAGCTATGAAAGTTCTTGTTTAGGTGCTTGCATTTTAGGACTTTATGCAACAGGGGAGATTGATTCTTTTGAAGTAGTTTCTGGTATGGTCGGCAGTACTCACAAACATTTGCCTAAGGAAGACGCAGCAGAAGAGTACAGACAGTTACTGCCAATCTTTATAAACTTATCAAGAGTATTAGAAGCAGATTATACAAGGATTGCTAATTATCAAAGAGGTTTAATTAATAAAAATAAATAATTTTTCGGGGGGAAATATCATGCCATTGGTTATAGTAGCCATAGGAATTGTAGCATTACTTATTTTAATCATGGGGTTAAGATTAAACACGTTTATCTCGTTAATTATCGTTTCATTTGGTGTTGCTTTAGCACTTGGAATGAAACCAGACGAAATTGTTACTACAATAGAAGCTGGATTAGGGGCAACACTCGGTCATTTAGCTCTGATTTTCGGACTTGGTGCAATGCTTGGTAAGTTGATCGCAGATTCTGGTGGCGCACAACGTATTGCAATGACGCTTGTTAACAAATTCGGTGAAAAGAATATTCAATGGGCAGTAGTTGCTGCTTCATTCATTATCGGTGTTGCTTTATTTTTTGAAGTAGGATTAGTATTATTAATTCCAATCGTATTTGCAATTTCAAGACAATTAAAGATTTCTATTTTATATCTTGGAATTCCAATGGCGGCTGCATTATCTGTAACACATGGTTTCTTACCACCACACCCGGGCCCAACTGTAATCGCCGGTGAATATGGTGCAAATCTTGGTGAAGTTTTACTTTATGGTTTTATTATTGCGATTCCAACTGTCATTATCGCTGGTCCTATATTTACAAAGCTAGCTAAAAAACTAGTACCTGCATCTTTCACTAAAATGGGGAATATTGCATCTTTAGGTGAACAGAAAACATTTAAACTTGAAGAAACTCCTGGTTTTGGAATCAGTGTGTTTACTGCTTTACTACCTGTTATTTTAATGTCAATTGCAACAATTATTACTTTACTGCAAAAAACAATGGGATTTGAAGATACTAGCTTAATAGTGGCGATTCGCTTAATTGGTAATGCAGGTACTGCAATGGTAATTTCATTACTAGTTGCAATCTATACAATGGGATTGGCTAGAAAAATTCCAATTAAAGAAGTGATGGATTCTTGTACAACGGCTATTACACATATTGGTATGATGTTATTAATCATTGGAGGAGGCGGTGCCTTCAAACAAGTATTAATAAATGGTGGTGTAGGTGACTATGTAGCCGAGTTATTCAAGGGCACTTCAATATCGCCGATTTTACTAGCTTGGATCATCGCAGCAATATTACGAATTTCATTAGGATCTGCAACTGTTGCAGCTTTAACAACTGCAGGTTTAGTGATTCCAATGCTTGGTCAATCAGATGTAAACCTTGCTTTAGTCGTTCTTGCAACTGGAGCAGGTAGCTTAATAGCATCACATGTTAATGATGCAGGTTTCTGGATGTTTAAAGAGTATTTTGGTTTAAGTATGAAAGAAACTTTTGCAACTTGGACATTACTAGAGACAATTATTTCAGTTTGTGGATTAGGATTTATTCTATTACTAAGCTTATTTGTATAAAGTGAATATCCAAAACGCCTTAGCCCTATATTTCGTAGGGTTAAGGTTTTTTTTTATGAAAATGTTTTTTTGCATAGAACATTATGTAATTTTCTACCATTTTATCCAATCATAAGGTCTCAAAATAATAACGGAAAAATAGATATTCTTATAGGATTGAATATACGTTTTCGTTTGTCAAACAATGATCGACTCCCTTGTCATTCTTTTTTCATGCATTAGTTGAATGGCTAATTGAAAAAGGATATACCTATTTTAGATTGAAAAGTAATAAATAGAATATGATTTGAAAGTGGGGTTTATATGTTAAGGAATGAATTAATTTCAGAAATAGCTAATAGAATCTTAAATTTAAAATTATCTCATCCTATTAGAGTAGGTGTTAGTGGGATAACAGCTTCGGGCAAAACCACACTCGCGAATGAACTGATGATGGAACTCCAACTTAGAAAGATGGATGTGGTTAGTACAAGCATAGATCATTTCCATAATCCGAGAGCAGTACGATATAGACAAGGTAAGGAATCAGCTATTGGTTATTACGAGGATGCCCATGATTATCATACTTTTAAGCAGAAACTTCTAATTCCTTTAGGTCCAGCGGGAAACCTCCAGTATCAAACAATTTCTTTAGATTTAGACAAAGACGAATTTGTTAGGACCGAATCAAAGGTAGCTAATAAAGATTCTATTTTTATTATTGATGGTACTTTTCTATTTAAAAAGGAACTAAGCAATCTATTTGATTATAAAATATTTGTTAATACAGATTTTGAAATGGCGAGAAAAAGAGGTGCTAGAAGAGAAGAAGGAAATTTTGGTAGTTATGATCAAGCAGAAGTAATGTTTATGAATAGGTATCATGCTGCTTCTAGAATGTATTTAGAGGAGCATTTACCTCAACTAACAGCGGATGTAGTCATTAATAATGATGATTTAGAAAATCCATATTTTGTTTAGAAAATATACCCTATTCAAATTCCATCAAGGTAGATAGAAAATAAATAACGATATCCTATAATTTTAAGCTGTAAGTTGGTAAAATAAAAAGATCAACAACAATAGAATGTACATATGGGATGAGGTACTGAATGGAATTTTTAATAAGAAGTATTAAACAAAGTAGAACGATCTATCTGCTAATTTTTTTAATAATGATGGCTTTACTAGCAATGTTTGGAAATAGTTTTGGTGTTTTATTTGTGATTGCTAACATCTCAGTTTTGTTACTAATATTAGTTTTATTCAAAAAAGCTAAAATATCAAGAAATCGAAACTTTAAAGTAGTTAGTCAAATAATTGTAGCAATGTATAGTGTATTTCTAATTTCTTTTGTAATAATAGAATCTTTCATCATTTTAGAGGCTAAAGCAAGTAAGAAGGTTGATGCTAAAAATATTGACTTTGTCATTATACTTGGGGCTGGACTCCATGGGGACATTCCCTCGAAAACTCTTGAAACTAGATTAGAAGCAGGAAAACAATTTTTGTTAAACAATAAGAATCTACCAGTAATTGTTTCAGGTGGTCAAGGTGAAGGGGAAACGATTTCTGAAGCTAAGGCTATGGGAAAGTATTTAACCAATAAAGGAATTGCAGAAAATCGAATATATTATGAAAGTGAATCAACTACAACTTATGAAAATCTTAAATTTTCTAAACAGATCATTAAACAATTAGGCGTTACAGAACCTACAGTTTTAATTGTCACAAATGATTACCACATAGTAAGAGCTAAAATGATCGGAAAAGAGTTAGGTTTGGAGAGTTATGGATTAGGAGGGAAATCTCCTATGTTAGTTAGAATTAATTATTTCATTCGTGAGTACTTTGGTATCGTGAAGACAATAGTAAATCAATATTTATAACTAGAAAATCCTCATTTAAAACTTTAAAATGAGGTTTTTTTATGAAACAATATTTGAATTAAAGTATTGTGAAAAAAATTGTAAAGTTATTAAAAGTGAGAAAAAACGCTGCGTTTGATACGTTGAGATAGTCACAGTTGTGGCACTTTTTTAATACACAGTTGAATAGAAAAATAGCAAAAAACGGGCTCGAAAAGTACATTTCGTCCCGTTTTTTTGTTTCATTTTATAGCTTAAATTCGTTACTGTTCTATTTTAAATTCATTTTCTGTAGAGCTTGTTTTTTCGTTGCATCAACAAGCAGAAGCATCTTTTTCATCTTTATCTTTTTTTCTTCCTGAAGGCTATCGAGTAAAGCTCGCATCTTCTCTACTAACTCGGGTTTTAAATAGTTACTTTCATTCATTCGAATCAACTCCATGATCTTTAATATTTGGTCGGAATTAATATTTTTGTTTAATGACATAATTGCTTTTAATTGTTCAAGCTCATTACGCAGCTTTTCCTTTAACTTAATCTGTTCATTTATGATATCGAGATGTGCTTGAACTACGAGAATTGGTTCATAATTAGGATTTACAAGAAAGTTAAATATTTCTTCTAATGAAAGTCCTAATTGCTTTAAAGATAAAATCTGTTGAAGTTTTGATGCATCATCCTTTGTATAAAGCCTATGACCAGCATCGGTAAATTCAGATGGAACTAATAAACCAATTTGGTGGTAATGGTGCAGTGTTCTTACTGTTATTCCACACTGGCTTGCAAGCTCACCAATTTTCCAAGTGGTTTTTTGCATGCTTTCACCTCATTTCATACGATTTGATTGTCGACAAGTAAATTATATAACCTTACGTTACGTCAGTTGCAATAGGGGTTAATTTATATTTTTTTATTACATTTAACCTTCCTCAACATTATGAATTTCTTATTGAATGGAAACGAAGAGAAATCGCTAGAATACATTAGTAGGTAAATTTTATTACTAATCGATTCATAAGTATCTAAGTCGTAAATGCGACTTTTTTTGTATTACATGGAAGTACCTTGAAAAAATCTCTGATAGGAATTATTTTGGGGAAATGATTGGAAGTTTATCCAGGGTACAATTTATATATACTTAATATAACTTAAATACATACATATTTATTGTGTTTCACTTAAAAAAACTTACATATTTACTTAATCTAACTTATAATATTGAATGAGGAGGTTACAAATGAATCAAGATGAACGGTTAATACGCATCCTTAATTTTCTAGAAACACATAAAACAATGAACATTAAACAAATGTGTGATATGTATAATATCTCACGTGATACTGCAAGAAGAGATATTGTAAAACTTTCGAAAAATAATGCAGTTGTTAGAACTTATGGTGGAGTAGCTTTGTCAACTTTTCATAAGAAAATTGATAATTATCAAGAACGGTCACTTAATGAATTAGAAACTAAAAAATTAATTGGAATGGAAGCTTCGAATTACATCGCCAATAATGACATGATTTACTTAGATGTTTCAACTACTGTGAATTTTATCACTCAATATTTCACATCAAAGAACGTAACGATTGTAACGAATTCGATAGATAGTGCCTATACATTAGCCCAATCTGAAGATGCTACAATTCATTTTTTAGGTGGAGTATTAAAGAAATCCACTAGACATGTTACTGGATACTCTACAACTGAAAAACTGAAAGATTATCATTTTAATAAGGTGTTTATAGGTGCTGTGGGTATAACAGATGAGGGTATTTATTATGGATTTGAGGAAGATATTCATTTTAAGCGTGAATTAATAAAACATGCTGATCAAGTTATTTTATTGGCAGATCACACCAAGTTTCACCAACGACAGAACTATAAAGCTTTAACACTTGAATCAATTGATACATTTATTACAGATCAAGAATTACCTAATGATTTACATAACATGATGATAAAACACGGCGTTGAAGTAATCATAGCAAATCAAGAAGAAAAATAGGGGGAATACTTTTGGTAACATCTATTATTTTTGATATTGATGGCACAATTTTGGATACAGAGCAAATAGTCCTTAAATCTTTACAAAAGGTTTTAAAGGATGAACTTAATAAAGAGGTTCAATTACATGAATTAAGATTTGCCTTAGGAATTCCTGGTAAAGAAACTTTAAAGAAATTAAACATATCTAATATAGAAGAAGTTCATCCAAAATGGTCTAAAGCTGAACTAGAATTTTTACATGAAGTTTCAGTATTTGAAGAAATAGAAGACGTTTTAAAAGAATTGTCTCTTAGACAGTTAAAACTTGGAATTGTTACTTCGAAAACGAAGAAAGATTTAAATGAAGGATTTGAACCATTTGGTTTAAATGGTTACTTTGGACATATAATTTGTGCATGTGATACTGTTCAGCATAAACCAAAGCCTGATCCACTAGTAGCTTGCTTAGAAAAATTAGATGTTCCTTATGATAGCGCAATATACATCGGGGATTCTATTTACGATATGCAATGTGCAAAAAGTGCTGGTGTAAAATTCGCTCTTGCATTATGGGGTTCAAAGACAACGGTAGGTTTTGAAAAAGCTGATTATGTATTAAACAAGCCTATGGATATATTAAATTTAGTTTGATAGAGATTAAAATTAAAAGTATTACAAAGGTATGCAAAAAAAGGCGGTCTTTAACAAAAGAAAACCGTCTTTTTTTGTTGAAAAATATTATAACGATTATGTAACCTATTTAAATAAAGAAAAATTAGATGGAAATCTGTTGTTTTCTTCAATTAAAGCATTGGCTCTTTAAATTTCTCTAAGTATTCTATTTTATATCTAATAGAGTATCTTCAAATAACGAATTCATGTAATGTTAAGATAGGATTTATACAGAAATTTTTTAAGGGTTTGCTGGGGGATGAGGGGATGACTTTTTTAGCATTATTAGGGATGTTTATGGTCTTTTACATATTAAGATACTTTTTAGATTCAGACTATAAAAACACTAATAAGAAAAGGATCGTTTTTGATACGATTATTACATCAATTTTAGCTTTTGTTATTCAATTTGCTATAAGGTTTATATTAAACTGATAACTGATTTTTTAATTTAATCATTTTTGATAGTTATTTAGTTTATTAAACTAGAGTTAATCGCAATGAGGAGACAGCTTAAAATGGAGTATAACATCATTTTACTTATTTATGGAGATAAATTACCACCCAAAAAACATATTGAGAAGATTATGAAAAAGTATGAATACTATTATCAAATTGAACGTGATCATCAGTATTTTAATGAATCGGACTTCTATCATATTTTGATTGAAGAAAGGTATACCGGAATAGAACCTAGAAAAGGACTATTTAGTTCAATCATTCCAGTTAGAAAGAGTTATTTAAGTAAATTTATTAATATTTTTAATGCATTGAAATGTAATTTGTGTTTGTGCAAGGAGAATCATGAACACCCTATAGCGGTTTTTCATGGAAAAGAATTTGAAGGATATTGTTATTATTTATACAAAGAAGAGAAAAAGATTATGTTCCTAGAGGACTATGTTTTAGAAGAAAATAATATGAATGTAGATGATTTATATAAAAGGTTGTTAGAAATGCCAGATATCGATATGAATGATGAAGATTTATTAAGAAGAGTAGATTGGAACAAATTTCTCCCAGTGAATGAACGGTTTTGTGTTAAAGAACTTGAATGGTACAGACTAACACCAATAGAAAAGCGATGGTTGGTCGTAGACGTTAAAAGGAGTACTAATAAAGCTTTCAATCAATGGATTAAGGAATTAATACATATCTAACCCTTTAAAAAAGTAAATGGCTCAGTACAATACTGAGCCGTTTGTTTTTTTAAATCACCTAGTCATGACGTTTGTTTAGGAAGTACTGCTAGCATCGGGTGAAACTCTGTCGTCATGATTCCAGCTATTACGGCTGGGTCTTCGGCGATCAGTTTTGGGACTTGATCTTCATTTTCAACTTCAATGATAGCAATTCCATGAGGTGATGTAGGATTTCGAACAGGACCGAAGACTAGCGCTATCCCTTGGTTTTGCTTCTCTGTCCAATAAGCAATATGTTTTCCCATGATTGTTCGTTCTTCATCTGACATGTCTTGTTGAAAAGTTGTTCTTGGGGGAGTAGACTTTAGCATAAAGTGCAATTTACCTGAATGATGAATTTGGTTTTTGTCTGACATTCTAATTTACCTCCATTTTTACTGAATTACTTTAGCGACACTTACTTCAATTATTTCATAAATGATCTTCGAATACAAAGTACCAAGTTTACATTGAGTTTATCAGTTGTATTACGAAATGGTTAATTTTTTGAGAAATACTTCAAGTTTTTTATTTCACATGGTAGAATTTTGACATTCTCAGATTTGGGAGAGTGGTTATGTTGAATAATGGAAATTCACGTGCAACTTCTAGAGCAAAAAGAAAAAAAACCAAATTGATTTTAACTGGATTAATTGCAATAGGACTTATACTGATTGTATTTGTTTCGTATTCAATTTTTTCATCAAATGATAACAATGAATCCACAAAAAGTACGCAAGCCTCAACCAAAAATCAGGAAAAGCCAACTGCAGAAGAAAATTCTACAGAAGATGAAACAAATGAGGACACAACGTCTGAAGATCAAACTCAAATTGATGAGTCAAGTAGTGATGCAATATCTGGGGATTCTACATCAGATAGTTCACTGTCAGATTCAACAATTGCTCCGGAAACTCCTGAACAAACTGGAATGGAGCATGTTACAAACTATGATTCTAGTTCTCAAGATTGGAAGGATATGTTGCTAGCAATCTCTAGTTCCACTGGAATAGATCAAAGTAATATGACTGTTTGGTTTTTAGGAAGTGATAAAAGCAACCCAGGAGGATCAGTTGGGACTGTCTCTGCAAAAGAAAAAGGGGCGCAAAAATATCGCGTATTTCTTGAATGGAATGGCACAGGTTATACAGCAACAAAAATTGAACCTGCTTCATAAAAAGAAGATAGGGAATATCTAGTGGACAAAGGCTGTCGAGCATTTCTCGGCAGCCTATTTATTTCCATTAGCTTTCTAGATTCATTTTGATTTTCCAGTATTAATTAAATCTACTTGTACATTTACTTTAAAATTCATTTTTGAATAGGTCTGGTTCCAATTCATCTTCTTCCATTTTTCATATGGTGTATGATTACGGATTAATGTACCGATTCCTATGGGATCTGTTTGATCCTTTTGTAATTTGATTAACAATTTTATTGCATTTGTTTTTATATAATTTTCAATTTGTTTTTCCAATTGCCTTTGATACTTTTCTTTACTAATATCCAGTGGCCCTGTGTATTCAAGGACGCTTCCTTCTAAATCAAGTATGAACTCGACTGTCTTGTTTTTTTTCATGTTTACTTTTTTATCATTTTTCGATGTGATATCACTTAAAAATAGTTGATTCGTTTTTCTTGTTTTTTTATCATCCATATTGATCATCAAGCTGCCATTATGAACGTTCCCACATAATAAGTTAAGGATATGTGTTTCACTTAAAGGTAAAAGTGAAACATACTGGTCACCTTTAAAAGTACCCAATCCCTTTAATTCAATATTGTCTCGTTCATATGTAAAAACTGGTAAAACCGGATCTATGCCATCATCGTAATAATCTCTTAAAAAACGGTATTTATCAGTATTTAAAATTCTAGTTTGAGTGCCTAATTTATCCATGAATGTATAAAGGTATTCAGCATTATCTGGAATAGAGGGAATCTTCTTTTTTAAAAGTTCTTCACCTTTTCCCTCAACGATCGCAAGTTTAACGCGAGTTCCGAATTCTGGATCTCTTGAAAGTGTCTCAACAATGTTGAAAAGTCCTTTTTTAGATAGTTCTTCCCCAAAGAGAATCGTACTCTGTCCACCAACAAGCTTTAAATTTGTTAAGTTTTGAAGATTGATGAAGGTTTCATGTGATGATTTTCCATTTGCAGATAGAAACTGAGTTCCTGCCATACCTTCTTTAGACACAGTGGGGAATAGGACAGTTGTTTTTACTGGATTATCGTTATTATCTGTTTGATCGAATGCAACTGCTTCAATTATGGCTAAATCTTCAATTATTTTACTTCCTCCACAACCTGTTAACAACAAACAAGATATGACGATCAATATAGGAATTTTATTTTGCATGATCTGTCTCCCTATCAATCAGGTTTTTAAAATGTTGAATAAAAAGTATGCTTAATACAAAGAGCGGTAATGCCCAAGCAATTCCAATTGCACAATAACTAAGCCAGTTTAACCACTTTTCGACATCCACTATGGAATCTGGGAGCATTGCAAGTATAAATGCGCTTGCAAGTATGATGAATATCCAAACAGTAGGTTTCATCTTTTTCACCATATCTTCTAAAAATTGCTGTGCTCCCCAGAAATAGATGACTATTATTGATAAGATTTTAAAAGCAAATACGGAAAAACAAAGATTTTCTGCTCGTGAAAGGAAACTTACTTCTGTATACTCAAACAATGTCATAACAGGGATTAAATCATTCAGAATTTGATTGAAGCTAAAAAAACCATAGCATATTGCGGTGACAAGGATATAACCTACTGATGACAGTAAATTTCCAATAAAAAGGGCCTTTGTCCATTTTTTTTCTACCATTGGGAAAAATAGGATCGAAACCTCTATACCCAAAAAAGCTGTGTAAACATGGAGTGCTCCCTTAAAAAAATTTGTTTCACCTTTAAAAAAGAATGTTGTAAAACGTGCAAATTCAAATTCTGGAACAAGATAAAAAAGTAAAAACAGCATCGGTTGCACGATTGCGCATAGTACAACAATTGCTTTAGTCATCTTGTAGAGTCCGCCTCTTAATAATTGAAAACTAAGTAAAATAAAGAAAAAGATAAACAGGCTAACTGGTAAAGCCGGAAAAAACATCATCTTAAATATAAAAATATATAATCTCATAATCATGCTTGCAGTTCCAATCCAAACACAAATGATAAATAAGTAGAAGGGCACTATGACCCACCTGGGAACTGTTCTGTCAATGATTTCAAAAATTGATCTTCCTTTAGCAAGTTTATAACTAAACGCAATTATCAATATATTTATATTAACGAGTACGAAAATGAAAATGATACTAATCCAACCATTCGTTCCAAAATATTCGGCAGTATATCGAGGTAAACTATATAAAACAAGACCATTTTGTATCATATAGATTAAAATTGATAGTTGAAATGGACGAAGCCGTTCCTTCATAAAATCACCATTAATTCCTCTCTTTTTCACCATCATTTTGCATCGCTGGTTGACCTTTTTTTATTTTATAGTAAGGTCCTCTCACAATACTATCCATCCAATCTTTAACAAAGGTTGGGGAAATCGGCATAAAATATGGTGAAGATAGATTTGTTAACCCTGTTAAGTGGATGGTTAGAATACCTAATGCGAAAAATATCCCAATATTCCCCATGAACCCTGCCATTACGATAAATAGAAACCGAATGATTCGAATAGAAGAACTCATAATATAACTTGGGACTATAAATGAAGCAATGGCCGACACTGCTACAACAATGATTAAAATATTGCTAGTAATTCCAGCTTCAACTGCTGCTTGACCAATTACAATACCGCCTACAATACCGATTGTTTGACCAATTTTTGTGGGCAGTCTAGCACCCGCCTCCCTAAGAAGCTCAATAACGATTTCCAAAAAAATAGCTTCAACAATAGGAGGAAATGGAACTCTACTCCGAGATTGCATGATACTTTGAAGTAGGGACTGTGGGATCATTTCGTAATGGTAAGTACAAATAGAAACATAAAACGCAGTTAGGATTAATGTTATGAACAAAGCCATGTATCTTAATATTCTTACGCCTGTTCCTATTATCCAACGTTGATTATAGTCATCTGGTGACTCAAAAAAATCAAAGAAAGTAGAGGGAGTACAGAAAATATTTGGACTATCATCAACAAGACCGATGACCTTACCAGCATATAATTTTGACACAGCTATATCTGGTCTTTCGGTCGTATAAAATTGTGGAAATGGCGAATTTTGATGATCATCTATTATTTGAATCAAAACGTTTGAGTCTGTTATAGAATCGACTTTTAAAGATTGAATTCTCGCTTTTAAATGATTCACGATATCTATTTTTGCAATTCCATCAATATAGATTAATACAACTTTTGTTTTTGAAATTTCTCCAACTGATAACTGTATCATTTTTAAGCGAGGACTTCTGACTCTTCTTCTAATCAATGAGACATTCGTGCGAAGTGCCTCATTAAATGAATCATGTGGTCCATTTATGACGGTTTCTGATTCAGACTGTGCTATGGCACGTTCCTCAAATCCTGAAACACTGATTAAATATGTATTTCCTTCAACAAACATCGCTACATTACCGTCTAAAATTCCAGTAATTACTTTCTCGTGATTGTTTTCAAGTCTATAAAGAGATTGTTGAAAAGATTTATCGGAAATATTGAAATTCTTTTCTCTTAAGGGTGAAAGGATTTCCCACTCTAAAGTTTGAGAATCTACCAATGAGTTTAAATAAATAATTTGAATTTCATCCTGATTGAATGAACGATGTACAAGGTCAAAACCATTTCCTAATTCGGTAATAGTTTTTTCGTAAGTAGCATCTGTAACTTTCTCAAGATTATTAACTTCCATTATTGTAGTATCCTCTTTAGAAGTTTGTGGATGACGATTCAATTGTTGCGTATTAGGTACTTTAACAAAATCTGTGTCTTTTTGTAAGAAAATCTTTTTGAACTTTGCTCCTAAACGACCCATTCACGAACCTGCCTTTTATACCAATGTATTTATTATTATTTAACATTCAATCTGCAAATATGTATTTAAGCAATTTATAAATCGAAAGATATTAAAATAGGTCATTAATTGACTAGTTTAGATTTCACTACCAAAGTCGAATACTTACTAAAGTTTATTGACTTGATCCTTGAGAAGAAAAAATGTGAGTAGGGAATTATTTGAACTTGTATTTATAATGAATAGAAGGATTTTTAACTAAATTGAGTTATTATATTTAAGTAAAGATATAGTTTTTTAATTTCTGCGACAATTTACTTTTAAAAGTATAAAGAAAGGAGTTTAAAATGAAAAAGATAGATGAATACTTTGAAACAGCAATGGAAGCCTGGGGGATGATGCAAAAAACTTCAGATGATGAAGGTGCAGAATGGGCAGAAAGATTTGAGCGTTATTTTTATGATTTTATTGATGAATTGAAAAAGTGGTGGGAAAATCTTGATCCAAAACCAATGAATATCGAGGAAGCTGAAGAATTACCTGAAATAAAAAATTGGTTAGATCAAATTCCAGGACCTGTACAAATAAATTTTTTAACAGAATTAGAAGATATCATAGATGGTATAGATACTGTTCGTTTTGATTGAAAAGTTATAGCAGATCGGTCGTGCAAGTAGAAGGGAATGAGTTCATATGCTCATGGCAGTCATTATATTTTGGGCACCACGTCATTAACTGATAAAAAGGTTCTTTCATTAAATAGAAGCATCTGAGGTAATAACACCAGATGTAAAGATGTTGAAACAGATAAATAAAATGAAAAAGTAACCCTTTTACGAAATCTAAAGGGTTACTTTTTTTCATTTATTGGAAAATCATGATTAAATTTCTTAATAGCATTTAATAAACAGGTGTACAATATTTCATAAAATTTGGATGTTTTCCCATAGTAATTTGGTCATACAATTCACGTATCTTTTTTGTAATTTCTCCTTCTTGTCCGTATCCAATCATTCTTCGATCAATTTCAATAATTGGTTTAATCCCAATTGCAGTTCCGGTAAAAAAGACTTCGTCTGCCGAATATAGTTCAGTTCGAGAAATGCTTTGTTCTTTAACCGTCAGGTGGAAAATATTTTCTGCTAATGTCATTACAGTTTCACGGGTGATTCCTGCCAATATGTCATCAGATAGTGGAGGCGTAATAAGTTGATGATTACGTACCAAAAATATATTTTCACCTGGACCTTCGCTTACATTTCCTTCCTCAGTTAAGAAAATAGCTTCATCATAACCATTTAAAATAGCCCCGGCTGTTGCTAATGCCGAATTCATATATCCACCAGTTGTTTTCGATTGGGGAGGGATCATATTGCTTCCATTTCTAATCCAGGATGAAATACAAACTTTTAGCTCTTTTTGAGGTAAATAATGACTAACCGTTTCATAGATCATCACCCGGTTATAAGGATCAGTTAAGTTTGGCCTTAATGTATTGCTTCCTTTAAAGCAGATTGGACGTATGTATGTATCTTCTTGTACATTGTTTAACCGTAATAGTTGAAGCGTCCACTCAGCTAACTTCGATGGTGAAAAGGGGATATCCATATGTATTGACCTGCCTGAGTGGAAAAAGCGTAAATAATGGTCATATAATCGAAAAACATATAATTGTTGGTGCTCATCATTCCAAAAAGCGCGAATTCCTTCAAAAAAACCTAATCCATAATTTAAACCTTTATTTCTCAAACTAATAGACGTTGTTGATTCATCTAGAAAATGACCTTGATCAAATATATAGGCTATACAAACCACCACTTTCAGCTTTGTACTTTTATAAAAGCTTATTCGGTATCATGTAAAGAATGCTATATGAATAATGCTAAAGTTGTTTTTGCTAGAACTAGACTGTAATAAAAATACATATACTGTCAACAAGATGATAATTTAAAATAGAGTAAATCGAAAAATCAGTCCTTAATATTTGGTTTTTAGATCTTTTTACGTTTATAATAATATTAAAATATGATTAAAAAATAATTAAAAATTTTAAATACTAAAAGTAAATGATGAAGTAAGAGAATTTGAAGGGAGTGAAAATGTGGAAAATAAGTGGGAAGTTGCAATTGATTCACTCTCAAAAATAAAAGTTTTATCAAATCCTAACAATGAACCTGTAACAATTTGTGGTGATTCCGATGATTTAAAATGTATCGGTGTGGGAACTGATGCAGCAGTCTTTCAATCATTTTTTGCTCCAGAGTTTGCATTTAAAGTTTATGCAAAAGACAAAGTACATAAAATAAAAGTTGAAGAGAATATATATCATATGATCGGAGACTCGCCATTTTTTTCAAAGTGTTTTGCATCAAATGATCATTTCCTTGTTTTAAGTTATGAAGAAGGGAAAACACTATTTGACTGCATTTTACTCGGTATTCACGTTCCACAACAGGTGATAGATGATGTGGAGGCTGCTAGAGAAATTGTACGAAAAAAAGGGCTAAATCCACGTGATATACATTTGAAAAATATATTGTTACAAAATGGTAGAGCAAAAATACTCGATATATCAGAGTATAATCAGCCCGGAAATGATTTTAGATGGGAGCATTTGAAAAAAGCTTACGATGATTACTATCACTTAATTGATGGGACTAGTGTACCGTTTTGGGTGTTAGAAACGGTTCGAAAGTGGTATAACCATCGCAATAAGTACTTTTCATCCTACGAGGAGTTTATGAAAATCGTTTTGAAACTAACTTCATTTAAAAAGTAAAAATGTAAAAAGTGGATACCAAATAGTTGTTTGATAGATGAGTTACCTTTGGTAGCTCATTTTTTTATTTTTTAATAGGCAGGTTTGTAATAGTAGAAAATAGAATGTAAAACATAGTACGAAGGGTTAATTCATTTTCTATTAAGTTATGGCTTGGTGAAATGTACTTTTGATTCAGTCAATACGTGATAATTTTGTAGAAGAATACGCAGAACATGTTTGTTGAAAGTATGGAGGAAAATTTATGGATCATCAAAAACGAATTAGAGACTATGGTGTGAAAATAGGAAAATTAGAAACTGGTAAACAAAACTCAATTACTGACCTTGAAGGGGTTACAGTTGGTCATGTTACGCTAAGTGACGGGGACATTCAAACAGGTGTAACAGCAATCCTTCCTCACCAAGGGAATATTTTTAAGGAGAAGTTAATTGCTTCAACACATATCATTAATGGATTTGGTAAAACGATGGGAACAATCCAAATAAATGAATTAGGTACATTAGAAACACCCATTATTCTAACAAATACATTAAGCATTGGTACAGCTGCCGATGCATTAATCGAATACATGCTAGATCATAATCAAGAAATAGGAAGAACGACGGGAACTGTTAATCCGATCGTTTGCGAATGTAATGACATGCATTTAAATGATGTTCGAGCTAGACATATTACAAAAAATCATGTGATAGAAGCATTAAACAATACATCAAAAAATGTTACAGAGGGTACAGTTGGAGCAGGTACTGGAATGCTTTGTTATTCATTAAAAGGTGGTATTGGTACATCTTCAAGACTTATGAACTTGGAACATGGGACTTATACAATGGGTGTTTTAGTATTAACAAATTTTGGTATCTTGAGTGATTTAAAAGTAAATGGAAAGGCAGTAGGAGAAGAATTAAGTAAAGCAATTCTTGAATCACGAGAGGAGCAAGATAAAGGATCGATTATTATCATCGTAGGAACTGATCTTCCCGTGTCAGAAAGGCAGCTAAATCGAATGATAAAAAGAGCGATTACAGGGCTTTCACGAACGGGTTCAATTATAACAACTGGTAGTGGAGAAGTAGTCATTGGATTTTCAACGGCTACTAAAATACCACATGAGAAAACGAATCATTGTATTTCAATTCCAGTTATCCATGAGGAAGATATTGATTTAGCCTTTAGAGCAATTGGAGAGGCTACTGAAGAAGCTGTTTTGAATTCTTTAATAACTGCAACACATGTTGTTGGAAGAGATGGAAATGAAAGACCGGCTTTTAAGGATTTATTATCTATGCACAATATTCAATTAATCTAGTAATCATTCATTTACCGTATTTAATTTTCTATTAAAACTTAAAAAAAGAGGGAAGATATGTTTATTTCAGTTACAAGATTACATTTAAGAGGAAAAAGAATGTTACCCCTATTTTTTTTACATACATTTCAATCAAATCGGCAATTAAAAAAAGCAGAGGGCTTAATACATTCTTCAGTAAGAAATGAGGATTTATTGACATACTGGACATTAACGGTTTGGGAAAATAAAGAATTTATGAAAAAGTACCGAAATCATGGGAATCATTTAAAGGCTATGAAAATATCAAGAAGCATTGCAGATGAATTAGAGAAAATAAATTGGGAAGATGAAAATGAACAAATTCCTAATTGGAAGGAATGTATGAAACGATTACACCAACATTATGGAAGATAAGTGTATCGTCTTAACCTAAAGCATAAACATAAAACCCTTGAAACCATTAGGTCCAAGGGTTTTTGTCATTAGGTCAAAATATATTGAATAATTTTAAATATGGAGTTGTTCTAAATTCGTTTTGATCTACACTATCAAAAATATCGGATCTAGGAATTTGAAGTATATTGGCTGCTTCTTGTTCATCGATATCCAAGTCATTCATTATGTTAGTTATTTTAGAATCTAATCTATATCCCAATTTTTTCAACTCCTTTCATTTATACAGTTTTGACAATAAATTTTTATTGAATACAAATTTAAATGAATTGTCATGATTTTTTCATGTGGTTGAAATGAAAGTCGATTATTCTAATTATTAAATAGGATTCTTCATGTAAGTATTGAAGGAATAGGTCAATAACAACTTAAAATCTTTTTAAAAAAATTTTTAGAGACTGTTTCTGAATGGACACATTTTGAAGGATGTATTAATAAAATAGAATATATTGAAATAAAGGAGGGGTGTAGGATGTTTGAAATCTATAATGTAGCAGTCATTCCACTCATCATAGGAATCGTAGAATTATTTAAAAGAGGCGGGTTACCAGCAAAATACGCTCCATTTGTAAGTGTATTCTTTGGCTTACTCTTTGGCATCTTTTATATAGCAAGTAATATTAAAGAGGGTATTGTAGTAGGATTAATGATTGGATTATCAGCTACTGGACTATATAGTGGTACTAAAAATGTGATCAATAAACCAGAAGAAAAGTAAGTCAGCAGCCAAATTGGTTGCTTTTTTTATTTGGTAAATCTTGAAAGGATCGTATTCTAAAACAAGTAAACAAGTTGTTTTAAATCAGTGATGATTGTGAAAAAATGATAAGTAGATTACTATTAAATAAAGAAGCGTAATGTTAAAAAAGGAGTTTACAAATGGCGAACAATTTATCACATATCGAAAAAAGTGAATTAACGAAATATATCCCACCTAAAGGGGAATTTACAAAATTTTTATCTGATGAAGACTATTTAGAAAAAGGTCAATTGTGGGGGCTTTTTAATAAAAACCCAAAACATGAATTTTTATTTAAAGGACAGGATTATCAACGAATGGTTAAAATTGTTGGGTATGAGACTTATGGTGTAACTGCTGAGTATCATACAATCATTATTGAATTTGAAGATGGAAATTTATCGAGCATTCATCCAGCATATTTAAAAGAAATGCAGTCTCCAAATTTCAAGAAGGTATATATAGTTGATGAAAATGCTAGCAAATCTACTGAAGTGAAGAGTGAAAATCCTATACCAAAAGAAACGAAAAGTACAACTACTACGAAGGCATCAAAAGAGAAAAAAGAAACAATATCAATTGTTCTACCAACAGAAAAATCTCATTTCAATGGTACAGTTAAGGAATTTTCAACAAAATATAATCACTTTAATGATAGTGAAGAAGAGATTGTTATTTGGGAAAATGTCATTGTAAAAGATGATACTGAATTAACGATTGGCGATGCTTGGTGCTCGCTTAGTAAATCCTTGAAAGCTGCTGAATTAGAAGTAGGACATTCTTATCAATTTGACGGTAAAGTTGTTGATAAAAAATTAAATAAAGAAGTAAGATATAAATTAAATAATCCTTCAAAAGTTGCAAAACTTTCATAAAAAAAACCGCTGAACATTTTTAAGATGTAATCAGCGGTTTTTTATGTACAAAATTAAGCTACTTCCTTTGATTCTATTTTTCTTTGTTTGAGCAGAAAAATAGCTAGACCAATTAAAATAATAGAGATTCCAATTCCTTGCTGGAAGGATATGATTTCATCCAAAATAAAATAAGCTAGAATACATGTTCCGATTGTCTCCCCTAAAATACTCATTGAGATCACAGTAGTACTTAACCATTTTAAAAGCCAATTAAAAATGGTTTGACCTAAGATTGTAGCAATAAATGCGATACCGATAAATGACCACCATGTTTGTTTTGAGTAATGAAAGAAGGGTTCATTAAGCGAAATTGCATAAATACATAAGAATAAAGCGCTACTAGCATAACCAATAATTGAATATGGAACAAGTGAAAGTGTCTTGCGAAAATGTTGGCCTACAAAGAAATAAGCAGTAATGACACCAGCAGCAATAAAAGCTAAAATATCACCTAGCAAAGCTTGGCCACTGATCTGAAAATCCTGCCATCCAATCACAATACTCCCGGCAATTGCAACAACACAACCAACTATTGCGCCAAGACTAAAGCGTTCCTTAAATAAAAAATACCCTCCGACCATTGAAAAAAGTGGCTGTAATGTAACAATAACGGTCGAACTAGCTACAGAAGTGTAATGTAGTGATTCAAACCATAATGCATAATGAGTGGCTAAAAATAACCCTGATAATAAACCTAGACCCCATTGTTTTTTTGACAATGATTTTAATTCCTGTTGGTTCTTTTTGCTTCCAATTAAAAAAGGTAATAGAATCAATGCTGCAAAAAGCATCCGATAAAATGCGGTGATCGAGGCTGGTGCATCTGCTAATTTCACAAAGATTGCAGAGGTAGAAAGTGCAAATACGGCAAAAAATAAAATGGCATATGTTATAAATGGTGATTTCAAGCGTTTCCCCCCAATTAGGTTTCGTTTACAAGTTTACTATTAAATTAGTATAGAATATTTATAGAATTAAAAAAAGTACTGGATTGATTAGTACCCTATAAATTCTTTAGTAATCTTCTCAATATTTCAATTACATTAATGCGAATACTTTTTTATGTACAAAAAAACCCTAATACTGTTTTAGAGTAATAGGGAACTTTGTATTAACAATACTTATTTCATAATGTATGACAAACATCATCTTGCAATGACGACACCCGCACCAATTGAAACTCTCGAAGATAAATCCAAAACATCACGATTTTGCATTCTTATACAACCATGCGAAACATCATGACCAATTGAAGCTGGATCGTTTGTTCCATGGATACCGTAATGTGGCTTTGAAAGCCCCATCCATAATACGCCAAAAGGTCCTCCTGGATTTGGGTCCTTATTGATGATTGTATATGTGCCAGCTGGTGTTGGTGTCACCATTTTTCCAACGCCAATTGGGTATGTTTTAATGAGTTGGCTGCCATCAAAAAGTTTTAATTGATGTCGAGAGGTTGAGATATGAATCCAATTAGCCAAATTGATCATCTCCATTTTTCAATAGTATATGAAATCAACTAGGCAAGTGTTCACATACGAAAATGGAGTAACATTAATGATTAGGAAGAACAAAAAAGCCTACTCTGATTCAGTAAGCTTTTGATGCTTTAAAGTAATGATAGTAGAAATTGTTAATTCGTGATATTTAATTTTTTCAAATAAAGATAAAACCAATAGGCAATTGTAAAAGGGATGACGTAGGACAAAATCGTCCAATATATACTCCAACCATTTCCGTAATTTACATTTTCCGCTTTCAGATAGCCGTATTCTAGACCTGTTGTAATGAAGGATATTACGATAATCAATAGATATGGACGTTTGTATTTCTTTATAAAGTAAATTAAATAACAACCTAACACAGGATAAAGTCCAATATTAAAAGGCATCTCAGATAATGGGTGATCAAATGGCTGTACTTTCCAAAGTTCAAAATAGATTCCAAGATCATTAATTGTATATGCAAGAAAAGTTCCAAATGGAGCGATGAGAACTAAAAGAGTTTTATCTTTAAGGTTTAGATGAAATATAAAAATAATCCAAGGAATTACAAATCCAATGATAAAATTTAATGCCATACGTTCTCATTTCCTTTTTATTTTATCTTTTCCTTTTTCATTGATCTTTAAACTTTGTAGATGGGTTGTATTCATGAAGTGAAGGTAAGTTAAAATTAATAACGAATATAAATTGTAAGGAGTTTTATGTTTAATCAGAGTACTAGAAATGGATGGCAAAATGGTGGAAAGTACTTTCTGAGTTTAGTAGTATTCAGTATTTGAGTCAAGGTTTCAATGAAACTTCTGCAAAATGAAGAGGGGAATACTCTTCTCCTAAAGTGCTTATTCTGTAAAGATCGTTAATAGAGCCATAAAGTTTAAGCAACTTAAATGACATTAATCAAAAAGGATGAGATTAATTTGGTGGTTAGACAAGCTACATTACTTGATATAAAAGAAATCTTGTACATAGAGAAAGAAGTCATTAAAAGCAATTGTAGGGAAGCTGATATTAAAAAGTCAATTATACAAAATAGATGCATTGTAGGTTGTATTGATGAAAGAATCTGTGGCTTCCTTATCTATCATCATCATTTTTTTGGGCAATTTTTTGTTGATTTAGTTATTGTGAGTCCAAGGAAAAGAAGAAATGGAGTTGCAAAGAGCTTATTAAGATATATAGAAGAAAGCTGTCAAACTAGTAAAATATTTTCATCTACAAATCAATCAAATCAGCCAATGCAAGCAGTATTTAAAACGCTAGGTTATGTAGAGAGTGGGGTCTTAAATAATTTAGACGAAGATGATCCTGAAATAATTTATGTAAGATTTAATAAATAAGTAGAAAAAGAAAATAAGTAGGTTTGTAAGTCTACTTATTTTCTTTTAAATCTCCTATAGGGTATTCAAAATAAGGTTCATCTTGATTTGAGTCTTCGAAATATTTTGTTCCTTTATCAATAAAACCTACTTTTTCAAGGATTTTTAAGGAGCCAACATTTTTAACGTCAGCAGAAGCGGTAATCAGTTTGATGCTACCGTGAAGTTTAGCAAGTTCTAGGCAAGCTTTAACTGCTTCGGTTGCATATCCTTGTCCCCATGAGTTTTTATTGAAATGGTAAATTAATTCTACAGTGTCCATATTCCCAGAAATATTAAACCCGGCTGCACCAATAATATTCCCTGAATTCTTTTCTTCCACAGCATAAACCGATAAACCAGTCTTTTCATGGCATTTCCGATATCCGAGTATGATTTGAGACAGTAATTCCTCTGTCGTAGCACCACTGCAAAGGGCCATAACATCTTCATCACCCCAAAAGGATTTAGTTGCTTCAAGATGTTCATCCTCAAATATTCGTAGCGATAATCGTTTCGTTTCAAAAATGATAGTCATTTTTATAAATCCTTTCAATTCATATTTAAATTAATGGTTTCCTATTAATATTTCTTCCAAACATGTCAAAAATCCTATTATTTGAAACAATAAGATTAATAAATAAATGAAAGTTATAAAACTTTTATGGCTTTTATTCTATTAATCTATGTGAAATGAATAGAATGTATAAAAACTCCAATCATATTTGGGGAGGAGAGGGCTAGGTTATGGATTTTAAAAAGGAATTCATTTTAAAAACAAAAGAAATTTATAAAGAGACAGTATCAGAGAATCATGCCTATAGTAAGCTTTGTAATAAATTCGAATCATATTTTACTGATTTGAAAGAGTCATTAAAGAAAGAAATAGAAGCTGCTAATGGTGAATTCGATATAATGATTGATGAATTTGCGTATACAAAAGTAGTATTTTTCAATAGAGAGCTGGAAATTAAAATTGATGAACCATTAATTGAAGTTCTTGTTAAGTATTATGATGAAATTACAAATGAGAATATAGAAAAAACAATTGATATAATTGAATATCAAAATGGAGCATATAATAGCCAGGTGTTTCAATCACCAATTACCAGAAATATTATTGATAATTATTTAGCAGTAGCTTTCCGGGAAGACTTAGAAAAAAATGTATCTAAAAAGGAGTATTAGTAAGGGAAGCTAAAAGTTAATATTAAAAACTGAAAATCAAAACAAAGAGCCTGGATCGCCAAGCTCTTATTTTTTTGATTACATTTAAAGTTTCTTTACGTTAAACCTTAAAACTGTTTTTAGTTTTTCAGGAGATGTTTTTCGAGCGTCTGAAATATAGATTTCTTTATGAGTTTTTTCAATTCTTTCTAAGTTGTTATTAGTACAAAACTGTTCCATTAAAGCAAAAGTTGCCGGTTCAAGATCATAGCTCCCATTATGCATAGCTTGGACACATAGACCTTCTGTTATTGTTTCAAAACCTACTTTATCTATTTCAAGTTGGGTCTTTTTTTCTTTGACAATATTAACGGCCATCTCAAAAACTTCATCTGTTACAAAATCGGGTTGTCTGATCATCAATTTGTAAACGAGATGGTCTTTATTTAAATAATCCAATTTTCTTCCTTCTTCATCTAAATCCCAGAATCCTTCTAATGGAAATACTGTATATTCATAATAACCATCAGGCGTAATACCTTTTTTTGGCATCATTCTAACGGCATAAGATAATGAATACAAAACTTCAATATGCTTTGTGAACTGTTCACTATTCGGATTACCAGTTCCGTTAATTGTGAAATAATTCATTGCTGGTAAATCAATAATAACAGGATTATTTTTAGGTAGATAAACTTCTTTTAAATGTTTTCTCCATTCGAACTTACTCATTATAAACCCCTTACTATGAAAAATTTGATTATATGTGAAGGCTGTTTTTTTATTTATTGTTGGTATAAGAATGCGTTAGTTGATTATAACTCAAGGATGCACCTTTTCCGTGAGACGTGTGTTGAGAAGTTTGGCATACTATAACTAAGACGTCCAGTCGTAACACATGCCTCACTCACTTCTAATGGGTCTCTTGTGGGGTGCTAGCCTTCCCGCATCTCCCACAGGAGTCTCGCACCTTACGATTATTCAACCATTGTCTTTGTCATTTCTTAAATCCAAGAAGAAACATTCATTTAGAAAAGTGCCTATATGAATTATGTAAAGATAATAAAGAGGCAACCACAGATTATGTCATTGCCTCTAAATTCATTAATGATATGTACGGTAAACGCCAATAACTTTACCTAAAATAGAAACTTGTTTTAGTAAAATAGGAAGTAGCGCGTCGTTTTCTGGTTGTAGTCTGAAGTGATCACTTTCTTTATAGAAGCGTTTAACCGTTGCCTCGCTATCTTCAGTCATAGCTACAACAATTTCTCCATTTTCAGCTGTAAATTGTTTTTTAACAATTACTAGATCACCATTTAAAATTCCTGCATTCATCATACTGTCACCTTCAACTCGAAGCATAAATACTTGTTCATTTGCAGGTGCAACACTTGTTGGTAAAGGAAAATATTCTTCAACATTCTCAACTGCAGTAATAGGGATACCGGCAGTAACTTTCCCAATCACAGGAATATTCATGATGTCGCTGTATATTTCACTGTAAACAGCTTGAGCTTCATTTACAACTGGGCTACTGTCTCCAAGAATTTCAATAGCACGTGGCTTAGTTGGATCTCGGCGAATAAATCCCTTTTGTTCTAATCTTTCTAAATGGCCATGAACAGTAGAACTAGAAGCTAGTCCAACAGCTTCAGCAATTTCACGAACTGAAGGCGGATAACCTTTAACTTTTACTTCATCCTTAATATACGCTAAAATTTCAGCTTGTCTTTTAGATAACTTATTCACGTAAATTTCCCCCTTACCTGTAAAGTAGATAATACGTTCCTCTTTATTTTTTTAATTATATCATGATAGGATAATATATACAAACGTTAGTTCGTTTTTTTCGAAAAGTAGTTTTCATGTTCGTATGGGGGGATCAACTAATGAATTCAATTATCTATGCAAGAGTAAGTACAACCAAGGATTCACAAGAAACATCACTGCAAAGACAAGTAGTTGAGCTGTCAGAACTTGGTGAGCGCATGGGAATGTGTATTCTTAAAACAATAAGCGAACAAGCAAGCGGTTATGTCGTTGAAAGAGATGGTTTAATAGAATTATTTGAATCCATTAAAGAAAATAAAGTAGAAGCTTTATTAATTCAAGATGAAACTCGCCTTGGTCGAGGGCATGCTAGAATAGCCATTTTACATTTCTTAAAAAAAGAGGGGATTAAACTTTTTACATCATCTCAAAATGGCGAATTTCTATTAAGCGAAAGTGATGAAATGGTTCTTGAAATTTTAAGTATTGTCGAAGAATATCAAAGAAAAATACATAATATGAAAATTAAAAGAGGAATGAGAAAAGCTGTTGAAAATGGTTATAAGCCTGAAAGAAACCTAGAAGGTAGCGTAAATGGTGGCGGACGAGAGAAAAAAGAATTGCCGATTACTGAAATCGTTCGATTACGCCAAAATAATTTAACATTCGAGGAAATTGCAGCTACTTTAAGAGGATTTGGCTATGATGTTTCTAAAGCAACGGTTAATAGAAGATATAATGAGTACATTGGAGAAGTCTCAAGGATTGAAAGCTAAGTCATTTTAATGTAATATATGATAATTGAATCGTATCATTCAATGAGAGGAGAAGGTAAGATGGTTTCACCTAAAACTTTAAATAGGATCAATGAATTATCAAAAAAATCTAAAGCTGAAGGATTAACTCCGGATGAAAAAATAGAGCAAGAAAAATTAAGAAAAGAATATTTAGCTGATTTTCGTTCTCGTATGGTAGATGAATTAACTTCTATTAAAATAGTAGACGAGAAAGGTAACGATATTACACCTGCAAAGT